>WLWD01001544.1_pt1 | contig 78741 bp, 54 predicted proteins | sample 6712731 | NCBI WGS metagenome assembly WLWD01 (sample SAMN12718690, study PRJNA576275) | sponge metagenome | isolation source: marine sponge | host: Mycale hentscheli | place: New Zealand: South Island, Marlborough, Capsize Point | collected 2014-11-01 | reverse complement strand
TGTGTACACACAGTAGTCCTGGTTAGTGTAGCTGGTCACACATGTGTACACACACAGTAGTCCTGGTTAGTGTAGCTGGTCACACATGTGTACACACAGTAGTCCTGGTTAGTGTAGCTGGTCACACATGTGTACACACACACACACAGTAGTCCTGGTTAGTGTAGCTGGTCACACATGTGTACACACACACACAGTAGTCCTGGTTAGTGTAGCTGGTCACACATGTGTACACACACACACACACACAGTAGTCCTGGTTAGTGTAGCTGGTCACACATGTGCACTCACATTGTACAATTTTTTTAATTCACCGCTTTTTTACCTTCTCTTTCACACTTTAGTCTTCCTTTTTGAAACCTACGATCCTTGTCTATTCCACCCGCTTTTAGTTACAATTACAATAATCACTTTCTACTGAATGTGATGACACTTTACCCATTCCCATGTTTCTCGGCCACTCTAGTCTTCTTTCCATTTATTGTTTTATTGTTGTACCTGGTTAGGTTGCAAAACCTACCAGTAGTCTAGCACAGCCAAACCCTTTACTTCTTTAGAACTGCATTCTTGGTTTACTCGGTAATTCAGCTACTCTCCTGTTTCTATGCCACTCCTGCCTACTATCCATTTTGTTGTGCCGGGTTTGGTTGCTAACCAGTTCGCCTTGCACTCTAGGTTTACCTGAAGAAGAGTTCAGAGTATTGTGCATCTGCTGAGAGTTCAAACTCATTAGCTCATGAATTATTCATGAATATGTACGTTGTCATCAGTTGTCATCAGCCAGGGGGTAGGGTATTATTATATAGAGATACTTATTAGAGATACTTTATGATGTAATAATATACTTCTTATGGTTTTGTTTTGTAGATTGAGCGGCAGATGGCAGCTGGTAATTTGGACCCTGTGCAAAGAGAAACATTGAAGAAACAGCTGGATCAGCTGTATGAGTTGCAACTTCTGAAAGATCAGTGTCCAGTTACTGGATCTTCACAGGTAGTGGTCACTACAACATCCCAGACTAGATCTAGACCTGGACCAGGAGATGTGGGCCCTGGACAGCTGGCTGGACCTGGACACATTGCAGAACCATCTAATGGCCAGTACTCCAGAGGACAGAGACCATTTCGCTCTTCCTATAGACGGAGACCTTATTCCAGGCCTTTTCTGCCTGCTTGTCCTCCATCTGGCCCTCCAGCTGATCCATCATACTCCTCTGTCCCCCTACACTCATCTGGTATGCCACACCCTCTTCATCCTCGAGCTCCTCATCCAGTTACTTCGTCTTCCTCTCACAACCTTCAAACTGCTGGCCATTGGATAGCAGAAAAACAAGGTAGTCCGAAATGAAAAACCTGATCCTGATGCTAAAGTGAAGCCTTAGTCTTAAAATGACCTTAGAGTGCCCTGGGCCTTAGAGGGACCTGGGCATTAGAGTGACCTGGGCCTTAGAGTGCCTTTGGCCTTAGAGGAACCTGGGTCTTAGAGTGACCTGGACTTCAGAGTGACCTGGGCCTTAGAGTGACTTGGGCCTTATAGGGACCTGGGCCTTAGAGTGACTTGGGCCTTAGAGTGACTTGGGCCTTAAAGTGACCTGGGCCTTAGAGTGACCTGGGCCTTAGGGTGACCTGGGCCTTAGATGACCTGGGCCTTAGAGTGACTTGGGCCTTAGAGGGACCTGGGCCTTAGAGTGACTTGGGCCTTAGAGGGACCTGGGCCTTAGAGTGACCTGTGGCCTTAGAGGGACCTGGACTTCAGAATGACCTGGGCCTTAGAGTGACTTGGGCCTTAGAGGGATCTGGGCCTATAGGGATCTGGGCCTTAGAGTGACTGGCCCTTAGAGGGACCTGGACCTTAGAGTGACCTGGGCCTTAGAGTGACCTGGACTTCAGAGTGACCTGGGCCTTATAAGGACCTGGGTCTTAGAGTCCCCTGGGCCTTAGAGTGACCTGGACTTCAGAGTGACTTTGGCCTTAGAAAACCTAACTAACGACACAGGTCAGACCTTACTCCCCTGTCTGCTGAGTAATAGGCCTGTTGATATAGGCTCCTAGTTCAAATAGTGAGCCACATAAGGACCTGGTCATAAGCGCCTACAAGACACTAGTTACTAACTTCTTATTTGACCATTTATTTATTCATGCAATTTGTGTCCTTCATATCAGAGCTTTTATTGCTTTTTTTTGTTTTTTTTTGTTTTGTTGTTTGTTTGTTTTGTTTTTGTTTGTTTGTTGCTGTTGTTTTTACATACTAGGGGCGGGTGTGGTCCATAGTGGAGAAGACGGTCGTCCAAAGACTGGATTGGGTGTGAACATCAACCCTAAGGCACTCTACCATGAACTGATCAGTGCAGGAATTATACCTGCAGAGAAAGAGACTACCATCAAAATACCAACCCTCAGTTTTACTCCTGCTACTTTGAAGCAGTAAGTGGTGATGATCTTTACCTTGTTCACTTGAGTGTACGTGTATAGACAAATTGATAGGTTTGTCATGTGACTGTATGGTGTAAAATATAGCATTTTATCCTTTTAATGCCACCACTTAATAATGTAATGATGAAAAAGTTTGCTAGTATGCTGCTTAATTTATGTAAATATATTGAGTGAAGCCAACTTTTGGTGTATGTAGTTTGCACTCTGCATAATTTTTGCCGAGTTGGATTACACATAATTACTCTCTCATAATTGGCAGGCGGTACAGTGCAGTCATCCAACTCCTTCACGCTGGAGAGCCTTGTAGTTCTTGTGGTCTGAGGTTTGCCAGTGGTGATACAGACTGGTACCGGAGTCATCTGAACTGGCACTACAGAGTGAACAAGAACAAGAAGGAAGGCCGAGTGTCCTCCAGTCGCAACTGGTTCCTTCATCCGGAGGTACGTCCTTGACAAATAATATCACTGTAAACACCAAGTTTCATGTACATACAGGCTATAGCTATTCTTAGCTGGTATCACTAAGTCTATTGCTATAGGTATCCCTAGCTGATATCACTAAGTCTATTGCTATAGGTATCTCTAGCTGGTATCACTAAGTCTATTGCTATAGGTATCCCTAGCTGGTATCACTACGTCTATTGCTATAGGTATCTCTAGCTGGTATCACTAAGTCTATTGCTATAGGTATCCCTAGCTGGTATCACTAAGTCTATTGCTATAGGTATTCCTAACTGGTATCACTAAGTCTATTGCTATAGGTATCCCTAGCTGATATCACTAAGTCTATTGCTATAGGTATCTCTAGCTGGTATCACTAAGTCTATTGCTATAGGTATCCCTAGCTGTTATCACTAAGTCTATTGCTATAGGTATCCCTAGCTGTTATCACTAAGTCTATTGCTATAGGTATCTCTAGCTGGTATCACTAAGTCTATTGCTATAGGTATCCCTAGCTGATATCACTAAGTCTATTGCTATAGGTATCTCTAGCTGGTATCACTAAGTCTATTGCTATAGGTATCCCTAGCTGTTATCACTAAGTCTATTGCTATAGGTATCCCTAGCTGTTATCACTAAGTCTATTGCTATAGGTATCTCTAGCTGGTATCACTAAGTCTATTGCTATAGGTATCCCTAGCTGATATCACTAAGTCTATTGCTATAGGTATCTCTAGCTGGTATCACTAAGTCTATTGCTATAGGTATCCCTAGCTGTTATCACTAAGTCTATTGCTATAGGTATCCCTAGCTGTTATCACTAAGTCTATTGCTATAGGTATCTCTAGCTGGTATCACTAAGTCTATTGCTATAGTCTTTTGTATTCAGGATTGGCTGAAGTTTGAAGAGAAAGATATTGGCTATTGACAGTAGAGGTGAGTGATATCATCCCAGACAGTTACCTAACCCCAGACCGTACCTCATACAGACCAGTACTTCATCCCAGACCAGTACCTATCCCAGACCAGTACCTCATCCCAGACCAGTACCTCATCCCAGACCAGTACACCTCATCCCAGACCAGTACCTCATTCCAGACCAGTACACCTCATCCCAGACCAGTACCTCATCCCAGACCAGTACCTCATCCCAGACCAGTACCTCATCCCAGACCAGTACCTCATCCCAGACCAGTACACCTCATCCCAGACCAGTACCTCATCCCAGACCAGTACCTCATCCCAGACCAGTACCTCACCCCAAACCAGTACCTCATCCCAAACCAGTACCTCACCCCAGACCAGTACCTCATCCCAGACCAGTACCTCATCCCAGACCAGTACCTCATCTTCAGTTAATATGTGTGTGATGTCAGAGGTCAGCTTGGAGCAGTCTGGGGACAGAGATTCTCCTGCAAGTGTGACAGTTGCTGTATCAGAAGGAATTGGAAAGGACACAGATAGTCAATCCTTTTCACAAACAAGTTGTCCTGTAGAACCCGGAGATGAAGAGGTAATTTATATAGACTTTACAACACACACACACACACACACACACACACACTGGATAACATTCACTGTACATCCCACCCCCCAGTGCACAGACTGAGTGTAATAACACACCCCATACAGTGGAGTAATAGTACCTGATGAGGTTGATCCTAAATCAATTTTTACATTTTTAATGAGTTTTTTTTTTTTTGTTTTTTTTTTGTTTATTAGTATTTCTATTGTAATTCCAGTTGCTTATTGTTGAGCTGTCTCTCCTCCTGTAGTTTACATCTATATATGGTCAGTCTGTTCATAGGTAACCTGATCTCATGCTCTATATTTTCTCACCTCCATTCTCCTATGTATTGGGCTGTAGTCCTTCACACATTTCCTGGCTGATGTAACCTTGTGTGTATTTCTGGATTTACCTACAGTACTAGTCAGTTAGATCCACTCTCTCTTTTACATGCTTGATGCTCAGTCATGCAGCTTTCTACAACTTCTGAGGGCTAGTCTAGCTTCAGTGTTAACCTTGGTTTGGTAGAGAAGCAACTGAAGCTAAGGAAGGCCCTTCAATATAGGGGCGCTGGAAGTAAAGGTTAGGGCCTACATAGGTTCATAGTTCACAACAACAAGCTATTCTTATCGTGTAAATCTTATAGTATAAAACTCCAAGTTGTCATTTGATGTGACATGTGAGCAATTGTGGCTCATGATAGTCCTGATCCACCACTAGCAATATGGCATACTAGGGGCTCAGCCCCGCCTCCCTCCACCCTTATAAACCTCCAATCCCCACCTTAGCCTCGTATGTGAGGGTAGACACGCCCCCACACTAACTGAAGGTTACAGTGCCTTGTCCTGTATCTGATCAAGCTAGCTATGCTGTGATCCAGTGTGTGTGTGTGTGTGTGTGTGTGTGTGTGTGTGTGTGTCAGGGTCAGGTGTGCTGGGTGTGTCAAGAGCCTCTGGTTCAGTTTTGGGAACAGGATGATCAGGAGTGGCACTATAAGGTCACTGTCAGAACAGATGGTAAAGTAAGTCACATGAAGAGTTTAGAGTACTCTGGTGGGTGTGGCTATGTTAATGAGTAGATGTGCAATGAATTGAAAGTGGACAATGAAGTATGCTCTTACTAGACTCAGTAGTCTGACACTAGACTCAGGAGTCTGACACTAGACTCAGGAGTCTGACACTAGTCTGACACTAGACTCAGGAGTCTGACACTAGACTCAGGAGTCTGACACTAGACTCGTCAGTAATCTGACACTAGACTCATCAGTAGTCTGACACTAGACTCGGGAGTCTGACACTAGACTCGGGAGTCTGACACTAGACTCGGGAGTCTGACACTAGACTCGGGAGTCTGACACTAGACTCGGGAGTCTGACACTAGACTCGGGAGTCTGACACTAGACTCGGTAGTCTGACACTAGACTCGGTAGTCTGACACTAGACTCGGTAGTCTGACACTAGACTCGGTAGTCTGACACTAGACTCGGGAGTCTGACACTAGACTCGGGAGTCTGACACTAGACTCGGGAGTCTGACACTAGACTCGGGAGTCTGACACTAGACTCGGGAGTCTGACACTAGACTCGGGAGTCTGACACTAGACTCGGGAGTCTGACACTAGACTCGGGAGTCTGACACTAGACTCGGGAGTCTGACACTAGACTCGGGAGTCTGACACTAGACTCGGTAGTCTGACACTAGACTCGGTAGTCTGACACTAGATTCGGGAGTCTGACACTAGATTCGGGAGTCTGACAATAGAATCGGGAATTGACACTAGATCAGTAGTCTGACATAGATTCCAGGAGGTATGACCACAGACTCAAGTAGTCATGACACTAGACTAGGAGTCGACACTAGAACTCGGTAGTCTGCCACTAGATCGGAGTCTGACACTAGGACTCAGGAGTTGGAAACTAAGACTCGGGAGTCTGACACTAGACTCGGTAGTCTGACACTAGACTCGGGAGTCTGACACTAGACTCGGTAGTCTGACACTAGACTCGGTAGTCTGACACTAGACTCGGGAGTCTGACACTAGACTCGGTAGTCTGACACTAGACTCGGTAGTCTGACACTAGACTCGGTAGTCTGACACTAGACTCATCAGTAGTCTGACACTAGACTCGGGAGTCTGACACTAGACTCGGGAGTCTGACACTAGACTCGGGAGTCTGACACTAGACTCGGGAGTCTGACACTAGATTCAGGAGTCTGACACTAGACTCAGGAGTCTGACACTAGACTCAGGAGTCTGACACTAGACTCAGGAGTCTGACACTAGACTCAGTAGTCTGACACTAGATTCAGGAGTCTGACACTAGACTCAGTAGTCTGACACTAGACTCAGGAGTCTGACACTAGACTCGGTAGTCTGACACTAGACTCATCAGTAGTCTGACACTAGACTCGGTAGTCTGACACTAGACTCAGTAGTCTGACACTAGATTCAGGAGTCTGACACTAGACTCAGGAGTCTGACACTAGACTCAGTAGTCTGACACTAGACTCAGGAGTCTGACACTAGACTCGTCAGTAGTCTGACACTAGACTCAGTAGTCTGACACTAGACTCATCAGTAGTCTGACATTAGACTTGTCAGTAGTCTGACACTAGACTCAGGAGTCTGACACTAGACTCAGGAGTCTGACACTAGACTCAGGAGTCTGACACTAGACTCGTCAGTAGTCTGACACTAGACTCAGTAGTCTGACACTAGACTCATCAGTAGTCTGACATTAGACTTGTCAGGAGTCTGACACTAGACTCGGTAGTCTGACACTAGACTCAGTAGTCTGACACTAGATTCAGGAGTCTGACACTAGACTCAGGAGTCTGACACTAGACTCAGGAGTCTGACACTAGACTTGTCAGTAGTCTGACACTAGACTCAGTAGTCTGACACTAGACTCATCAGTAGTCTGACATTAGACTTGTCAGTAGTCTGATACTAGAGTCTGATTTGGCTCTCATTTTTACATAGACTTGTTATTGTTAATAATGTATTTTACTGGTATGGCTATATTTTTTTGTTGGCAAAAAATATGCTTGAGCCAGCATAATATTAAGTTTCAGATATGAAAGGCCTTGTGTGTGTGTGTGTGTGTGTGTGTGTGTGTGTGTGTGTGTGTGTGTGTGTGCAGCTCTATCATATTGCTTGTACTGACAGCTGACCCTGTGTGGAAGATGCCACTTCCATGGACTCACTCTGAATCTCATTCACAAACTGACTTTCCATCTGCTCATGTAGCATCGTTGTTTTCATCTAAATACAGCCATTGTACTCTTATCAATTATTACTGATCGTATATTCACAACTGGAAGAAAATAGTAGACTAGTGAGCATGTGCACAGATAGCTAATGGTCCCATAGTTGCAAATTATGAAGTGGGAGTCAGGTTTGTGGAACGGGAGAGTCTGGTTTGTGGAACAGGAGTCTGGTTTGTAGAACAGGAGTCTGGTTAGTGGTACAAGAAAGAAGTTGGAGAACAAGATTGAGATTAGGGAAATGGGAATTAGAGGACCAGCAAACAGCAATTGGGTCAGAGATCAAGAAGTCATTTTGTTAAGAAAAGAGTCTGGTTAGGAACTGGAATTAGGCTGTTTGAATTAACAGAAGTTGAATAATTTACCTCAGACCACAGCAGAGTGACTCCTAATTAATTGAGTGTATAGCTAGTGGTAGGTATATGATATAGAATTCATACAGATGGATCAGCCTCAACAACTCATAGGGGTGGACAATGCAAAATCTGGTATATGTTCTATATATGTATGGATGGATGGTACATAGGCATCTCCATCACCAATCACTTTTCTACTCTAACAGTACAGTAACTTCGTCCACACACACACACACACACCCCCCCCCCCCCCCCCCCCCCCCCCCCCCCCCCCCCCCCCGCGCGGAGGTTGAATAGCTGCTTTCTCATTGACGCCACTTGATGACGTAGTTAATTAAATGTCGGGGCAAAGCGGTACGTCCCCACAATTCCGGGTACAAACAGACAGGTTCCAGTACGGAGAAAAACTACTCCGCAGTATTTGTTGGTTGAACGGAGTGGGAACCCTCGTAGTCGGGCTAGTCCTGTACTTGAGATGCTAACGTTGACTGTGGACTTTCTTCTTGGGACCGTACCTTGGAAATTCTTTGTGCGCTAGCGATTTTTTGTTTGAAAAATTACTGCCAGACTTGGTCAATCCTGCTCAGTGGGTCTTTCGTGTATGCGGGGGACCTTTCGAGCGAGCGAGGCACCGGGAGAAGGGCCTGGTGAGGGCGACTTCAGAAAGTGGGAATGGAGGACAAGCATAGCCACAAGAAGCAGTAAGAGTTTCGAGTTACCACAAGGAGGGAGGGAGGGAAGGGAAACAGTGAGGCCTGTGAGTCTTCCTTCACTGAGATACAGTTGAATGGTAGCATGGAGACTATGTGATGAAGCTTGACCAGTCGGACAATCTGTTGTAGAGAGATGAGAGAGAAAGAGGTGATCAAACCTTATCTCTGGTGTGAAAGCCCAACCTCTGCAGTTTCCTTCTCAATATCCATCAGACACTGCACTTTGTGTTTAACGTAGGCTTATGTCAAAGTTGGAGAATAGCCTTGCAGTTTTGTATTTTATAGATTATTGCCTAATCCATATAAGTATTTGATGCTGTGTATTAACACAATAGACTGGATTGGTATCTACTTAATGTTTGAAGTAGAGGTTTTGTTATTTGAAATATTAATCAATGAGCTGTATACATGTGTGTGTGTGTGTGTGTGTGTGTGTGTGTGTGTGTGTGTGTGTGTGATAGACATAGAGGTCACCATACAGATAGAAGACAGCCATTGGTGAGTTATAATTTACTGATGCCTTGCCCTAGTACTATGTCTGTGTTTGTGTGTGTGTGTGTGTGTGTGTGTGTGCATGTGCGTGTAGGTGAGTGGACCTGTCTCCAAGGTCGATAGTGGAGATCTGCACAAGAAAGCACAGGTGAGTTTGGGGAAGATGAGTTTTGGGTGAGGTGAGGTGAGGTGGAGGAGGGAAGAAGGTGGATGTGAAGGGTAGGTGGGGTGGTGGTAGATGAGTAGATATTTCCATTCACTGAAGAAGATAGCCATGTCTCAAGTTTGTGAACTGTCACTGAGTGTTTGTAGTTGTTTTTATCTGTAGCAAGAAGAAGTTGATTACTTGTTTATTTGCCTAGCATCGTGAATGGAGAGATTGAATGGAATATTTAGACTTCCATGGACTCACAAAACCTGTTCATTGTCTCTATGGTTTCAATCCATTATTGCTAGTTGAAGGCATGTGCTGTGTTGTTGAGGTGGACCATCAGCATGCTCTGTGGATAAGTACTTGGTGGCTCATTTCTTTCTGACTGTTCAGCTCTTATCAACACTTACTTTGGTGGTTTTTACCACCTCCCTGTCAATGCAGCTGATCATTGGTAGTCCCAGGGTGGGTCTATTCATTGCCTGCTGGATCACACACCATTCAAGTTTGCTGTGTGTTTTAATTTTGACCACCACAAGGAGAGTGGAAGCTTGTGGTGAACCATCCCTGGAGTAGCCTGTACACTTTCTGTTTGGGTGTAATTAACCTTTTCTGTAACAATCAAAAATCATGTATATCACACTCTAGTACAAAGTTAATTACATCTAAATAATTGGATGTAATTAACCTTTTCTGAAACTAAGGAAAATCACACGCTAGGATAAAATTAATTACATCTAAAGAATTGTCCCAGGGGAAGAGCAGGACAGGTACAAAGATTGTTTACCTGGTTCATTATTTATGACCATCTGTCAGCAACTGCACCACAGTCCATTACAGTGGTCCTCTATAGCACTAGAGTCCATTACAGTGGTCCTCTATAGCAGTAGAGTCCATTACAGTGGTCCTCTATAGCACTAGAGTCCATTACAGTGGTCCTCTATAGCACTAGAGTCCATCACAGTGGTCCTCTATAGCAGTAGAGTCCATTACAGTGGTCCTCTATAGCACCAGAGTCCAATTACAGTGGTCCTCTATAGCACTAGAGTCCATTACAGTGGTCCTCTATAGCAGTAGAGTCCATTACAGTGGTCCTCTATAGCAGTAGAGTCCATTACAGTGGTCCTCTATAGCACTAGAGTCCATTACAGTGGTCCTCTATAGCAGTAGAGTCCATTACAGTTGTCCTCTATAGCACTAGAGTCCATTACAGTGGTCCTCTATAGCACTAGAGTCCATTACAGTGGTCCTCTATAGCAGTAGAGTCCATTACAGTGGTCCTCTATAGCAGTAGAGTCCATTACAGTGGTCCTCTATAGCACTAGAGTCCATTACAGTGGTCCTCTATAGCACTAGAGTCCATTACAGTGGTCCTCTATAGCACTAGAGTCCATTACAGTGGTCCTCTATAGCACTAGAGTCCATTACAGTGGTCCTCTATAGCAGTAGAGTCCATTACAGTGGTCCTCTATAGCACTAGAGTCCATTACAGTGGTCCTCTATAGCACTAGAGTCCATTACAGTGGTCCTCTATAGCAATAGAGTCCATTACAGTGGTCCTCTATAGCACTAGAGTCCATTACAGTGGTCCTCTATAGCACTAGAGTCCATTACAGTGGTCCTCTATAGCAGTAGAGTCCATTACAGTGGTCCTCTGTAGCGCTAGAGTCCATTACAGTGGCCTCTATAGCAGTAGAGTCCATTACAGTGGTCCTCTATAGCAGTAGAGTCCATTACAGTGGTCCTCTATAGCACTAGAGTCCATTACAGTGGTCCTCTATAGCAGTAGAGTCCATTACAGTGGTCCTCTATAGCAGTAGAGTCCATTACAGTGGTCCTCTATAGCACTAGAGTCCATTACAGTGGTCCTCTATAGCAGTAGAGTCCATTACAGTGGTCCTCTACTAATGGCTCTCCATCCATACCAACTGAGACCAGAGTTTAGATTACATTCCTTGATGTTCTACTTGGTGAGCATTATTAGGAAGGCAGAGTGACATAGTTTTAGGGCAATACTCACACATGCTATTCTATGTAGAAACATCAGTAAGTATTGCACTTAATTATTATTATTGTTGTTGTTATTTTTTAGAATATATTTGGTAGTTATGCCGATTATCAAAGTGCCTTTGATAACCTGGACAGCAGCGATCACAATAAAAGCATGGGCACTACCTCTAACCACGCCTCCTTGTCCTCCCATCAGAGCAAGAACAAGTTGAAGAGATGTGATTCTGGGGCTAGTATTGGGGGCAGGGCTCTCACTGAGACCACACCCAATCAACAGACCATGTCCCGACACTCTGAGAAGGATAAAACTAAGAGAAAAGAAGTCATCAAAGACACGAGAAAAGCACCAGTCACTTCCAGCAAGAGTGTGACTTCTGGTAGGAGTGTGACTTCCAGCAAATCCAGGGAGACATTCGATGCCAGCTCCAGCAAGAGCAGAAAGAAAACTATCAGTAGAACTCTACCTGCAGTGAAGGCAGGGTGTGTGGTTAGTGGGAGTGGCACCAAGAGTTCCAAGCCATTGAATGAAACTGATGATTCAGTCATTCCTTCATTTTCTCGAGTATCTTCACTTGGTCCTTCAAGCAAGTCTGACCGGCCAGCCAGCAGGAGTTCCAACAGTGGAGACTCTACCTCCAGCCATACTGTCACCAGGAAATTAAAGAGGAAAAGGTCTCCTGAAGACCGACGCCTTCATGTTGGCCAGGCAACTGTCAGGAAGGTGGGGTCTTCACAAGTTCATCTGGACCATGCCAAGTCTCGACCTGAAGATTTGCTGTTATGTAGCAGTCAGGATGTGGAATCTAGTGGGAACGATGCCCCAGACACCGGAGACGTGCAGCACATGCTGGAAGAATTACTCCACCCACCTCCTCTCTCACTGGTCACGCCTATTGCCACGCCCAAGAATGGAACACCATTCGTTTTCCCATCAACTGCACTTCAAACTCAGAAGCAATTGGCGGGGGAAGTTAAGGTACGCTTGTCACTTGCTATTTCTGTCTACCTACTAGTGTGTCTGTTGTCGTTAAGTTTGGATGAAATGCAGTTTTATATTTACAATTAATGTTGGCATGGCAATATTAGATGGTACACCATAGGATCAGTGATCATACCATACACTGAGTAATGCAGTCAACCACTGAACATCTTCAGAAACTCTGTAAATTACAATTAATAGCTTGTGGTCTAAATACAGTTGATGAAGTTCACAAGAGAGTTGCAGTGTCTTGTAGTGCCCATTAGACTGAGTGTGTGTTGTTATTTTTCCAGACTGCTACCTCTTCTAGAATAAGAGGACACGACACGAGCTTGCGTGGGCGTCGAAAGTTGTCCTCATTTGGGAGCAAGAGCAGTAGCAGTGGTTCTGATAGCAGCAGTAGTAGTAGTAGTAGTAGTAGTAGCAGTGGCAGCAGCAGTGGGAGTGACAGCAGCAGTGGCAGTAGCAGCAGTGACTCCGAACTCAGTGACAACGATGAGACTATCAAGGAAGAAAAACTGAAGAAGTCAGCCAGCTTTTTATCCAACACCAACTTGGAGTTTAAAGATGAAGGTACCAGACTCACCTTGGAGAAGGTAAGGAAGATGGAGGTAGAGAAGGAGAGGGGGCGGGGGAAGGGCTAGAATTGTAGCAGGAGGGGGTTGGGGTGATGGAGGAGGAATGTGGGGATTGGATCTCAAGTAGGGATTGAAGGGAGTTATTGTTCAGTAGCAGTTGAAGTAGTAGTAGCAGTTGAAGTAGTAGTAGCAGTAGTAGTAGTAGTAGCAGTAGTAGTAGTAGTAGCAGTAGTAGTAGTAGTAGCAGTAGTAGTAGTAGTAGTAGTAGTAGTAGTAGCAGTTGAAGTAGTAGTAGTAGCAGTAGTAGTAGTAGTAGTAGCAGTAGTAGTAGTAGTAGTAGTAGTGGCAGTAGTAGTAGTAGTAGTAGTAGTAGCAGTAGTAGTAGTAGCAGTTGAAGTAGTAGTAGTGGTAGTAGTAGTAGTAGCAGTAGTAGTAGTAGTAGTAGTAGTAGCAGTTGAAGTAGTAGTAGTAGTAGTAGTAGCAGTTGAAGTAGTAGTTGTAGTAGTAGCAGTAGTAGTAGTAGTAGTAGCAGTTGAAGTAGTAGTAGTAGTTGTAGTAGTAGCAGTAGTAGTTGTAGTAGTAGCAGTAGTAGTAGTAGTAGCAGGTTGAAGTATAAGTAGTTAAGTAGTAGTAGTATAGTATAGCAGTTGAAGAGTATAGGTGTGGTAGTAGTAGTACAGTTTGGTAGCTGTAGTAGTATAGTTGTAGTAAGTAGCAGTAGGTAGAGTAGTGGGGCAGTATTTGAAGTCGTAGTTCGTTGTAGTTATAGGTTGTAGTATTAGCATATAGTAGTAGTAGTGAGTAGCAGTTGAAGTAGTAGTAGTAGTAGTAGTAGCAGTTGAAGTAGTAGTAGTAGTAGTAGTAGTAGTAGCAGTTGAAGTAGTAGTAGTAGTTGTAGTAGTAGCAGTAGTAGTAGTAGTAGTAGCAGTTGAAGTAGTAGTAGTAGTTGTAGTAGTATCAGTAGTAGTTGTAGTAGTAGCAGTAGTAGTAGTAGTAGTAGCAGTTGAAGTAGTAGTAGTGGTAGTAGTAGTAGCAGTAGTAGTAGTAGTAGTAGTAGCAGTTGAAGTAGTAGTAGTAGTAGTAGTAGTAGTAGTAGTTGTAGTAGTAGAAGTAGTAGTAGTAGTAGTAGCAGTTGAAGTAGTAGTAGTAGTTGTAGTAGTAGCAGTAGTAGTTGTAGTAGTAGCAGTAGTAGTAGTAGTAGTAGCAGTTGAAGTAGTAGTAGTAGTAGTAGTAGTAGCAGTAGTAGTAGTAGTAGTAGTAGCAGTTGAAGTAGTAGTAGTAGTAGTAGTAGTAGTAGCAGTAGTAGTAGTAGTAGTAGTAGTAGTAGCAGTTGAAGTAGTAGTAGCCGGTTTTGTTTCTAGTTCTGCTGGCATTTGTTGTTTTAACTGTTTGTATTTGCAGCTGCAAGAAATGAGTACTTTTCCTAATGTCACTATAACACCTCTGAAGAAAACTCCGCCCCATTTTATGAGTGACGATGCTGCCAATCTGTCTCCTGCCAAACATCGTCCTCATGTGTCTTATGTGACCGGCGACGCCCCCACCGTACCAGGACTAGTCTTTAACAGTCAGACTAGCATGGGCTTTCAGTTGGTTACTCCCGGCAACAACACCAGCAAGTGTGATCTCAACACGGCTGGCAGCTCCAACTCGGATTATTCCGACTCTGAGGAGGAGAGCGTGAGTTTCAATCTAGACAGCACCAGAACCACATCTAGCACCAGAGACAGTGTGACCAGCTCACTCATGCAGCCTGGCAAGTTACCCTCAACAGGCACTCAGTCCAAGCCACTGGGGGGCAGAGGTCGGACCAGCAAGCAGAACCCTGTGGCGGAGGGGATGCAGAACACAGCAACAGTTGAGAATTCTACTCCACTCCTCAACTTGTACTCTAAAAAGAAAAAGAAGAAAAGGAACCTGCATGAAGTTGCCGGTGGTGACGAGCCTGTGGGGAAGAAGATGCGGCTTAATGAAGCTGACTCTATTTCCTTATCCATATCTCAGTCTGCAGTAATGGCTACTGCTGCTGCTGGTTCCACTGGTACAGCAAGTGCAGGAAGAAGCGGCGCTGTTCGAGATATCAGTGGATCGTTGATGGCTAGTCTCAAGGAGTCAACTCCCAGTCATGGTCCTAGTGTTGCTCCAGTCAGTCCTCTCTCTGCGGCAAGCTCTGATCTGATGAGTCTCATAGTCCGCATTCCTCTGTCTGTGTGTAAGGTGCAGAAACCCAAAGCTAAAGTTGAGCCTTATAATGTAGTTCGTCCAACTCCGCAAAGACGTAGTACTTCTGATGGACTGGGCGTGGACCAGGAGGAAACCAGGACCGGGACCTCAACAAGGGACATGTATGGGACTGGAGGGAGGATGAGACCTGACGAGTATGGGGGCGGAGTCAGGGACATGCATGCCAACAGAATGAGGAGTCACATGAGCACTCGATGGGAGAGAGACGACAGGAGGACGTACGGCCTTCCTTCCCATGGGGCAGGAACCAGAGAATTCAGTTCAGGGAGCAGAGAATTTGGTGTAGCAAGGGCTAACGTGGATTATTCAACTTCTGCAAGAGGAGGGCCTGTGGACTATCCAAGGGGTGGAGACTATGGGGGGCGTGGTCATATCTGGGAGCGAGAAAATGCCTTCAGAGGAAATGAAGAGTATTGGTCTGATTATGAAGGATCTCGCATGGACACTCAGAGGGCGGGGCCTGCAAGTGGAATGGGCAGTGGAAGACATGGCTACTCCACGAACAGAATGGACCCAGACAGCTACATGTTGGAAGCAAGGAAACGCAAGAAGGAAGCAGATAAAATAACAGTGAGTTGTTAAGGAATATGAGTGGGTGTTGTTAAGGAATATGAGTGGGTGTTGTTAAGGAATATGAGTGGGTGGCTGGCCAGTGTCCGTTGGCATTTGGTAAGCAGTTGTATTGAGAGAGATGTTGAAGTGATGGAGTCACTCACTGGTCATATTCCAGGGAGTTAGGATTTACTAGGAATATAGTCCAAGTTTGTTGCCTGTGTAGTGCAATGATGTAGTCCAGGTCCTTGTATAGGTCGTCTGGGGCTATGTGGGTGGATGTGTCTCATTGTAAAACTACTCCAACCCATGCATTGGTATAAGTAGCCCCCCATCATGAGGTGTACCAGTCATGTGACCACTCCAGTCATGTGACCACTCCAGTCATGTGACTACAACAAAGGCTAGAGCTTGGTTATTTAAACACTAAAGAGAAGTTTCCTGTGCTGTAATTATTTTAGGTTGTGTCTATTTTAATGGAGCAAGGAAGTTATTTCAGCAGTGTATGAACTTTACCAATAAGAAAATGTATGTATGTGTGTGTTGAAGATGTGTGCAGTTCCTTTTTGTGGAGAAGGTGTAATGTATTTACAAGTGCTAATTGAATCATGTTGTATGATGTGGTATGTTTAGACCCATGGCTTGGAGAAGGCCAAGCTTTACATGGAATCTGTGACTCTATTCATGCGGCATGGCGGAGCTTTGGAGGTAAGTCACATGACCTGTAGCAAGAACTGTTGTTCACTGTTGTGTGTATGTGTGTGTGTCTGTGTGTGTTTTATGTTACTAGTCAGAGGGTCATGGCACTGACACTAGTTCAACTATCAAGAGAAACCCGTACAAGATGTACAGTGACACTATAGCTATGGTGAAGTAAGTCTCAAGGTGTATAGTGACACTATAGCTATGGTGAAGTGAGTCACAAGGTGTGTAGTGACACTATAGCTGTGGTGTGATTCAGTTGTGTCTCTACCGTTTGTCTGTGCTACAGTATAATTGAGCGAGTGTAACAGACTATGAGTATGGTGCATGTCTGTTGCCATAAAAAAACCAAGTCCTTGCCCTGGGGTCCATGTGGCCTGTTGCTATGGTAACTGTACTGTTGCAGCCAGTAGATAGAGGTGTTCCTGTGGCCTAAGCTAGACTAGCAACACACAGTGCTTGTTTGTTCACTCTTACTGTGTCTGTATTTAGGTACTGTCAGGCCATGGCAGGCGACTTTAAGCCGCTCTTAGTGCTATGGTAAGTCCGTGTGGGTGGGTGTGGTTACAGGCATTGTAGAGAATGAATTGTAAGTATGATGAGTTGGTATTTTATAGTTTGCGATGTCAAAGTGCACTTCATTGGAGGATGTTCCTTATCAAGCAAGCTAATGCAGCTTCATTGCAGAAGGTATGTTTACTTATAATATAGGAAAGTATATAAGCTTTGGCTGTAAGAATGTTTTTGGGTGTGACCTGTGTCTTGGGCAGGTGTGAAATGAATTAATTGTGTTTGGCCTTGTTTTGATGTAGGACCTTCAAGAGTTCTTCCTGCCCTCTAAAGTAAGTATTAATATATACATACATACCTATGTATACCAGAATTGCTAGTATTTTCTAAGAGCATCCAAGTAACAATTGTTTCCCATTCATTCTTCTGCATGATAAATTTCTAAATTTGCTGAGTGAGGAGAGATTCTTAGTAGAGGTATCTCCATGGTGACTGGATTAATCAACTAGGAGCCACAGTTAAATTGACCCCAATCACTCAATTATCACTTCAATAGCCTGTAATTACTTTTAGCTAATTCCTATTACACCAGATAGGCTTCAGTTTGTTCCACTGCTCAGGTCACTCAACAGATGGATTGGCTCACTTTATGAATATGGTGTGTGTGTGTGTGTGTGTGTGTGTGCGCTAGTCTAAATCACCATTTCCTGGAAGTGGATTTTCTCCACTGCCATCTCCTGCTAGTGTAGGAAGTACAGCAAGTACAGGTAGTGGAAGTGGGGGTGTGACTGACTCCGCCTCTTCATCTGTATCAGTTCCAAAGAGCATTTATAGCAAAGCGTCTGACTACTTGTCTGTTTCATCACACGTGTACACATGTCTGGAGATGTGGAGGCTGAGTGAGACCTACATGGACCAGTGTCGAGGTGAGGAAGCTCCAGCACTTGCTAGCAACTCACTCATATGACTGTGTGTGTGTGTGTGTGTGTGTGTGTGTGTGTGTGTGTGTGTGTGTGTGTGTGTGTGTGTATGATAGAATTCTTTATGAATGCTGATAGAAAAGCAAGTCTTACAATTCATTATTACAGGTGAGAGTGCAGAGGTTAGCTAAAACAGCTGGGAGTTAGTTACAATCAGTGGGGACACTTGCTGTTGAGGTTGGGCATGTATATCACATTGTTAGCATTAAACTCTAAATATGGTGCACCTACTATAACCATTGTGTGTGTGTGTGTGTGTAGTTCAATATTCCAGGTGGCTTCTTGGGTAGACGAAATTTTAAAGAGCATTTGATTTAACCGCTTCATCGACTCTCTTTCTTCAGTAACAACATGCAGCTCAACTGTGGACTCATTTAACCTCTTCATTGTCCCTTTGTTGTTGTTTTTTTTGTTTTTTTTTTTTTGTTTTGTTTCTTCAGTAACAACATGCAACTCAACTGTGGACTGTCAAACTCATATGAAGCACTATCTTCTCATCAACCCCTCCCTCCTCATCGACCCCTCCCTCCTCATCGACCCCTCCCCCTCATCAACCCATCCATCCTCTCCCTCCGTCACATTCCTTGCAATAACTGTATTAAATATCTCTCAGTTTATTTTCTCTACATCTGCTATTAATTTTTGGTGAACAATGATGTAAATATATACAAATTTTATCATTTTAAGTTTTAAATGTTGTGCTGGCGTGTGTGTGTATGCTGCGATGATGTAAGTACTGCCGCCATGTTGGGCCAATTGTGAACGATACTGTGCCAAGTTTGACATTCCGATACTTTGACGTGAACTGAAGTAATAGTTTAAAATTAGTTGTCGAACGTCAAGTGTGAGGCTAGGGCGCCAGCGTCCTCTTAAGCTATGGTGGTGTCACAATGCCTGTATTAGCCAAGCAAACCATCCCAGTTGACCAGCATCTATACGACTATCACTTTCATCAGCGGGCTGCCGAACTAGCCTTGTATCATAGTGCCATTAGTGCTAGCTCCATTCACCAGCGACTTCAAACCTTTCGCAGTCATCACCAAAAGTGCGCCTCGAGACGAAGGTATGCGCTGGCGAACGAGATGAAGCAAGAGAGCCAGCGAGCGGACTGGCTAAAAAGAAAGTACATAGACCCAGTACGACAGCAACAGCCTCCCCAGCAGCCTACAGTAATGGCGTCCTCTTCTGGCCGTGTTTCTGGAGCTTCAGCCACCGTCACTACCAGTGTAGCTGGGGAAGGGAATTCGGTGAGTTATGCTACACTCATTCCTTTCTGAAGGTAGTTAATGGAGGTGGTGGGTTTTGTCAAGTGCAAGGTTAAGTAGTTTTGTGGTTCACACAGAAGAACGCCACCATACAGTGTCTACTTCAAGCACACCATGATTCCTTAAATGTCTCTTCAATTAAATGCCTCTAATCAATGTCTCTGTTTTAGTAAGCTCATAAGCCACTTCGATGGGCAGTTGTCTGTCTGTTACAGAGACTTTGTGTGTGTGTGTGTGTGTGTTATTCCAACTGATTTTAGCATTTGTGATATGTTTTCTCTCTCTCTCTCTCTGTTAGGAATCACCTGACCATCATCACCTGCATTATCAGAGTGATGTGAAACCTTTAAGTAAAGGTGGCAATAGCAATCCTGCTGCCTCCTCCCTGCCAACACACCCACCAACTCAGAGCTCAGAGTCTGTTGGAGATTCTGTAGTGGGGGGAAGAGAGTACCCTCCTCCTCCTCGTGGTGTAGGTATGGTGCGTGTGAAGTGTGAACCAGAGAGTGAAGATAGCCTTCCAACTACCTCTACTCCAACTCTTTGTTCTGAGTCACATGAAGCTACCAGGAGTGAACCACACCCTCTTCATCTGCCAGAACAGACGCGCGAGTCTGAGCCTAGACGGAGAGAATCTATCAAAGCAGAACATTTCAAGTGGGACCAAGATAACCGAGATGACCTGAAGCTCACTGCATATGATGTGATAGCAGGTGTGATCAGCACTCCTCCCATCAAACCCCTGGAGCCTGAGAGTGATACTACGTCTTCCAAGGTAGTTCCCCTGACTTCCCAAAGTTCTCCGAATATGACAGTCTCCAGCCAACAACTCACTAATGGAGCCTCCCACAGTCCTGCCAGCAGAGTGAGTAAGGAGCATCAAGAACTAGTGCATGAACTGGACCAGTTCTCCAAGATCATGGATGAAATAGAAAGGGCTGCAGGCAACACTAGTGGTGGTGATAGCTTCAGTGTTCAGAAGACTGACCACAAGCAGCTCTACTGCACAACTGATCCTTCTCAAAGCTCCACTGCTAAAGAATCATCTGGCTCTTTTTATAGACCTAACTTAGCTCACAATTATAGCTCCTCCTCCTCCCCAGCAGCAGAGCACGAAGGCAATCTTCAACCTCTGCAACACCATGGCTTGCCAGTGAACACCAAGTCCTCCTCAGTGCAGCGCAGGCACATCCCCCCCAGGAGACTGACTCTACTCAATGAAGTACCTTTATCTCCATCTCCTCAACAACCAGCAGTACCAATCACACCCACTACACCTCTGGAACACTTCTTATCTGCTCCATCTCCAACAAGAATGATGACTGTGTCTGTGTCATACTCTGCTACCACTCCAAGTAGCCAAACCCCACACTTGGCCATTCCCCAATACCAGATGACACACTCTACCTCTCCACATCACCTCCCAGCCATCCCAGACACACCCCATCATCACACTGCTCTTCCGGGTACTCCCCACCATCACACTGCTCTCCCGGGTACTCCCCACCATCATACTGCTCTCCCGGGTACTCCCCACCATCATACTGCTCTCCCGGGTACTCCCCACCATCATACTGCTCTCCCGGGTACTCCCCACCATCATACTGCTCTCCCAAGCAATCGCCATCATCACTCAGCTCTCCCAGGAACTCCACACCATCAAACTGCTCTCCCGAATATTCCACACATGGCTCCCTCAAGTACTTCTCACCATCACTCTGTGGGTTTGGGTACTTCCCGCCATACAGCTCAGATTCCTGGATCAGTTTCTCATCACACTAGTAATCCTCACCACTCCACTCCTCTGCCACGCCCTACTACTCCTTACATTTGCCCGCCTTACCCTGCCACGCCTCAATATAGATTTGAGTGTGAGCCAGCTCGTTATACCACATCAGTGCCAACTGAGACATGGACAACTTCTCAGCTACCTGCACCTTTGTCCAAGCCACTCCCACCAGACCAAGTGGCCACACCCGTGTCATCACAAGGGACCCTACGGGAGTCCATTATGGCACGTGTCAACTCTCGGGTAGAAGCTTTAGCTGGCCACAAACGTCCTCTACATCTGGACTTGACTAGTGCCCCACCCACCAAAATGAAGAACAATGGTGGGGAGTTGCGTACAGGCCAGCAACCAGCAGTGCATTCAGGTCCTCCTATCTATTCTTCCAGGACTCAACAGCAACCTTCTCCTTACCACACACCATCTCATCAGTCATTATAGCATATTATTGTTGTGTCCTCCTTTTGTGTTATATTGAAAAAATTATCAATTTCTTTCTTTTACACCCAAACCTTGTGGTGGGCGTGGTTTATTGCTCGTAAAGAACGCTCGCTCTGTAAAATTAGTATACAATATGGCTAGTAAACTGATAGAGAGTTTACAGACAGATCTGTCGACCAGAGTCTACAGAATAACTAACAGTTTTAACGAGGGGCTTTACCTGACTGCCAACGAGCCTTCCCTGGGCATGTACAGACTGCAGGAACACATTCAACTCGCCATACCCAAGGTCGTCGAACAGAGACAAGCTCTAGCGCAGGTAAACAAATCTGTGTATTTATTTACCCTGTCGTCAATCTATCCAATCCATGGGAAATGATCACTAGGTGTGCCAGCGAGTAGAAGGAGCATGTTACGACTTGGAGTACAACGTACAGGCAGTCCAGAACATGTCTAAAGTGAGCGAGTTTCCCCACATTAGTTCTCTGCTTGCCAAGGCAGTGGAACTGAAAGCCAACCTCAGCAAAATGAATCAACATTCTAGCAAAGCTAGTCATCCATCATCTGCTGGTTGGGCCAGCTCTCCTCCACCCACAGCTTCCATGTCTTCAATTCCAACCTCTTCACCACAAGGCCACTCAACAGACTCCCAACTGGATGATGACGAGTTAAAACCTAAAACATTTGATTGAGCATTTATTTATTTATTGTACAATACACTGAGTGACATGATGTGCTGCATGTGCATGAATGAGTGGGTGAGACACACCCACTATTTCTGATTTTGTCCTGGATTGTCTGCGGAATAGTCCCTGAGCAACTTGTTGTCCAGGTGAGTGTTGAGGACTTTAGATGGTTTCACCTTCTTGCGTGATTTCTTGTGTGTGGAGCTGGATGGAGCTTTTCTTTTGCGTGTCTCTCCCTGCATGGCACCTAGTCCCTGCTCCGAGAGGTATTTATCAACGTCTGTCTCAGTCATTCCATCCACACTGACTTGATGCCACAACTCCTGCAATTCTGGACACACCTTCTGTTCAAGACTGTACTCCAAGTTATTATAGAATATGATCTGCTCCTTGTCCTGTCTGATAACACGCATCACTCGTTCCTCCTCCACCAGACGCTATGCACACACACACACACAGCTGTCAGAGTGTCTCACTCGACCAGCCTACACTACTACAGGTGATTATGGCAAAATTTGTCTAGCACTGATCATCTCAGTAGCTAATTAGGAGTAGGTGGGCATATTTAACCCTCTTCAAAGCAACTGACACTAACTATAAACCAATCTGAATAGTAACATGTAACAAACCCAGTAATCTAACATGTAGTAGACTCAGTAAATGTAACATCTAGTAATCTAACATGTTACATGTAGTAAAGACTCAGTAATCTAACATAGTAGACTCAGTAATCTAACATGTAACAGACACAGTAATCTAACATGTAGTAGACTCAGTGAACTGACTCAATAATCTAGCATGTAACAGACTCACCAATCTAATGCAACTTGTAGTAAAGACTCAGTAATCTAACATGTAACCTACTCAATAATCCAACATGCAACATGTAGTAAAGACTCAGTAATCTAACATGTAACCTACTCAATAATCCAACATGCAACATGTAGTAAAGACTCAGTAATCTAACGTAATCTTCCATGCTCACATGTGGCGGCTAGAAACCTAGATGTGCAGTGTGCAATAGAAGGGGTTTGGCAAGGGAGTCAAAGTACACAGTGTATTATAGTATAGAATTCTATCTTGGGGGAAAGTTGTTACCTCTACAATCTTGTTAGCTTTAGGAATAGCTTCAGTGATGTCTGTCATGGTGATGCCACCCAGACCTTGCATGTCGTATTGCCGCAGTCGCATTAACAGCTGTTTCTTGCACCTGACTTGATGTCCAAGCGCTGGCAAAAAGACAAAGCTATCTTTTTCACTGATGAATTTCACCTTGGTATTGCTGGTGAGAGCTCCTCTAATCCACTGTCTCACTTCATAGCGGATATCTGACAGATCTATGGCATTCAATATGCCATCAAAAGTCAACTCATCATCCTCTTCTTTATCTATATACCTCATTTTGAGCAAGTCCATGACACACTTGAGGATTCTGGTCCTGTTGTTGGTACCATAGGCCTGTCTTGCTGCATCCTTTATCTCCTTTAAAGTTTGCTTATTATCAGTACTTGTAATAGTTAGAGAGGAATGGGCTTTCTTTTTAGCCTTGTGTGGTTTGCTCACTGGTACAGCTGGAGGCTTACTCTTTGCTGCAGCTGCTTCTCTGTATTTTTGGGACTTTTCAGTAGCAGCTATTGCCCTCCTTTTAAATGCTTCCCTGTCTCGTCTGAGTGAAGGATCCATAGGGGACTTTTACCTAATCGCTCCTCCCGGAGCGATTAGGTAAAAGAATTATGAATGGCAAAACTAGATCGCAAGCTAGACCCAGCGATTAAGGTACTAAAAAGATACAAGGTCTGGCTTTCTATTTATTGCCCATCTCAGTTGGTAAAGGACGTTATATTTACAAGACTCTGCGGTTTGTGGGTTAGCTGAAGTTGTGGCTCTATCTCTACGCTGTAAATTCCGCCCTACCTACTTCAGCGGAGAGGAGATGACTGAGGGTGATCTGACTAAAGCCTTAGAAAGTAAAGAGGAGGGCAATGAGTATTTCAAAAATGGGAGGTATGTAGAAGCGATAGAATGCTATAGTCAAGCCCTGAAACTGTGTCCAGAAGGTAGCGCAGACGCAGCTATATTTCTGAAGAATAGAGCAGCGTGTTACCTGAAGCTTAAAGATTACTCTGCTGCTCTGTCAGACTGCACTGCTTGCTTACAACTTAGTCCAGGTGATTCCAAGGCTCTGTACAGAAGAGCTCAAGGCCATGAAGGAAGAGGGAACATGGTTGACGCTCTTCACGACATCAAACAGTTACTGACTCTGGAACCCAAGAACAAGCAAGCCAATGACATGGCACATAGACTTACAATGACGATCAAGAAGAAGCAAGATGTTCTGCAGTCTACGGAAGGCATTGTTGGAGAGATGCTGGGTGCCCTGCGTTCACCTGACACAACTACAGCGAGAGTTACACAGGCAGTGAAGAACTGTGTCATTGTGAGCAGGGAGGCTGCTGGAGCTGAGCAGCTCTACCGTGCTGGGGTGATACCAGTGCTGGTCCCCTTACTTGACTCGGCAACGTTGGAGATAGTCCAGCATGTGCTGCAGACTTACGTGGGGCTTTGCATGGGCCACAAGGCACGAGCTCATGCTATACTCCAGACTGTCACTCTGAATAAGATCTCATCCCTTGTCTCCCACCGGCAGAGCAGTGTGGCGTGCAGCGCTGTAGCACTGGTCAAACATATGTTGATGGCAATCTGTTTGCCTGATACCAAGCCTGCTAGGAATGCTGAGTCAGCAGATTTAGTGTCTGCTGACGGTGCAGTCATCACTCCACTGGTGCAGATGATGTTGTTGTTGCTACTGAGCACAAGTGTGTCTAGTGATGCTAGAGATCACATGATGGAAATAATCATATCTATCTCTCCCAAGGTACATGAGGTGGAGAACAATGGGATAGCAGTTGGGCACTTCAAGTGGGGAAATATAATATTAGTGGGGAGAGGAGCTGTATTGTGTGGGTGTACTAATAAGGGGAGGGGCTATATTGTGTGGGCGTACTAGTAGGGGGAGGGGCTTAATGTGTGGGTGTACTAGTAGGGGCTGTATTGTGTGGGCGTATTAGTAGGGGGTGGGGTTGTATTGGTGTGGGTGTATTGATTCTCTAGATAAACTCTATGATGTTGGTTGTGTATGTGCAATACTGGAGTCCGTTTACAACTAGAGTCAGTGTGGTCTACTTTGTGTATCTTGTAGAGTTCAGTGTTTGTGTCCACCAGTCTAAAGGAAGGTGTCATTACCAAGTTGTTGCAGCTGTCTGCTTCATTTTGGAAAGAAGAACAAGATCCTGCACTCATGAGCAACCAATGTAGGACTAACATAGCCGTGGCACTGGCTACCCTTTACCAACACTGCCCTGATACTGACCAGCGTGTTATAGAGGATGAGTGTGGTGTGTTTGTGAGTTCTAGGCTAGCCAAGGCCGATGGCAATGCCAAGAGAGAAGCTGTTGTGGCCATTAGCACTCTGTTGCAGGGGATTCTTGATGTGGGAGTCAAGATATTCTCAGAGCCAGCGTCCATACAGGAAGTCTTGCGAATGGCCAACTCTGAATCTACATCTGAACAGAGTGTAGCTGTTGAAGCATTGGCACTGGCAGCATCTAACAAACAGCGCTGTCTGGAGATAATCAAAGATGGTCTCCCTGTGCTCAAGAAGTTGATGTCTAGTAGAGATGATTCTCTGAAGGTCAGAGCTCTGGTGGGACTTTGTAAGCTAGGTGCTGTTGGAGGTAGCAATGTGAATGCTAGGCTCTTTGCTGAAGGCTCAGGACTCAAATTAGAGAAAGCTTGTCGTAAGTTCCTGGTGGTCACAGCACAGCATAGCTCAATATACAGATGGGCTGTGGAGGGACTTGCTTTCCTGACCTTAGACGCTGAAGTCAAGGAAGCTCTGATAGCATCCAAGCAGACCATAGAAGTTCTGTGTGCTGTGCCCACCACTGGAGACCAGTCCCTCTTGTACGGTCTGGCCACCATACTGGTCAACTTGACCAACTCTTATGACAAGCGTGAAAAGCAACCTGAATTGGAGGAGCTTGGTAAATATGCTGGAGAAAATATTCCCAAGGAGCATGAACTGGATGGAGATAAGTTTGTCAAGAACAGAGTTGCTTGTCTTCTCCGTCACAAAGTGGTGGGTTCTCTGCTCACTCTGGCCAACGTGGACAGCGCTGGCGTGCGAGAACAAGTGGCACGCGTTTTTCTGGCATTAGTAGAAGAAGTTGGTAATCGAGGTCAGGTGATGCAGCAAGGAGGAGTCAAAGCTCTTCTGCAAGTCTTCAACACAAACACAAGCAAGGGTAAGCTAACAGCTGCTCAAGCGCTGGCTAAAATAGGCATTACCAATGATCCCAAGCTGGCATTCCCTGGGCAGAGGTTGCTGGAAGTAGTACGACCATTTGTAGCTCTACTCAAATCTGACAAAGGTCTGCAACAGTTTGAGGGACTTATGGCATTAACTAATGTAGCGTCTATCAACAACGAGTCCAGACAGCGCATCATTAGTGAAGGGGGCGTGCCACTCATGGAGTCGCTGATGTTTGAGGAACACGAGCTCATCCGCCGAGCTGCCACTGAGGCTCTGTGTAACATGCTTCAAGTGTCGGAGGTCCACCAGAGGTTCTTCTCTGATGACGTAGAGAGAATCAAACTGTGGACTTTGTTCTCAGGAGAGGAGGATGTGCTACTAGCACGCGCTGCTTCAGGTGGACTTGCCCAGTTGACCTGTGACCCAGGACTGTGTGGTAAGGTCATGGAGGTCAAATCAGCTCCTGCCATCTTGAAGGAGCTCTTGCTAAGTCCGAATGAAGAGTTGTGTAACCGTGGGACGTACATTGTGGCTAATATGATAGAGGCTAGTCAGGAAATTGCCTCAACTTTTGTATCTAGTGACTTCCTGGAAATATTGATGGGTCGTTTGCAAGATTCTAGCACTTCTGAGAGTGTGAAGGAGAGTGCAGCGAGGGCACTGGACAAAGCTGTGGCGTTCGGACTCATCCAGCCCAACCCCCAGCTCTCTTCCTCCTAGTCCACACTTTGTACTACTACATGTAGGACCAGTCAGTATTGTAGACTTTCATTATTGTTATTATTATTATTATTATTTTCACCCACCAGTATCATCAGTATTTTCAAAATATATCTAGGGGACTATTTTCATCTATAAAGCTAAACCCATTAATTATTATTATAATTGTTAATTGAACATGACTGTATTATTACAAGTACAGAATGTGGAGATTGATTGGTTAGGACTTATTTTTCTTCTTCCCTCCTTCACCAGACAAAACTTTCTTTTGACTAACTATTTTTTCCAAAGTTGAAATCCTCTTTAGTAAAGTTGCCTCTTCTTCCATCAGTTGTTCCTTGAGTGCCGCCTGCAGGAAACACATGTGGTAGGATAAATACCTGTCGTTATGTTATACATGCAGGGAGAAAGACGGCATTTAGACGGCCACACACTCACTATACACCAGGATATTAAAACAATTACCACTGCTCAAATTTTAGGGAAAGATAAAAATTTCAATAGATTAATTGATAATAATAGCAAATGTTCTCAGTTCTAACAGCCAATATATGTTCAATCCTGACTCTTCAACTTCTTGCCGAAGTCCTCTTCAGGGTCACAAATTACCCTAGAGTGTATATTATGCAGTAAGCGTGCCCACCAGTTATCTGCTGTTTATATTATGCTTATTGTGTCACCACAGAGGGTTCAACCTCATCGACATCTGAAGAGAACTTTGGCAAGAAGTCAAAATTGTTGAGTTTTAATTCAACGTATTGGCTGTTAGAACTGAGAAAAATTGCTACTATTACTAGTGATGTGCTTGAGCACAAATGGCGAGCGAGCCTAAAGCTACACTAATGATCAATTTTAACTTCTAACACTCAAACTACAAAAAAAAAGGTCAAGATTTTAAATTACGTACATTGCCGGTAAAGGGGATTCAATGCCATAGTAACCGCTCGTTGCAAATGTTAACAAAAACGTCACGTTCTTTGTTATATTGTTTAGCTAAGTAGTAGTAGTTGTAATGTACAACACTTTCACACAACTGGACATACCTACACAAGACTTACCTTCGTGGTTAGTCGAATGGCCAATGACTTTTCAAGTAAATACTGTTGCATAGGACTTATAACTATTTATTATGAATAGCACATTAACTTACCACCGCCATTAACTCGAATAGAAATGGAACTCCAGTACGTTTTAAGTTTTAACTGCACCCGCAAAAAAATTCAAAACGGTAAACAATTCATTTTAGGATGATACAGGTAATGATCGATAAACCAGAGGATTCTATTTAGTGAAGTTTGTGACGGGGTCAACCGCCGGACTAACACAAAATGCCAGGGTCAAGTACAAAAATGACATACGTATGTCCAAACATATATACAGTCGAACTTCCGAATAAAGGACAAAATGGGAACACCAGTTTTGTCCATTGTTGAGAAGCTGTCCCTTCTCGGAAACCATCACTTTTTGACTGTTTATCTGATATTTGATTGTACAAAGTGTATTAGATTATATGAATTGAGTGAAAAATAAATAAATAAAATAATAGAACATGCATAGTATACTGGCTTTTCTTAACAAAAAAAAATCACATCAATTAGTCTGTTTTAACAATGAAAATTTTTTTTAAGTTCACAATACTGTTTATAGCTGTTCCTTATTCTCTGACTTCTTTATATGGTCATGATGCTCCAAATATGAGCTTACAATTTCCAATTGCTTCTTTGAAGCTCTTCAACTTCGGTGAAGGAGAAAACAAATGGGTTGTCACCATCATTATCATCTTCTCCTCCTGTTCATTAAAAAAAAGCTGGATTCCCTATCTCAGTCATTTATGGAGCTATTTGACGGAGGTTAAAAGTACGCAAATAACTGAATTTCATTCGGTAAGTTAGAGCAAGGGGTCGCTAAAATATCACACTTATATTATGCACACCGAGTACGTTGTGCAAGCACAACTTGCCCTAGGTCCACTCCTTTCCCGCTTTAGCGATTGGTAAAAGTCTGGATACGAGTGACTGCGCTGCAGGTTAGAAATACACTTCATCTACCACCTCTGTGGACCCGAGATAGAACTTGTTGATTCATTAAAATTGTCTGAACTGTAGTAAATTTTGATATGTGTCAATGAATGTCCATAAGTGTAGCACTTTTTGTATGGTGTAGCAATAGTGGGAATTCTGTTCTGTCCGTTGTCCGGAACTCGGAATCCGCATCTCGGAAGCTCCTAATATACAATTTTCAATAGGAAATCCATCCGTAGTTTTGTGTTTGTCCGCTGTATCGTGGTTGTCCGTTTTTCGGAAGGTCCGTTGAACGAGGTCCGACTGTATAAACAAATATCCCTGATTTTCAATTGTGTTACCCCTGATAGTGTCTAGCTCGCTTCGCTCGCTCGCCAATAATTATTTCAACTAAGAATGCCTGAGGGTTAATAACTTGATGCTGAATGTGTCCCCTAGTTACAATCATTCACCAACAGTAGGCTCAACTGTTCAATTTTGTTACAGTTAAGTAATATACACATTAAGTCAATTTAATTAAGGTAACTCTAATTGGTGAGCGAGACAGTATTAGGGGTGGATAATGCAAAATCGGGTATATGTTATATGTATGTATGTATGTATGTATGTATGGATGGTACGTATGCCCTTTAAACGCGCGCGCGGGGAACTTTTTTTCTCCTAAAAACACGGCGTTTTAGGCTTGACCCCAGTTTATTCTGAAACTACAGCATTAAGCAAGCCTTACTTTATACTTAAGCGCAGAAGTGTGAAAAAATTCCTGCGAAAACGCTTCTTTTCAAGAAACAAAAAGTTGATTTGACCGGTTACTATGGCATTGAAGACCCTTTTCCAGACTTAATTTCAAAACTTTGCCGTTTTAGGGGGGATACGAAGTGCCGATTGTTGGTTGTCAAGAGCCATTGGTAGTCAGAATGCCGTAGTATTAAAGCTAAGGAGGCTACTGTTACTCTAGGGAAGCTGAGGTAAGTACGTAATTCCATATTTGTTAGCTAAATATACAAAAATAACTCTGGCCTTTCTTTTATGTAGCTAAGAGCTTGTTGTCAACAGTGACTGGTAAATTCAAATAGTCAGAATGGCTTCAATTTGATAGTATGGAAGTTACCACTGCTCAAGAGAATGTGTGCTAAAATTGATTGTCTTTTGTATTTGTAGCTGAGAGCTTGTTGTCAAGAATTCATGGTAATTCAGATAGTCAAAGTAACTTAAATTTTATACTACAGAAGTTATCAATACTCAGGAAATTGAGGTAAGTAGTAATTCCATATTTGTTGGCTAAAATTACAAATAGTAACATTGGTTTATTTTTTATCATAGCTGAGAGCTTGTTCAAGAGTTACTGGTAATTGAGATTATCAGAATGGCAGATGTTTGATACTACAAAAGTTAACAGATCAGGTAGGAGAGTGATTTTGTATTTGTTTGCTGAAATAAAAGGTCATAACTGCTATTATAGTGCTTGAATGAACTAAGCTAAAACATAGTAACAATACTTAGTTTTATGTTACCTAACATCAGGCTCGCTCGCCATTTGTGCTCAAGCACACCACTAGTATATATATATGTTTGGAAGTACGTATGTCATTTTGTACTTTGCCCTTCTCGTATTTTGGTGTTAGCTCTTTGTTCGACCCCGTCCCAAACTTTACTAAAAGGAATCATCCGGTTTATCGATCATTACCCATATTATCCCAAAAAAATTAAATTGTTTACCGCTTTGAATTCTTTTGCGGGTGCAGTTAAAACTTACTGGAGTTCCTTTTCTATTCAGTTAGTGGCTGTGGTAAGTTAATTTTATTCAGTTAGTGGCTGTGGTAAGTTAATATGATAGTTGTCATTGTTATAAGCCCTATGCAACAGTATTTACTTCAATATTCATTGTACACTAGACTAACCGCGAAGGTAAGTCTGTCATAGTATGTTCAGTTGTGTGAAAGTATTGTGCGTTACAACTACTACTAAGAACATCATAAAGAACAAGTTTAAATAACGTGACTTGTTATTTGTTGCTTTTTTTTTTTTTCAATTCAGTTGTGGGGAGTGGTTACTATGGTATTGAATGCTTTTACCGTATTATACGTAATTAAAAAGCTCGACTTTTTTTAGTAGCTTGAGTGTTGGAAGTTAAAACCAATTGTTTAACAATAGTGTAGTTTTAGGCTCACTCGCCATTTGTGCTCAAGCACACCACTAGTAATAAAAAGGTGTTTTCTCCCAGTTGTCTATCCCCTGAATAGAGATTGTCTTCTGTTAGACTGGATGAGTAGATAGACATTTTCATTTTACCTGTTGCTTCTCTACAACTTCTGATAATTTGTTGCTGAGAATTTCCCTCAATCTCAACTTGACTGGATCTACATGGACTTGAGAAGCAGTACCTACAAACACACAAACAAACTTAATCACTGCCATTCAAATATATACTACTTGTGTACAAAACAACACACATACACACACAAAAAATGCATATTTACATTCACAAAGGTTCAGTATTGTTTGCACAAGAGATGATGGAAGTTCTGTCTGCAGTGACTGCATCAGTGACTGACAGTCTACATCAGTAGTAGCACTTTCATCCTAATCTAATGTTATACTTTATAAACACAATTCATGCTTTGACAGCTGCTCTGGCACTATCAAGTCTATTTATTTATAGTGATAGATGAGTTGAGGCTTTCATAATATCACAGGGTTTCATAGGTGCCCTGGGATCCCCCCCAGAATTTCATGAAATAAATTATATTTACTACTTAATGGTTGGTTATGATTTATTCTGTGATTTTGTTGTTTATATAATATCTAATATTTGGTGAAAGTTCACTTCAGTTAATTGAGGTCCTTCAATTGCAATACGCATCAGTCTTCCAAGATTGATGTCACTAATTCTAGACCTGAGACAATTTTTAATCAAATGGGTAAAAGTGGGTGTGGTCAAACAAACATGTGTGTGTGCCCCCACCCCCAAGAAAAAAAATCCTGTATGAAACCCTGTATCAGTTTCAGTAGCACTGGAAAACTGGACAATGATTGATAGAAACTTACTAGTATCTTCAGTGTGCTCGTCTGGCAATGCAGCATCTTGCTCTTCTTCCATCTCTTCTGCTTCCCCAGCATAGGTAAGATTGACGTTGAGATGAAGCTTCTTGGTGAAGGCATATTTGTACAGTTTATAATGCTTGAAGTAAGTGGACAAAATGAATTCTGTGATGCTTTTCACTTGGCACAGACTGAAAATGGAATGGCTGAAGGGTGGTCTGTTTACACTGTGCTGGACAAGCATATCTTGCAGATTCTTTAAAACATCATCCAGGTTTTCACGACTAGTACTAGTGCATTTTGCATGCAATCTTTTGACCATAGTTAGAATGGTGGACATTTGATCAGGTTTGTAGCCTTCTTTCTTTCCAAACAACCAAGTGTAAGTGAAGAGATCTAGCAAGATCAAGCGTTGTTTGGTGGGGAAACGGAGCAGTCCTAATTTCTCCACCAGAAGTTTCTGAATTTCCAAGTCATCACAAGAAACGTCCAAAAGTTTTTCTGTATCTGACAGAGATAAATCAGCCCAAGTGCAATGCACAGGTTCTGCAGAATTCATATGATTTTGTGATTCTGACATCTTCTGTTTCCCCCCGTTTTTATTTTTATAGTTACTGTTACGTTTCTCCGTTTCTATAGTGACATTTCAATTAGAGCGCATTCTGAGAAATAGACGGTGTACGTTTTAAGAGCCATTGCAACTACGCAAGTTGGCCAACGCAGCAAGGGACCAAGTGGTTTCTCATTGCTAAAAATTGTTTATCCAGAAAAAAAAAAACAATAAGGTGGAAAAATATAAATATACAGAAAACCTTGTAGTAAAAATGATAGTGGATGAGATTGCAGAGTGAGAGTGTCCTAAGGAATTCTCACTCCTCTGACAGTGTTTGTGAGCCAGTGCTGAAGGAAGCTATAATCACCATATTCCTTGAGTCGAGCAGATCGTGCATGAAGATCTTGTCTCACTTTCCTGAGTCTTGACTCTGCCAATTCATAAAGCTTCTCTGAACTGAAGTCTCCCTAAGTATCAACATTAAATAAAATATGCTCCACCTATTTATCCGTCTTCTCCTCACCTCCAAAGATCCAGTACGAATTTTCATAATAAACTCCTTCTCTTTCCCCGAACATTGAACAACAGGTGGCTTTCCAGCAGCAAATGCTTCTAAACTCAGCAGCTTGTGAAATATCTACAAAGAACAGAATACCAGACAATCATCTGACCTTTAACCCATGCAGAAGAGATATCACAAAAATTATTACACACAGACAACATCGGACATTCATCACTCCATGTACCACACACACACACACACACACACACACACACACACACAATGGACCTGAGATGGTCATCTCTTACGCTGTAAAATATCTTTTTTTCTCTTGGCGTGTGGGCATACTTGCCGGACTTTATTCTGTTCATATGAGTCTTGATGTATCCTACATATTGTAGAATGACCTTCTCTGAAAGAAACCTCTCTCTCTCTGCCACTAACTCTCTCCACTCTGCACTCACGTAGAACCACTCCTCGGCAAACAAGATCTAGCACAGAAAGACAGGACGTAGTCAGAACAAGACAGGAAGTGGCCAGAACAAGACAGGAAGTAGTCAGAACAAGACAGGAAGTAGTCAGAACAAGAAGGGAAATGACAAGTATTAGAGATGGAAGTAGTTAGGGAGGTGATAATAGCACTCGGCCGTGATGAAGGCAGGAGTAGCTAATTACCTCAACAATATTGACGGCACCTTTGAGAAGCATGTCACACATCATTCTTGCCTCATAGGCACCTGCCTCTTCTGCCAGCTGCTCGCCTCTGTTGTGCTTGGATTCCTATTCCACACAGAATTATCAACACTCCAACACATGCACACCCACACACAAACACACACGTACACCACACACTTACTGACAGCTGGTCCACACAGGAGAGGAGATTTTGCGTGGATTGACGGAACACAACAATGTAATCTTTGTCACTCGTGGGTACTGACAAGTTATAAAGTCTGCTACCAGCAAGACAAACCATCAAAATATCCCTGGGATGTAGATTGCTAAGACTGAGCGTGTGCAGTAGTTCTGAGAGTCTGTTGCAGTCCACCTCCGACACATGTGGTGTAGGACTCACGTTTAGTCCTTCTCGTCTCTGTTCTGCCAGCCAATGACCTAACTCGGCACTCCACATAGAACGAGACTCAGACTGTGGGTGTGGCTTCTCACTCAGCCCATCCTTCCATGCTAGAATACAGTCCAGTAGTTCCACTCTCACTTCCTTACCCTGTACTCACACAGCTATGAACACCCTCACAGGACCAGGACAGGAACTCACGGCAAATCCTTGTTGAAGAAGACTCATGGCTGTCATCGAGTCACTATGGTGTGGACTAGGGAAGTCCGGTCCACTAGCCCACACCTGTATGCTATCACCATCCAACACGCTCGTCCCATAAGACAGCAGCCTGCAAATGTCAGGCACATCACCACTTCTACATAGTCCCATCCCATGCTACACACAATCCCTCTTACCTGCATGAATTGCAAAAGGTAGCAAGATCGACTCCAGACTTGAGCACCATTTTACTTGTGTTATATTTGCTGCGAGTTGCGAGTCCCCCCATTGCCTGGCCAAGACAAGAGGCCAAAAACTTCTTGTCCAGAAGTGTTCCTCCACACTGGTGCAGAAGTCCCACTAGCTTGAGCCAAGCTGGGCTACACACGATAAGACTCTCCGGAGGGGAATACAGGGACTCCAGACTACGCACGTGACCCCTCAACACCTCTGAACAATAATGCCTCACCTCACACAGGTACAGATAGCCCTACAGGTACACATAGCCCTACAGGTACAGATAGCCCTACACAGATAGCCCTACAGGTACAGATAGCCAGCCCTACAGGTACAGATAGCCCTACAGGTACAGATAGCCCTACAGGTACAGATAGCCCTACACAGATAGCCCTACAGGTACAGATAGCCCTACAGGTACAGATAGCCCTACAGGTACAGATAGCCCTACAGGTACAGATAGCCAGCCCTATAGGTACAGATAGCCAGCCCTACAGGTACAGATAGCCCTACAGGTACAGATAGCCCTACAGGTACAGATAGCCAGCCCTACAGGTACAGATAGCCCTACAGGTACAGATAGCCCTACAGGTACAGATAGTCCTACAGGTACAGATAGCCCTTACAGGTACAGATAGCCAGCCCTACAGGTACAGATAGCCCTACAGGTACAGATAGCCCTACAGGTACAGATAGCCCTACAGGTACAGATAGCCCTACAGGTATGAGATAGCCCTACAGGTACAGATAGCCATCCCTACAGGTACAGATAGCCCTACAGGTACAGATAGCCAGCCCTACAGGTACAGAGCCCTACAGGTACAGATAGCTCTACATATACTAAAACACATGCATGGACATCATTGGTTCTCCATTAATGCCGAATAAAATTTTTTTGTTGTAAGAGTTGAATAAAAACCATCTTACTAGTGCTCTTAGCTCTACAATTCTTACACTCAATCTGTCTGAGCACTTTCACAGCAAGAATCAGTGAAAGCTAAACCTCATTCACATCTTTCATACTTGACCAAGGAATTAGCGAATAAAAGGGCGTAGGCCAGGCCCATATCTCGTGACCAGTGAACAATCATTATCTGGAACTTCTCCCGAGACAATTATAGGTTGTCTTATAGGAACTTAGCACACGAACGAAATAAGTCATGAGCACCTCAACAGAAAGAAAGAAGAACAATAAACAAACCCAAAACAACCTTAAGGCAAATGGCGGACTGACAAAGAGAGTACTGCTTGCCATTGACACAGCTAAAGTCAACTGTACAGCGTACCGTCATAGTACTGCTAGCCAGCACTACCATCACTTTACTTGTATAGCTACCTGTAGTTAGGCACACACAACGACAAATATCATAGTACTGCTAGCCAGCACTGCCATCACTTTACTTGTATAGCTACCTGTAGTTAGGCACACACAACGACAAATATCATAGTACTGCTAGCCAGCACTGCCATCACTTTACTTGTATAGCTACCTGTAGTTAGGCACACACAACGACAAATATCATAGTACTGCTAGCCAGCACTGCCATCACTTTACTTGTATAGCTACCTGTAGTTAGGCACACACAACAACAAATATCATAGTACTGCTAGCCAGCACTGCCATCACTTTACTTGTATAGCTACCTGTAGTTAGGCACACACAACAACAAATATTCTCTCACTATATTAGTTGTAACAATGATTATATATAATAGCTGTTTGTGTGTTGGGGCACTCATTTTAAAGGTGGTGTAAATCAAATTGAAAGAATAGTGAGATATTTTAGAGGATTCTCTGAGCGGCTACTTTTGTTAATTGAGCTAGAGGTCAAAGGCCATGCCATGCTCTCTCCTTTTATACCTGGCCTCTGGAAGGAGTTCAGAATGTGGTAACTGAGGCCATAGATTTCGCGTACGGAGAATTGCATCGACTTATAAACACGACCTCTATGTTAAAGTTCATTCACATCTAAAACCATCGGTCTTTTCCATGTTTAACTCTATTCATGCAATCACCTCATTCTTCCATTTTGTCAATTAATTCCATATGTAAGTCAAGTTACACCAAGCAGCAGCACCCCCTGCCTTACACCTTTCAGAGTGTTCAAGTCTGCACTGCACACATCACCCCATTTACTGCCCAGGACAGACGAGCTAGGGCTGGTCCTTCAATTAACTCCATACATCCTGTGAGAGTGGGACTTCCAACTCCACAGTCTTCCCACAACAAGTCTGTACGAATATAATAATAGCTGTTGTTTCTGCAGCCAATAAATATATATTTCAAACTTAGTTTTTAATATATATCAGCTGCAAAAACAAAACCCCTCCCCCTATTATTAATACTATTCCAGCCGAGAATGATTAAATCACTGTAATTTAGCATAGGCAACAGCATAAAGCAGGAGGGAGGTTTAACCATAAGCACTTCATCAAATTTAAGAGTCAACCCTTTACCAAACTGAACACCTTTCCTTTTGCCAAATACACACACACTCACGTAATCTGTGCTCTCCAGTAAAGTCTTATTATGGGGTGTGGTGAGAGAGAAGAACTGTTTGTCCAATGCTACATAAACTACAAACAAAACGTTTCTGTTAGCTCTGGAAGACTGCTCCTTTTGTGCTCCAGAGTACCACGGACAGGTCAGCAAACATGCATAAAGCAATGTCTTGACTCTCCCAGCCAACAACTCTGACAGTTGGTCCGCCATCTTGGCTTTGAGTTCCTCAGGTAGGTCTGCAGGCGTGTGTGCCAACACTAAGTGCTTAAGTTGGCTCAGTGGGGCGGAGTCTAATGAAGCAGGTGAGAACGGAGCACTCCCACTGCCTTCAAGAACACTCTTCATCTGCCTTGCTTTGTCCAGCATATCTCTGCATTCCTCAATCTCTAGCCACACAAACATCTCTATATCTGAAAGCAAGGAATGTATTCTTGTAGATACTGTTACCTTGTTGAGTGGGTTCTTCTCTGGGACAACACCTACTCATTAAATAGCTGAGTCTATCCAGACTCTGGACGCTCCGGCCAGCCACAGCCACCAGGTCCGCACGAGTATATCTACAGAAAACAGTAACCATCACTATTGACTCGCACTACTGCAAAATCACTTGCTTCGCCACTTCTTCACCACTTGGTGCAGTTGTTGCAGCCATTTCTGTGATCAGAGATCAGAGTCGGGGGGCGTGGTGTCACGATGCACTTTGACCTCAGACTTTGACCCACAGTTTGAGCCGCTGAAGAAGGCGAAGAAGGAAGAACAAGTCTTGCTGTAGCCTCTCTCTGGACTCTAGGACGCTTTAACTTCTAGTACGAGTTACTGAAAACTATATTGTTGGGGGTGAAGGCCTGTATTGCCAGATGGTACTGTGTGAATAACACATTGTGTATAGCTATTTGTCAATGGAAGTACATTAGCTTAATTCATGTGACGATTAGCTTTGCTGAGTGCAGTTGGTTTGCAATTGATATCTGTGTTTGTCAGAGAGCCTTATTGTTTCCAGTGGAGCAGTAGTCAGTCCTGAACTGTCCTAGTACGTATTTTAAATGTGTCGTTCCATCCAGTCACTTACCTACTCTTGCATAGCCAGACCTTTTACTTACCACTACACATAGTGATTGGTAAAGGGTCTGGCTACACGAAATTACCTCTTACCCTCCTAGTCCGTCTCAGCTATGTTGGTCATAACGTGTAGCTTCTGAACTTCTTACAGAGCTATTGTCCATTGCTTGGACAGCTGTGGTCCAACAACTTCAAAGGTGCCAGAAATTTATATCCAATTGTAAGAACTAAGGAGTCAGTTTCTCTTGTCATTAGCTGAATTAACTTGTTAGATTTAGATATTTAGTAGCAGTTGCTGGGGGTGACAACGAGTGTCCTTATAGCTGTAGTTCTATGAATTAGTAGACAGTGTCAGCTTGTGTGGTTGTTGACTTGTTGTTGTTGTGTAGAGGGTTCCAATGGTAGTAGCAATGCAAGGAACCAGCAATGGAGGAGGCACAGAGCCTGACCACTTTATGGAGATTTGGTCCCACAACCTGGACGAAGGTTTTGACAGGATTAGGAAAATAGTCCGCAAGTACCCATACGTTGCCATGGTGAGTACTTTTACTTTTTCGGAAAGAGAACAAACAGCATAGTCGTGGGTAGATGCCTTATTGGCCAGCCAACAGTTCAGGGTTTCATACAGAGGTAGGGGCGGGGTACCAGCATAGTCGTGGGTAGATGCCTTATTGGCCAGCCAACAGTTCAGGGTTTCATACAGAGGTAGGGGCGGGGTACCAGCATAGTCGTGGGTAGATGCCTTATTGGCCAGCCAACAGTTCAGGGTTTCATACAGAGGTAGGGGCGGGGTACCCTGGGATTTCCTCTCTCCAGCTGCAATTTCCCCTCCCCAGAATTTTTGGAAGTCCTTTTAGTCCTCCACAACTCAATGGTAGTTCTGCAACCTGTTGATATTCAATCTTGTGAAAATAATACGCTTTGTTAAAGTTTGATTATTACAACAAAAGTCAATACTTAAAAAAAAGAATACAACTAAAAACATGTCCTCAAGATAATGTTATAAATATCAGTCAATGTAGCAGGCATCGCTGTACATCACGATGAGTAGGGATGAAATATATATATCAGTCATGTAGCAGACATCGCTGTACATCACGATGAGTAGGGATGAAATATATATATCAGTCATGTAGCAGACATCGCTGTACATCACGATGAGTAGGGATGAAATATAAATGAGTACACTACACATTGCACATGTAGTTCTTACTTCACTGTCAACTAATGTTCATGCGTGAGAGGAGCGGTCCAACAAGTTGTAAGATTATCAATTATGCATGTGACAAAACACTGGCGAGTGTATACACTACATATAGGCAGTTTGAAGAGTGGGTGTGGCTAAGTACAACAATGCTTCCCACCCCAGCAAAGAATCCTGCAGTCTAATAACAGAACTCTATATGTTGCTAATATGACCCTTTACCATGTCACCACCTGTTTTACTTGTGAGTTCAATTCAGTTATATGTTGACCTTTACCATGGCACCCTTTACCATGTCACTGCCTGTTTTATTTACTAGCAGTCTACCCAACTGCTCATAATCAGGTCATCTTTCTATAATAATGTTTAATTGTTTAAGTTAAGTCTTATGTTTGACATGTTGCTAGGATACTGAATTTCCAGGAGTAGTGGCCAAGCCCATAGGAGAGTTCCGCAGTCCTGCAGAGTACCAGTACCAGCTGCTCAAGTGCAACGTCAACATGCTCAAGTTGATCCAGCTCGGTCTGACCTTCTACAACCACCAGGCACAGAGTCCCCCTGGACTCTCTACATTCCAATTCAACTTTAAATTTAGTTTGGGGTGAGTAGCAGTTCCTTTAAAGGGAAGATGACTGTGCTACTGGAGTGTTTGGGCACTTGGATGGGTGTGGCTCATATACTGTATATGTATATAGGCTTGTAACCATATATGTGACCATCTACAGGAAAACCGGGCACAACGCGGCACCCTTCGAAAAAAAATTTTTTTTTTCACTTACAGAGTTGTCGGCGTCCAGATATTGAGCTCTCCAAGTTTTATCGCCGTAGCTTAAGTCGTTCCCACTATAATAGACCTAACCGTTCCCTTCCGTCGGCTTGAAACAATACATTTTTAAGAAATCGATCGATCTTTTCTCGACATTTACGCACGCCGCGTTGTGCCCGGTTTTCCTGTAGACGGTCACATATGTAGGTTAGGTGCCATATACAGTATGTATAGGTGTGGTACCGTATAACTAGTTTTGGTGATATATAACTAGTATGTACATGTAGAGAGGACATGTGTGCTCACTTGTTGTCACATGTACATGTAGAGAGGACATTGCTCACTTGTTGTCACATGTACATGTAGAAAGGACATGTGTGCTCACTTGTTGTCACATGTATATGTAGAGAGGACATTGCTCACTTGTTATCACATGTACATGTAGAGAGGACATTGCTCACTTGTTGTCACATGTACATGTGAGAGGACATGTGTGCTCACTTGTTGTCACATGTGCATGTAGAGAGGACATGTATGCTCAAGACTCGATAGACATGTTGACGGGAGCTGGCATTCAGTTCAAGCGCCACGAGGAAGAAGGCGTGGATGTGGAAGTGTTTGCTGAACTACTCATAAGTTCTGGTCTCGTTCTCAGTGATGATGTCACGTGGACCACATTTGCGAGGTGGGTGTGGCTATTCTCAATGCTGGCGAGTATTTCAGAAATGATTTATAACCATCTAGATGGTGTTTCACTTTTTCATTAAAGATGGGGACACACACACACACACACACACACACACACACACACACACACACAACAAATACAAGTTACTATCTATTTTTTTGCATGCACATGTTCAATGGATGTTAGCAGGAATGAAAGGTAGTTGCAGTATTAGTATAGTTTGGACTGCATGATTTTTGTGGGTGGGGCTGCTAGAGTCTGCAATCTTCATGTGCTGTGTATGCTGGTTGCAGTATCAGTTCTATTTAAACTGCATGATTGTCTGTGGGTGGGGCTGTAGTGTACTGGTTGCAGTATCAGTTCTAATTTAAACTGCATGATTGTCTGTGGGTGGGGCTGCAATGTGCTGGTTGAGTATCAGTTCTTTTTAAACTGCATGATTGTCTGTGGGTGGGGCTGCAATGTGCTGGTTGCTGTATCAGTTCTATTTAAACTGCATGATTGTCTGTGGGTGGGGCTGCAATGTGCTGGTTGCAGTATCAGTTCTTTTTAAACTGCATGATTGTCTGTGGGTGGGGCTGCAATGTGCTGGTTGCAGTATCAGTTCTATTTAAACTGCATGATTGTCTGTGGGTGGGGCTGCAATGTGCTGGTTGAGTATCAGTTCTTTTAAACTGCATGATTGTCTGTGGGTGGGGCTGCAATGTGCTGGTTGCTGTATCAGTTCTATTTAAACTGCATGATTGTCTGTGGGTGGGGCTGCAATGTGCTGGTTGCAGTATCAGTTCTTTTTAAACTGCATGATTGTCTGTGGGTGGGGCTGCAATGTGCTGGTTGCAGTATCAGTTCTATTTAAACTGCATGATTGTCTGTGGGTGGGGCTGCAATGTGCTGGTTGCAGTATCAGTTCTATTTAAATTGCATGATTGTCTGTGGGTGGGGCTGCAGTGTGCTGGTTGCAGTATCATTGCAGTATCAGTTAAGTTTAAACTGCATGGTTTCTGGGTGTGCTAGAGTCTGTGATCTTCGTGTTCTGTGTGCTCGTTGCAGTGGCTATGACTTCGGCTATCTGTTGAGAGTCTTAACGAGTCTTAAACTACCAGACAAAGAGCAGCAATTCTTTGAACTTCTCTCCGTATATTTCCCTAAAGTTTATGATGTGAAGTATCTCATGAAAAGTTGCAAGAACTTGAAGGGTGGACTACAAGAAGTGGCGGATCACTTAGAGGTACACAGACAGACAGACAGACAGACAGACAGACAGGACAGGTGTCATCTATCACTATGGGCGTTTGAATGATGTATTTTCTATGGGTGTGTCATGAATCTAAAAGGATAATAGTTAATGATTGTTTATAGTTGGAGAGGGCGGGGACTCAACATCAGGTTTATAGTTGGAGAGGGCGGGGACTCAACATCAGTTAATGATTGTTTATAGTTGGAGAGGGCAGGGACTCAACATCAGGCAGGCAGTGACAGTTACTTGACAGGTGCTGCTTTCTTCAGAATGAAACAGGTAAGGGATGACTAATTTATCTCTAGCCATGCTATGTCTAGTTTTCTCTAGTGATGCTATATCTAGTTTATCTCTAGTGATGTTATCTCTAGTGATGCTATATCTAGTTCGTTCGTCTAAGTTACGGACACTTCTGTCTACCGGACACAAACTAAAATTATTGACTGCGTACGGATCGTCAGTGTAGTCGGAAAGCTACCAAATTAAACCAATAAAATCTGGTTCGAGTGTATTCGATCGTAGCGTTGTGTGCGGAGATGGAGCTGGGAAATCAACAGGCAGTTAGTACGTCTACCGCTAGTTCTTCTCAGAACTCGTTGACCGGCGGCGTCGCTGCTAGTTCTTCTCAAAACTCTTTGAAAGGGAGTGGGGCTGCTAGTTCTTCTAAGAACTCAACGACCAGCGGTGGTGGAGGCAAGGTCGCGGTAACTAAACGCAAGCGTAGCGTTTTAACTCTAGAAAGAAAGCTGGAGATAATATCAGAAGTTAAGAAAGGGAAGTCAGTGAGGCAGTGTCTGGACAGTTTGGTGTTCCAAAACACAGGAATGATATTTGGACATGAATGATGAAGAAATTGTAGAAGATGTGTTGCAAGAGAGAGAGAGAAGAATCTGAGTCCGAAAATGAAGATGAAGCTTCTTCAAATGCAATTACTCCATTGCAAGCTTGTGCTGCTTTCGATACTGCTTTGGAGTAGTTGGAGTCCAAAGGCAACACACACCCTGCACATCTTATGCTGGTAAAAAGTTGGAGAGACGATGCAGCTCAGCGTCGCTTGAAATCTATGAAGCAAACTAAAATCACTCCATATTTTAAATAAATTGATTCATGTATTTACAGGTGTTTTTGTTATAATTTTAAGTAATAATATACTAATTCAATTATCAAATAATTAATTGTATACACGGTTCATCACCGAATAAATTAAGTATTTCTGAGTTACGGACATTTCTTAGTTACGGACACCCCTTGGTCCCAGACTGTCCGGATAAGAGAGGTTTGAGTGTATCTAGTTTATCTCTAGTGATGCTATATCTAGTTTATCTCTAATGATGCTATATCTAGTTTATCTCTAGTGATGCTATATATAGTTTATCTCTAGTGATGCTATAGCTTTCATATTCAGTAATGTACTAACATTATGACCGTGTGTATGTGTGTGTGTGTGAGTAGATGTTCTTTGATGACAACATTGATGAAGAGAAGTACTGTGGCTATCTGTTTGGTCTTGGCAACTCTTACTCCAGTGGCAACAGCAATGGCAACAATGGTTTCTCTGCCAATGATCCATCTCAATGACCCATTCATCCAACCTTCATACCTTTACTCCTCTCTGTGCATGCATGTATGTCTGTGGTGACCACTTACCTACCACATGTGGCATTCCTTCAGTTTCTTTTTCTAACTCTCATTTTATATGCCCCATATCACGTACATATATAGAGTATATCACCAAACACTGTCTGCCTGCCTTTTCTCTTCAACTCAACTGCTTTCAACCGTGCTTCTATTTTATGAAAATATTTCTCCAATATTAAAAGTGATGTCAACAGTTAATTAAATAATTTGGTGATTAAAAATGGAATGACATGAGTCAGGAGAGAGTGCAGTTGTCACTGGAGATAGCAGATCCAAGACCGCCTTCTTCACTCGGCTTCTTCTTCGTCTTCTCCTACAAGCAAGACAACATGCCAGCACTGAGCACACACACACCAGAGTTGAGGTCAAATACTTTGAAAGTATTTAATTGCAATTGCAAATCTGCTCTCTTCTAATACAATTGCAAATACAAACACACTTGATTTCAGAAGTGTATTTAACATAGTTGCCAAGTGTACCTGAACATCCGGTACAATACCGGAATTATCAGGTCTGTAATGTACCACACTTAAATTGTAATTAGCCTACATTTGTACCGGAAATTTTTGGCCTGCCAGCAGGTGGAAAGTAGGAAAAATAAATACTCTTCTTGGAGATCCTAGATTTCCCAATCTGACTAAATTCATGGCTGGTCTACTGTCCATTCCGTGTTCGAATGCAGACTCTGAGCGGGATTTCTCGATACTTACACTGACCAACGGTCGAATTTGGATCAGTCAACACTAGTTAGTTTGATGTCTATCAAGTTCAACAGTGATGATTGCTGCCGAAATTTGATATCCAAATATTATTATTATGAAATTTGAAATTGGGGTGTGGTTTTAGGTGTGGTTTACAGAAATAGGCGGTGTTTGAGGTGTACCTAAAATAATAACGACATCCTGGGACATGGATGGCCACTGAAAATACTTTGCTAACATCTTCTGGACTTTATCTGGGCCCAAATGACTGTAAAAGCTGGCAACTATGATTTAATTGCATTGCAAATGCTTTTGAAATACAACAGTGTTTTATTCAGTAGTACATCAGATATGATATCTGGTATCACATACAACACAGGCAAATGCACGCACACACACACACACACAGTGGCCTCCACGAAATATCCACGGCATTTTTCTTCCCTTCCCTTCCGCCAGAAATTACAACAATACTTTTTTGAGGGACTTACTCATTTTTCTCTTTCCTCTTTTTGTATTAGCAACTTGTGCATTTCAAACTTTACAATTGTAACTTTTGCTAGTATTTAAAATACATAGAGCTCAGACTCACTCAAATATAATACATAGAGCTCAGACTCGCTCAAATATAATACATAGAGCTCAGACTCGCTCAAATATAATACATAGAGCTCAGACTCACTCAAATATAATACATAGAGCTCAGACTCACTCAATACATTGCAATTACTGAAAAAATGTATTTAATTACAATTGCAATGTATTAGACCCCAACTCTGACACACACACACACACCTGGTCTTCCAGAGATGCAGCAATGGCGCGAGCTAGTGCCTCATCTTCATCATACACTTCCATTGGCTGTGCTGTGGCAGGACTAGTGGACTTGGCAGCAGATTTGGAAGGAGGTGTGGCAACAGAAGTAGGTGTGGCTGAACTGCCTCTTGTGGCAGCATTAGTATTAGGAGAATGCCTACACAAATTATTGATGAAACTTTGACTTGTGGAAACAATAAAAATTACTGCTACACTTGCTTATTAAAGATTCCAATAAGTGCACATCATATATTACAACACTACATCTCTGCACCTCGGACATCACCAAACAATAAAGCACGATCTATAAATAGAATCCACGACTTACTGCTTCACAGAGTTGCTCTGACCCCCCACCGAGTTACCCTGTCCGAGAGCCTGCAGGCGTGCTTCTCTCACTCTATCATGAGCTGTAGAATTTATACTCTTCTTGACTTTAGAACTACTGGTAGCCCTAGCAACACACACACATACACACACCCCAATATTTAGTAGCACAATAGTAGTAGTAGTAGTAGTAGTAGTATTCTTACCGAATTCCCAGACAGTTGTGGTTGGCCTCCAGCCGATGGCGTATACAGTAAACCATGTGGCAAGTAGCACATTTTACCTGTACCATCTGTTCACACACATGTAGACAGGACATTATTTTGAAAATTGCAAAAATAAGAGGCATTTGTGGGGAAAATTTGGCAGAGAGCATTTCCTGGCATTAGTATTAGGAGAATGCCTACACAAATTATTGATGAAACTTTGACTTGTGGAAACAATAAAAATTACTGCTACACTTGCTTATTAAAGATTCCAATAAGTGCACATCATATATTACAACACTACATCTCTGCACCTCGGACATCACCAAACAATAAAGCACGATCTATAAATAGAATCCACGACTTACTGCTTCACAGAGTTGCTCTGACCCCCCACCGAGTTACCCTGTCCGAGAGCCTGCAGGCGTGCTTCTCTCACTCTATCATGAGCTGTAGAATTTATACTCTTCTTGACTTTAGAACTACTGGTAGCCCTAGCAACACACACACATACACACACCCCAATATTTAGTAGCACAATAGTAGTAGTAGTAGTAGTAGTAGTATTCTTACCGAATTCCCAGACAGTTGTGGTTGGCCTCCAGCCGATGGCGTATACAGTAAACCATGTGGCAAGTAGCACATTTTACCTGTACCATCTGTTCACACACATGTAGACAGGACATTATTTTGAAAATTGCAAAAATAAGAGGCATTTGTGGGGAAAATTTGGCAGAGAGCATTTCCTGGCCCCATTTTTCATGCTGAATCCAAATATGCTGTCTGCCAAGCAGCTAAGTCATCATGTATAGAGATAAAAACAAAGTTTTCATTTCAAAAGAAGTATTCAGTACAAACAGTGTGATAATGACGACTAAAAATGATTTTGACACAGTTCATTTCTACTGCTGCATGTGCAGTCTCTTGTGCAGTTTAGATTTGACTTTTTACATCTACAACGTAAAGTTTTACATCCAGTCTTGCATTTGCAAGCTATAATTTCTTGGCAGGATTCAGGTACCGGAGACAATGACATCAGTATAGGCTTTACTTTCATACCTTCAACCTTCCAACCCATAGGTTCTGGGTTAGGTATGACTGGAAAGGCCAAATGAGCTTGTCTCCATATAGTTGCTTGATAATGAGCACGCTGTATGTGAAAGTGAAGAGCATCACTAGTTGGAGGTAGCGATTCTGGTGAACGTGACTTGTTAAATAGAACCACTCTTGCTTCATTGGTATTGCTCACGTTAGTGAGGTTGTACAGTTTACAGATAAACTGCTCAGCACTCTGTGCTGTCTCAGCTGTCAGGGCACCTTTTCCTAGGTTTTCCAGACGGTGATGATATGTCTGAAAAGTCTTCCAGGCAGACTTCTTGCTGTAGCCGGCAATGTACGATGTAGTGTCGCTACCAGTCAATGCATGAAAAGCTGGAATACACTCTCTTGTATCTGAATTGTAGGCATATGATCAACTATTTCATGAATAGGAATATATTGCCTCTTCTTGGCTGTGCCTGTTTTGAACCAAAACTGTGTACAAGTCATCCTATGGTAGTGACCCAAGAGCAAAGCGATGACATCAGTGTCTCTACACTGCACCACTATTTTGTCAGTATGGTTTTCAACACAGTGGAGAACAATTCTGGTGTCAGCCTCTTCATGCCGTGCTTCAAGTGGTTCTGTGTCTAAATCTGAGCGAGATGATTCAACCATTTCCTCACTTGAAAATCCACCAGCTGCAACAATAACTTTCGAATTCGGTGCTTGCACTATCAACTGTTGAGATAGAAAGCGAGCTAAATCTGCTTTGTTCTCAGAAAGTGATATGAAATTGCTCCAGTTTGATGGTAGTGGCACATTTGCATGCTCTATTATCCTTCTAATGGGTCTAGTTCCTTGAGAGCGCCTTGTTCTGGTTGCACTTTTGATGGATACTTCATAGTAGCGATCAAACACAACATCAATACGATTGAACATAGCTCCTGCATTCAGCACAGCCTGTACAAATGTATTAGCAAGATCTCCAAATGTTACCAGTCCTGTTGGCTTGCCTATAGCTAGTACAAGTGCCTGGCCATCAATAATGAGAGTGGCATTCTGCAAGTCCACAGAAGAAAGACTCGATGGACATGAAATACCTTCAGTGATGGCTTGTACCAGAATCGCTTTTGATCCAGTTTGAAGATTACCATTCATTTCTGCCAATGCAACTGGCACTGGTAGCAGCTCATGTTTGAGAATCTCAGGTAAGTTTATACTTCTTCCAGCCTCATATGCAGTTAAGAGCCTTTGAAGGACTAATCTGTCTGCTCTTATAATCTTCTCTTTCTCCTTCCCAGTTTTCAAACTCTTAGTGGGTTCGTATAAAGATGCAAAGTCATTGGTTTGTTCTTGTGGAGAGGATCACGAAATTTTACTTCATCAGAAGACAAAAGTCGTTCTTGTACAAACTGATTTAACTGTTTCTGGCCATCATTACTAGCATTTAAAAGATCTCGCTCAATCTCTTTTGTTGCTATATCCTTTGTTGCAATATTTTGCAAACTCTGTGATTCTTTAGTTTTGAACAAGCCAAATGAGACCAACTGATCATGAAGACGATTTTCATCTTGGTTGTCAAGTTTTATTCTACCTTTAGTAGCTTCATTGTGGACAAGATCATCTGTTCTGCTAACACCATAAAGTGCTCTGGTTTCCAATGCGATATGTGATCGCAGGTTATACGCCAAAGCCCATCTGTTCAGTGCTGTAGAGGTTTTTGTAATACCAATGATACCTCCACCTTTCTTGCCAATTCCATTTAGCCATTCTTGGCTTTGGTCAGGGTCAACTTGATTAAATTTTAAGCTTGTTCCTTTAACAACGAAGTTACCACTTTCAAATTCTCTTTTAATTTCTGCCGGAAGCTGGTGCATCTCATTCAGATAGATTGTGCCCCAGCGTGCATAATTTGTATGATCATATCTCATGAAGAGTGGCAGCATATGCTGGAATGCATAAATATGGAGTTTCCACATGCCATCTCTCTGAGCACGAATGAATTGAAGAAGAATTTGGACCATCTCCATGTAGGATCACCAGAATCTGAAATTTCCATCGCTTTCCTTTGATGCTACAAAACCATCTAACACATCAATAAAATTCTTGCTTTCTAAAATTGAAATGAGCTTTGACAGATTTTTTTCTTGCATACTTTCTTCTAGCTCTTCTTACACGAACAATTTTTTTCACCAATGAAATCAAGTAGTTGTGGCATTAAAATACGCCACATGGCCTGTAGTGATAACTTGTGTGCTCGGATGCCCCGTGCATAAGACTTTCCAGCTAGAACCTTTTCTGCTGCCTTTGGGCCTAGAATGTTGCTTTCAACCCATGCTTCTAACATTCCTGATGAATTTATATGCTTTCCTATTACCTTCAAAAATGCCAAAATTGTGTGAAGATCTCCTAGCCTAACAATCAAGAAGTCTTGATAATCACTTTTAGCCCATTTAAGCTCCATCAATTTACAATACAGGGCTTCATCTACAGTAAGGACTACATATTGCTGCCCCAGTACATTGGCTACATGCTTGCACCTTAAAACTACAGTATTTAAAGTGTCAAATTCATAAGCTGGTGATTGGACAATAGGAATGTAACCAATGGAAGTAACTTCAGGTTCTACTGTGCTATGCTTCTGATTAAAATTGGTCCAACCAATCCTTTCGTCACTATCATTACGACCAAAGAAGAATGCTAGGTCACAGGCATTTGCTTTGAGAACTTCAGTCTTGTCTGAATCTGATGCAACAAACCAGTCCTTTTGTGTGCTGGAAGTTGATTTCGGTTCTACCATACCTCCTCGAATATCTGCAGGAATCAGTTCTTCCATAATAGCAGGAACTCGTGTAGTACTTTCTTTCACAGGCTTTAGATTTTGTAGCCCCATATCTACAGATGGTCCACGCTGCCAAGCTGCAACTTGAGTTGCATGAAAGCTGTTCATTCCATCGAGGCTGCTGTCATTAATGTCAATGTTATCACAAGTGAAGTGAAGAAATCTATTGGTAACAAGATTGGGGGGAACAACTGCTCCATTAGCTGTGTTCATTGACTTTAGCGTACTTTCAGCTAGGGTATTGTCAACTTGCAAAATATTTTCATAGCTAATGGTATGACCTGCATTGTGGAATAATTGAACAAGCTCCTTGGACCTAGTAGTTTGATGCAACGTACTTGCCAAACCAATATGCTTAGGAGTCCAATTCTTTCCACCAGTAGCATTATAAATAAGGTCTTGAGCTAAACTAAATGTTATGTTTTGTACCTTAGCACTTTTACGCTGCTCAACACTGTCATCTATGTCAGTGTCAAAATCAAGAAGACTCTGCCCACCAAGAATAAGTCTAATTAACATATAAAGACTATCTGGAACACAAGCCATTACAGCATCTTCTGATATATCTAGCCCTTTGTGACAAGGTTGTGCTAATATATCTGATCTAAGCCTCAGTGCTACATGAACTAGCTCAAGAAATTCATTATCACCTGCTTTATAAAGCTGCACTGTGGATTCACCATCCTTTTCATCCAGCAACCTGGTAATAGGAATGTGACGGATGCTCATAGGTATTAAAACCGTTTGCCTGTCACCAACTGCCCGATTATGCATGACTACAAAATCATATACATCAAGCAGTGATTGTAACTTCTCTTTAAATGTTGCACGTCTACTTACAAAGCTTTGAGGAACCTCTGTGCCAGCTAATTCAGCTAGCTCACAATACCTATTCCACACCTGTGATAGTTCAAGAATATGACCTTGTTTAGCGGAAGTTTTTAATTCCTCAACAAGCCATTGCATAGCTAGGTCAACCATACTGATGCTATCTGAAGTTTTAGATGTCCTTCTCATGAATGCTTTGTAGCATGTACAATGATATTTTCCCTCATAAGCTATTAGGTCGCACACACTTGATAGCCGAACACTAAGTATCTGATCGTACTTAGATGCATCAAGTATCTGCTGGCTCATAGTTACTGCTGACAGTTTAGTAGTACCTGACTTCTGACAGAACATGCATAGAGCCCAGTCAATTGGTTCTGTGGAACTACGCAGAGCTTGTCTAGAACCTCCATCAGCACTAGTACTGGCACATGTATCTTTGCTTTTTTCAAGCCTAGATATCTTACTTTTACTAGTGAAACTAGAATAGCAAGATTTATGCCATACCGGAGCTATATCATCCTGCATTGTAGCAATTCTTTCGATGGTAAGCCTGTACTTAACATCCCTCTCCCTCAGCTTATGCCTCATGCTGGCGGATTCTTTTAAGGTTGTAAGTCCTTGCTCACTTGCATTCAGAAGCTTCTCGTGCTTATCATCCTGACAAATAATACACCTTTCATAGTCGTCTTCCCTGGCTCTTTTCAAATCCAAAATGGGATCCATACTTCGTATTGTAAAAAGTATCAATTAACTACGTAGTCATAGCTGGCTATGAAAGCATACTAGCTAGTGCTAGCTAGAGCTATGCACCTAGCTATGCCCTGATCAATCAATCCTAAGACCTTAGAGAGCTAAACTTGACAGCCAAGCCCTCAAATTTAGAGGAACTTCCTATCTAACTCTCATACTCAGTATACTGAACTACTGGCTTACTTGTTAGAAGTTCTATGACTGCCTGCTTCACTTCTGTGGTTCTCTTTATCTTGAACTATCAGCTGTTTTTTAGGCCATGTGGTCTCAAGCCACACCCCAAGTGGGCGTGTCTCTAATTAGCTGGCAGACAGTGAATTCAGTTTCAGCACCCAAAGAAGTAGTAAACAGCACTGTCTGCCAACTTTTCCCCTCAAATGCTTCCAGTGTTTTTATAATTATGAGTTATTGAAAATCTGATCTGACTAATGTAACACCTCATGTATGTTATTATTTTAAGTTCACATGCTAGCAACAACTTCTCACACCTCTAGCTCCACTCTCAGTGCTGAACATACATGGCTATGACGTTGTCTTTGAATTTGGGAGTTTGGGTCAGTCAATATATTACTAAGTTACAAGGCAAAAATGTATTCTTTTCTTAATCATTGAGAATAGTTACCAAATATTGTGATAAACGTAATTTGGGTTCAGCTAACGGCATACTGCACACAGCATGCAAATATTAGGGGGGAGGGGGGGGGGGGTTAAACCACGATGGTACCACTATTTTAGAACAACCCTTTACCTCACACAAACACACGCAGGCACGCACACACACACACCTCTTTCGACTTGCAACCTTTATGGGAGCACTTGTATGTAGGAATCTATATACAAACACACAAACAAACAAGTTGATTAGCCTCAGAAATGTTCTCACCAGCTATCTACCTACCTTGTTGCTCATTTTAATAGAACAGTTTCTCTGAATGTGTGAGTCCACCTGTGAAATACACAAGACAACAGAATGAGATTCTCAATCTCCAGTTCTATGGCCAACTGGAACCAGAATGAAACCTAATATTATTAAAAAAGAAAAAGAAAAAAAAAGGTGGTATCCTCTGTTTAGTCTCAACAACCAATAGTACAACACATCACTGTATATCTGGGGTTTCTTCCCATGATTACCCTTACCAGATAATACTTACCTCCCTATTAGGGTCTTCTCCTCTCTTCACAGGAACTGGCTGACCACAGAGCGGGCAAACTGGTACCTGTACGTCCTACAACAACAAACACAGCTCCTGACATATCCAAACACAGCCCCTGCCAGATCTAATGTTCTCTGCCAGTCCTATTGCATTAGTGAACTGTCTCACCTTTGAATAGCTCTCAGGACAAGTATGATGGTCATACTCCCAGTGATCGGAACTACACACACACACACACACACACACACACACACACACACACACACACACACACACACACACACACACACACACACACACACACAAGGTATGCGTTGACATGAATAGCCAGCAAGACTCTGGCAAGAGCAAATGATTTACCAGAAAACTTTGTGGCAAGCATCACACGATATGGGAAGAAAATCTAATACAAAACAAATCACCAAATAACAATAGAAACCTAAATATTAATAATTATCAAAAAAAATAACAACACCAAGATATAATACTGCAATAAACAAATAATCACCAAATAATATTATAACCACCTGACTGACTGACTGACTGGGTTGTAGTCCAGTCCTACACTATGGGATGACTGACATATGCTGTCTCTGACTGACTGGGTTGTAGTCCAGTACTACACTATTGGGTGACTGACATATGCTGTCTCTGACTGACTGGGTTGTAGTCCAGTCCTACACTATTGGGTGACTGACATATGCTGTCTCTGACTGACTGGGTTGTAGTCCAGTCCTACACTATTGGGTGACTGACATATGCTGCCTCTGACTGACTGGGTTGTAGTCCAGTCCTACACTATTGGGTGACTGACATATGCTGCCACTGACTGACTGGGTTGTAGTCCAGTCCTACACTATTGGATGACTGACATATGCTGTCTCTGACTGACTGGGTTGTAGTCCAGTCCTACACTATTGGATGACTGACATATGCTGTCTCTGACTGACTGGGTTGTAGTCCAGTCCTACACTATTGGGTGACTGACATATGCTGTCTCTGACTGTCCTACACTATTGGGTGAGACATTATGTGCCACTGCCTGACTGGGTGTAGTCCCGTCCTACCACTATTGGATGACTGACATAGGCTGTCTATGACTGACTGGTTGTAGTCCAGTTCCCTAACTATTGGATGACTGACACATATGCTGTATCTGACTGACTGGGGTTGTATCCGTCACTACACTATTGGATGACTGACATATGCTGTCTCTGACTGACTGGGTTGTAGTCCAGTCCTACACTATTGGATGACTGACATATGCTGCCTCTGACTGACTGGGTTGTAGTCCAGTACTACACTATTGGGTGACTGACATATGCTGTCTCTGACTGACTGGGTTGTAGTCCAGTCCTACACTATTGGGTGACTGACATATGCTGTCTCTGACTGACTGGGTTGTAGTCCAGTCCTACACTATTGGGTGACTGACATATGCTGCCTCTGACTGACTGGGTTGTAGTCCAGTCCTACACTATTGGGTGACTGACATATGCTGTCTCTGACTGACTGGATTGTAGTCCAGTCCTACACTATTGGGTGACTGACATATGCTGCCTCTGACTGACTGGGTTGTAGTCCAGTCCTACACTATTGGGTGACTGACATATGCTGTCTCTGACTGACTGGGTTGTAGTCCAGTCCTACACTATTGGGTGACTGACATTATGCTGTCTCTGACTGACTGGGTTGTAGTCCAGTCCTACACTATTGGGTGACTGACATATGCTGCCTCTGACTGACTGGGTTGTAGTCCAGTCCTACACTATTGGGTGACTGACATATATGCTGCCTCTGACTGACTGGGTTGTATCCATTCCTACACTATTTGATGACTGACATTATGCTGTCTCTGACTGGACCTGGTTGTAGTCCAGTCCTACACTATTGGGTGACTGACATATGCTGCCACTGACTGACTGGGTTGTAGTCCAGTCCTACACTATTGGGTGACTGACATATGCTGCCTCTGACTGACTGGGTTGTAGTCCAGTCCTACATTATTGGGTGACTGACATATGCTGCCACTGACTGACTGGGTTGTAGTCCAGTCCTACACTATTGGGTGACTGACATATGCTTCCTCTGACTGACTGGGTTGTAGTCCAGTCCTACACTATTGGGTGACTGACATATGCTGTCTCTGACTGACTGGGTTGTAGTCCAGTCCTACACTATTGGGTGACTGACATATGCTGTCTCTGACTGACTGGGTTGTAGTCCAGTCCTACACTCACCTTCAGAGTTCATATTACAATAACAACACAAGAGACAGTCAGTGAGCATAAATGAATAGCTGAGGCAGTAACTTTCCAAGATGAGAGATGATCCCAAAACATGGAGAAAGAGAATCCAAGTCAACATGTTTATAGAGAGCAAGAACCCAAAGTAGAGGCAATTAAAAGAAATGACAACTATATTGTATATAAGAGCATGACAGCAAAAACTGATAAATGGATACCAACAGTTTCATAAAGCCCAAGTCTACACTCAAGGATAGAGGGACAGAGAGACTGAGAAGTAGAAGAGATAGACTAAGGACGAGAAGGGAATCCAAAGAAAGAGCTGAAGAGAGGAAAGGGCTCAGGAGCAAGAGAGGGAAAATGATGTAGCCTAACCAAGCAGGAAAAAATATAAGAATAGATAAAAAAAATATTGCGACTGCATTTTTAATTTGCAATAGTTAGTACATCAGTGGCACTGTGTGGCTAGGTACTTGCTATTCAGCTTCAATATTACAATAACTACAAGATGTACTATAAAGTTGGATTCCAGTACTCTGGTAGATGCTTGTAAAAACCACTATCTTATAAACTCAACCCACATCATCACTAAACTCCGCCCACTTCATTTATCCTTTCAATGTAAACACTTGAGGTTACATAAACGACACTGTCATATATCTCACTTAAGGCAAGTCAATGAAGAGAGGTATGTAAGAAACTCTAAGCCATCTTGAACAGACAATAAAGTAAGTTTAGTACCTGTAAGGTCTTACCCGACGATTTTTTGTGAGCTATTAACCCAGCTGAAAGATTACATTGAGTTTCCTATACCCTAAATAGTTTGACTTAAGTACCGTTCTAGCTATCCAACTACTATCCCTGTTCATACCAAGTCTGGCGCAGGAAGGCTCAGCGCAGTAGCGGCCCACGTCTGGGAACTCCATAATACTTAGACAACTTTTTATACCATACTACTGTTAGTCTTTATAAGCAGCAACATTTCCACACGAAGAGTCTAGAACACTCCATCCATTCTTCTACACCACAGCACTTTATCATAATATGCCATGTCAGCATACAGCATACCAGTAGTTTCTATGTTGACCTTTACCTAAGCTTTATCGTGTACTTGATACTACCGGTAGGTGTGGTTTTGCCCTCCACAAACCTTTGGTTTTGCACATTGCAATTGCATTCGTTAAAGGTGGAGATATATGTTGGAGAGCTTATCTGTGTAGTCTATTGGGTCACTGGAGGCCTGTAGACGCCAGATGGCTTAGGAACAAAAACTTCAAAAGCATCCTGCTCCCACTGTTGCTATGGAATCTGCTGTGAAGGTTGTAATGGAATTAATGTGAATTCTATGAGTTCAGCATTCCATAGTGGACACACCCTGTTACTGCTCACTCTGAAGACACATTCTTGTGGCTTGTGTTAATAGAATTACATGAAATGGTCAACTTGGCTTGCCTGGCGGCACTTACCACTGACTGGACCATGAATACTGTAGATCATCACCGTGGGCTGGTACCAGACCAATACCGTGAGCTGTACCAGACCATCACTGTGAGCTGTACCAAACCATCACCGTGAGCTGTACCAGACCATCACCGTGACCTGTACCAGACCATCACCTTGAGCTGTACCAGACCATCACCGTGAGCTGTACCAGACCATCACCGTGAGCTGTACCAGGCCATCACCGTGAGCTGTACCAGACCATCACCGTGAGCTGTACCAGACCATCACCGTGACCTGTACCAGACCATCTGCTGTGACCTGTACCAGACCATCTGCTGTGACCTGTACCAGACCATCACCGTGACCTGTACCAGACCATCACCGTGACCTGTACCAGACCATCTGCTGTGACCTGTACCAGACCATCACCGTGAGCTGTACCAGACCATCACCTTGACCTGTACCAGACTATCTGCTGTGACCTGTACCAGACCATCACCGTGAGCTGTACCAGGCCATCATCGTGAGCTGTACCCCATCTGCTGTGACCTGTACCAGACCATCACCGTGAGCTGTACCAGGCCATCATCGTGAGCTGTACCAGACCATGTGCTGTGACCTGTACCAGACCATCACCTTGAGCTGTACCAGGCCATCACCGTGAGCTGTACCAGGCCATCATCGTGACCTGTACCAGACCATCTGCTGTGACCTGTACCAGACCATCACCGTGACCTGTACCAGACCATCTGCTGTGACCTGTACCAGACCATCACCGTGACCTGTACCAGACCATCACCGTGACCTGTACCAGACAATCTGCTGTGACCTGTACCAGACCATCACCATGACCTGTACCAGACCATCTGCTGTGACCTGTACCAGACCATCTGCTGTGACCTGTACCAGACCATCACCGTGACCTGTACCAGACCATCTGCTGTGACCTGTACCAGACCATCACCGTGACCTGTACCAGACCATCACCGTGACCTGTACCAGACAATCTGCTGTGACCTGTACCAGACCATCACCATGACCTGTACCAGACCATCTGCTGTGACCTGTACCAGACCATCACCTTGAGCTGTACCAGACCATCATCGTGACCTGTACCATACCATCTGCTGTGACCTGTACCAGACCATCACCGTGAGCTGTACCAGGCCATCATCGTGAGCTGTACCAGACCATCTGCTGTGACCTGTACCAGACCATCACCGTGACCTGTACCAGACCATCTGCTGTGACCTGTACCAGACCATCACCTTGAGCTGTACCAGACCATCACCTTGAGCTGTACCATCTGCTGTGACCTGTACCAGACCATCACCGTGAGCTGTACCAGGCCATCATCGTGAGCTGTACCAGACCATCTGCTGTGACCTGTACCAGGCCATCATCGTGAGCTGTACCAGACCATCTGCTGTGACCTGTACCAGACCATCACCTTGAGCTGTACCAGACCATCTGCTGTGACCTGTACCAGACCATCACCTTGAGCTGTACCAGACCATCACCGTGACCTGTACCAGACCATCACCGTGACCTGTACCAGATCATATCAACTGTGTTGGTCATGGTCTAAACCATGTCAATTTGAGCCGAACACTTATGGTGGTATTAGATTACCAAGCCCGTACTAACTATGTAAGACCTGGTTAACTATTGAACTAGATCAGATCTACTTCAACTGTACATCAATACTCATGTTAACTGCAACACTGTGTGCTGAAAGACTTGGCAAGGGTTCTGACCTTATACAATTATAGAACTGACATAATGAAGCCATGGATATGAGAGTAGAGAAGCCATAGACCAGCTGCCCGTGGGTTTGAGCTAATGTGAGAGAATGCTATAGATGCACTTTGTGGTCCTCTTCCATTAACCTATTCAAGTGACAGCCAAAAAGAAATTAACTTATAACCCAGAACATCCTGGCACGAGAAATAGTGTTCTGCATAACTGAAAGATGCCGATTCTGATAACTGGACTATATCCAGATCCACAGAAGTTGAGCCGGCTTCTCCATAATCAAATGATCCACAGAGCTACACATGCACCTGGAGTTGACATGTGCCTGGAGTTGACATACACCTGGAGTTGACATGTGCCTGGAGTTGACATGTGCCTGGAGTTGACATGTGCCTGGAATTGACATACACCTGGAGTTGACATGTGCCTGGAGTTGACATGCACCTGGAGTTGACATGCACCTGGAGTTGGCATGCGCCAGGAGTTGACACCATCACCAACATAGTTCATATAAAGTTGTAGGATAGGGTAGAGGTACCTAGCAAAGTGATGCAAGTAGAAGTAAACAATGTAATCTTGAAGCACACTGTCATGTCCAATACATGGCTTCTGTGGAGTGAACAGCAGTGAATGTATTGAAGTAATTCGTGTTGAGTTCATGCAAACTTGGCTTCCAGTTGAACTCCAAATGCATGTTTGTCCAAGTAATAAATAGCTATCTTGTGTTGTTGTTGAAGTTGTCATTGTTTTTATGCCTCGTCACAAATCAAATTTCTTTATGTAGCCCCCCACTGACTTGTTCCTGTAGATCCCAGCAATAATCATGGGAACTAGAGCTGGTTTTATTGAATGGACATGTCGGCTGCCATTCTGGTAAGACCTGCCAGCCTGTGTTGGTACAGACACCCACAATTACTTTGTCATTTTTAATAATGGCACTGATTCACAGTCAAGATGAAGACAGGAACTAGTCAAAATATACCTGCTGAATGAAAATAAAAAAGCCACAAATTAATTTACACCAAAAGTGTGACAAACATAGCAGTGCCTGTTGAGGTTAGCTCAAAATTACTCATTGCACACACACACACACACACACACAATTCAGACATCATTTTCTGTGCAACTGGCAAACGTCTAAAAAGCTGTGATGAGCATTTCTTGAATGGTAGCCAAGAGTCTGTATGCAGGCGATGGCTACTTTCATTGCATTAGGCCATTAGCAACAAACTTGTGGTCATTCTTATGGACATTGTTTCTTTCAGACTTGTTGACCAGCTCTTCCTTGCCAAAGTAAAGAGGCAGTTACCAGTGCCAACTGCCATAAATTGTGGACAGATCAAAGTGAGAGATTGTGTGAGCTGATGCTGTAGACCTAGCCAGTAGGGACTATTCTCATCGTGCAACATGGCAGGCAGAGTGCATGAACCTTTAGCAACAAGTACTGTATATTGTGTGCCATGCATTCTGTGTTGTGTGAGAATGAATCATTGGAATAGAGGATGTGGTAAACCTCCATTTAGGGTCCCCTGGCGGCTGTGACTGACTAGCCATTGTGTAAACTGGTGAAGCTCCCTCAGTCTTGTGGATACTCCCCATCAACTGGTCATCCTGTATTCAACCTCATTACGTGGTGGATCCTGCACACATGCACTTAGTGGTTGAGAGAACTTGGTGTCTGGCCCGGGCCAGCCAGTAAGTTGCCGACCAAAGTCACTGTGTAACTCTATCATTAACCTCAGACATGTCCTGTAACCAGATCTTCACCTCCTGGCTAGGCTGCTGTAACCAGATCCATCACCCACTCATCAAATAACCATTATCACATTGCTGCATTCTCACAACTCAGCATTTTCTTTTTTTAATTTTTTTTTTGTTTAATCAATATATGTAATGGGCAAGAATGACAGACTGGAATGTCTCAGTCTATTGAATGAATGAATGAGATTACTGACAGAACTAGCAGGCAACATCAACACTGGCAACCTGCAATGACCCGTGCCACTAGTCCTGCAGGTCATGTGTGTTGAGTGTCTGCTGCACAGTCACACACAATAGTCATGTCAAGTGTCTTTGATTGTGAAGGTAGCACGAACTGAGGAGAGGATGGATGCATGAGGGAGGGCCTTAGGGCAGGGCGGGGTAGAAAGTCATGGAGTGAAGACCATCACACAATACAGTCTCTACTGATGTCTCTTCAGATGCAGGGCCAGGTGGTCTGACCTAGCAAAAGCTCTCTCGCAGTGTGGGCATTTGAAGGGCTTGACTCCAGTGTGCTTGCGCATATGTCGCGTCAGCTCGTCAGATCTGGCAAACTTCCAGCTGCAGCCTTCCCAGTTACATTTATAGGGCTTCTCCCCAGTGTGAGTCCTTTGGTGAGCTTTGAGATGTGAGCTCTTTGTATAGACCTTACTGCAGCCTTGGTAAGTGCACCGATGAACACGCTTGTTGCGCTGAGGCTTGGCATAGTAGAAAACAGCATTCATTGGGTCAAAACCAAGCTGGGGCCCAACTGGAATCCCAGGAATAAGGTGGGGAAACTCCTTCATGGGAGGAGAACCAGCCGGGCTAGCAACAGGGGAAGTGGCAGGGTAGTGATGCAGAGGAGTAGATGAGAACACAGATTGGGAGCCAGATGAAGGAGAGTCTGCAGCAGCACTGGCAGCATGGTAGGTGTAGGCCTGGGCATTGATGTTAATGTTGACAGTAGGAACACATTGAACCAGAGGGCCAGTTGAAAAGGAAGGGGAAGACAACCCAGCAAAGTCAGGCAGTGGAACACTTGGTCCTGAAGTGACAACAGCTTGGTTGTTAGATGCGGGCGGGCCAGTATAGATGAGGGGAGGCGGAGGATAGGGGTAGTGGTGGAGAGGAGAACCGTTGCCTGAGCAAGATGGCAATACACCAAACTCCTGCTTCACCTCCACCGGGGAAGAAACAGAAAGATCTTGACCAGGGGTTGTGGCTGCAGCCGGACTGCCTTCAGGGCTCCCATACTCAGACTTGATTGATGGACTTGGAGCTGTAGTACTGATCTCATCTGATAACTCAATATCACGGAATATCTCATCAATATCCGAAGCAGAGCTGTCATTGTCACTCTGTGACCCCAGGTACAGGTCCATCTCAGTGCGGGTCTGCAAGCAAACATACATAAAGCCAATAAATCACTATACCAAATCATCTATTCACCCATGGGCACAAGACCCTCCACACCCACCCCTCCCATCTCTGTGGTGCTACATTTACCTCAATAACCTACATTCCCACTCAATACCTCCAAACCACCAGCTTCACCACTCAACACTACACTTTACTACTCCTAGGCAATTATCAAAGAGAATAGTCTTTTCAAGTAACTTAATACTAGAAATTACCACCTCACTCTTACCTTCTGAATTTCCTCATCAGAATGGAAACCAGAGTCTTCTAAGTCAGAGTAGGTAACTGGAGAGGCTTGCTCAGAAGGGCTTGGGCAACCAAACTTATAGAACCTCTCATTGAGTTCCTGTGAAGGAGGAGTAGAAGTTGGAGAATGAGTGAGGGGAGCAGTAGGCAGCACAGAGTAGAGCAGGGTAGCCGCCATTTCTTGAACAGACAGAAGAAGTTATGAGAAGAATCTGAAGATAAGGAGATAGCTGCTAAGAAAGCGGTGCAGTAGTTTCTGATGTGCAGATAAAGGTCGATGTACAAAAAATGATTCAGAAATTGACGTAGTTGCGAGGATGAAGAGCAAAATACCAGTGATAGTTAAGCAAAAGTTAACGACTTCAAAAGTCTTGTTGGAGTTAATTCGGATGATACTAAATCCGTTGCTGGTCACGTTGCACAGCAACACGACGAGACAACTTTACTATGGGCAGACTGAGAGAATAAGTTCCAGGCGCGGCTACCAGATCAACTGGGAGCACTACAGCGTCGGAATGAATTGGAAATGAGGAAGAAGTAGAGTGAGTGAGAAGAGACCAGCAAGACGAGTTCCAGCTCGTAAGAGACAAGGACCAGCCTGTCTTGCTATAGCCAGCTATAGCCGAAGAAGTTAACGTACGCTTCAGCGCTTCTTAACGCACCACCTTTTCGCTCATGGACTGTATGAAGTGTCCAGTTAGTCCGCAACGTTTTTGTACTTCAGCAGCGTAGTAGGCGCGGCTTGGGTTCAAATTAATTTCCGGCTGCTGTGCTCTCTCTCTCTGCGCAAATTCGCTGCCATCCGGCGCCGCGTAGGCGTCGTTGGCAACCGGTTCTCTGTTCCCAAACCTGCTCTGACTTATAGCATGGAGAGTGCAGGTGGACCTCCTGGCAGCTGGAAAAGATTTTATGCTAAAAGGAAGCTGAGGTACAAGTCCAAGTTTCCATTCTTAACTGGGGAGCAAATTACAGCCAGGTTGAAAAAAATATGGAGCAAAGAAAGAAGTGCCTGTTCCATAGGCAAGTTATTTCCTTTACTTCAGCTGATTGGAAATAGCTATGAATATTTTATCTAATGATGTATGACTGCCAGACCGTGTGGTGTGTGGCCAAGGAGCCAGTTCCAGACACAGTGTAAGAACTGGTCAGACATTTATTATAAACATTTTAAAGAGTTAGAACTGTATGTTCTTATAGATTACTCAAAATGACATAAGAAGCTAAGCCCTCATATTCCCATGTCAAATTCCATTTGGGCTCCTACCTACATGGTAGCTTTTGGTGTGTGGGCATGACACACATACACACACACACATACATGCACACACATACATGCACACACATACACACACAAACATACACACACAAACACACACATACATGCACACTCACACACACCCTACACACACACATACACACACAAACATACACACACACACAAACATACACACACATACATGCACACTCACACACAAACCCTACACACACATACAAACATGCGTGCACATTGAGATGAGGGTTTTCTAATAATTCTATCACACACACACATGCACAGGTGTTGTTAATGAGCCTGGACAACATATGGTATTGGGAGAGTATTGGTACACTGAGGTGACAGTAGATGATGCAATTAGTTGATAATTACTCTGGAAGTCTTACGAAGTCACTGGTAGCTCATGAGGGACTTTCAGACAGTACGTGCCTCTGGCACACTCTAAATGTCTTTATTCTAGTTATTTGATAGGGGCTGGATGGCTGGCTGGCATTCTGGCACTCTCATGGCAACTCTTATGTATTCATGCTGTATTACTGTGGCATTCACTTCACTCAAACTATTGGCACAGCACAGGGGAAGTCTACAGTGCAGGGCTTCATATTGATTTCTATTGTTAGTACTTCACTGGAACTGGATGGGTGGGGCACCAGTTGGCATTTTCTCTAGTATCTGATAAGAAAATGCTTGGAGTAGCATAATCAAGCATCACTATTGCTTTGTGTGGACCACATGGACACCTGAACAGTGAAACTTTAAAACTGCATGAACCTTGTACAAACCTTTTCTTGACCTGGTCAACCTGTTTTATAAGGCTAGTGGACTATGGACTTTTCTTCGTGAAAGACAGACCTGTTCATGTGGACTTTTACATAGACCTGTCTCATTAGACCATATAACCCTGACACAACTTGTCTTTGAACACCATTGATACTCATATGAACCAAGGAGCACAGTCTTGTGGAATACATCAGACCTATTCATTGGACTTTATCAGCTTTCGATATTACTGCCCAAAGAACTGGTTGAGTGTTCCGAAAGAACTGGTCCGTATGAACAGGTCTGTGTAGTCCAAAGAACTGGTCCACATGAATAGGTCTGTGTGGTCCAAAGAACTGGTCCATGTGAACAGGTCTGTGTGGTCCAAAGAACTGGTCCACATGAACAGGTCTGTGTGGTCCAAAGAACTGGTCCATGTGAACAGGTCTGTGTGGTCCAAAGAACTGGTCCACATGAACAGGTCTGTGTGGTCCAAAGAACTGGTCCATGTGAACAGGTCTGTGTGGTCCAAAGAACTGGTCCACATGAACAGGTCTGTGTGGTCCAAAGAACTGGTCCATGTGAACAGGTCTGTGTGGTCCAAAGAACTGGTCCACATGAACAGGTCTGTGTGGTCCAAAGAACTGGTCCATGTGAACAGGTCTGTGTGGTCCAAAGAACTGGTCCACATGAACAGGTCTGTGTGGTCCAAAGAACTGGTCCATGTGAACAGGTCTGTGTGGTCCAAAGAACTGGTCCACATGAACAGGTCTGTGTGGTCCAAAGAACTGGTCCATGTGAACAGGTCTGTGTGGTCCAAAGAACTGGTCCACATGAACAGGTCTGTGTGGTCCAAAGAACTGGTCCATGTGAACAGGTCTGTGTGGTCCAAAGAACTGGTCCACATGAACAGGTCTGTGTGGTCCAAAGAACTGGTCCATGTGAACAGGTCTGTGTGGTCCAAAGAACTGGTCCACATGAACAGGTCTGTGTGGTCCTGAACAGGTCTGTGGTCCAAAGAACTGGTCCATGTGAAACAGGTCTGTGTGGTCCAAAGAACTGGTCCATGTGAACATGTCTGTGTGGTCCAAAGTGGTCCAAAGAACTGGTCCACATGTGACACAGGTCTGTGTGGTCCAAAGAACTGGTCCATGCGAACAAGTCTATGAGATCCGAGATTAATACGTAAGTCAGTGCACAAATTTTGTGAACCTGTCTCTTTGAACCATGTAGATCTGCTCTACTGAACTGAATGAGGATACATGACCTTGTGGGCCATGTGAACTAAACCTTGTGGGCCATGTGAACTAAACCTTGTGGACCATGTGTTGTGGGCTATGTGAACTAAACCTTGTGGACCACATAAACTAAACCTTGTGGACCATATGGATCGACTAAACCTTATGGACCATATAAACTAAACCTTGTGGACTATATGGATCGACTAAACCTTGTGGACCATATGGATCGACTAAACCTTATGGACCATATAAACTAAACCTTGTGGACCATATGGATTGACTTAACCTTGTGGACCATATAAACTAAACCTTGTGGACCATATAAACTAAACCTTGTGGACCATATGGATTGACTTAACCTTGTGGACCATATAATCTAAACCTTGTGGACCATATGGATTGACTAAACCTTGTGGACCATATAAACTAACCTTGTGGACCATATAATACTAAACCTTGTGGACCATATGGATCGACTAAACCTTGTGGACCATATGGATTGACTAAACCTTGTGGACCATATAAACTAACCTTGTGGACCATATAATACTAAACCTTGTGGACCATATGGATCGACTAAGCCTTGTGGACCATATGGATCGACTAAACCTTGTGGACCATATAAACTAAACCTTGTGGACCATATGGATCGACTAAACCTTGTGGACCATATGGATTGACTAAACCTTGTGGACCATATAAACTAAACCTTGTGGACCATATGGATTGACTAAACCTTGTGGACCATATGGATTGACTAAACCTTGTGGACCATATAAACTAAACCTTGTGGACCATATGGATCGACTAAACCTTGTGGACCATATAAACTAAACCTTGTGGACCATATGGATTGACTAAACCTTGTGGACCATATAAACTAAGCCTTGTGGACCATATAAACTAAACCTTGTGGACCATATAAACTAAACCTTGTGGACCATATGGATTGACTAAACCTTGTGGACCATATAAACTAAGCCTTGTGGACCATATAAACTAAGCCTTGTGGACCATATGGATCGACTAAGCCTTGTGGACCATATGGATCGACTAAACCTTTCGGACTAAGCCTTATGGTCCATATAAACTAAACCTTGTGGATTGTATATGAGCCTTGTGGTGTGAGTAAGTATCACAGAGGGCCAAGCAGTCAAAGGGGATATTTGTAGCACTTTCATTGAAATAAGAATAGGTGACCACAGTAGAGACATAAGAGAGTAAGAGGAAATGAAATAGAAGGTTAGGGGACATTGAAAACATTGTGTCATCACCACACAGAAAGGGTGGCATAAATAGTGGAGCCAGTGGTTCACCATCAGTTGTTGGTCCAAATCACCACAATTCTGTATCTTCATTAGACTGTAGGACAGTGTGGTCCAAGGGTTCTGTGACAGATGCACAAGCAACGTGTCCCAGCAGATTCAGTATAAGATAGATCAAAATGAGTATAGTGTATTCTCTTTCTTTAAATTTGTTATGCACTTAGCTATCTGGGTGGAATTGCATTTGGACTATAATAGAAATTCTCAGCGAGACTGAGTTTAGTGATTACATTGAGCCTCCATAGATGTCCAGAAACGCCGTAAATTGTCCATTCCATCCCACAGTCCCATGGGACAGTGGGACATTCCATGGGATGTCCACCTGTCCCTCTACAGATGCGTGTGTGTCCCACTGTCCATCCCATCCCATGGTCCCATCGGACAGTGGGATTGTCCATCGCATCCCACAGTCCCATGGGACAGTGGGACATTCCATGGGATGTCCACCTGTCCCTTTACAGATGCATGTGTGTCCCACTGTCCATCCCATCCCATGGTCCCATAGGACAGTGGGACATTCCATGGGATGTCCACATGTCCCTCTTACAGATACTCCCACTGTTCATTCCATTCCACGATCCCATGAAAGTATTGTCACAATGAACACTTAAAGTCAAGCTAGAGTGCACACGCGAAGCGCGTGGCGCGATTAGTGTTAGATTAGGACGACACACTTTGACAAACCGACTGAGCAAAGCGAAGGAGGTGTCATGCTAGGTTTAATACGCAAGAAAGGGTAATTGCTGACAAGGTTACAAGTATATTAATGATACAAATATTAATAAAAACCACTCATTATCATTACAAATGTTACACGCAATCTATTTCACAGACTCATGGGACCGTGGGATGGGATGGACAGTAAGATATTCATGTGTCAGTGAGAGGGACAGGTGGACATTCCGTGGAATGTCCCACTATCCCATGGGACCGTGGGATGGGATGGACAGTAGGACACATGCATCTGTAGAGGGACAGGTGGACATCCTGTGGAATGACCGTGGGATGAAATGGACAGTAGGACACATGCATCTGTAGAGGGACAGGTGGACATCCCGTGGAAAGTCCCATGGGGCTGTGGGATAGGATGGACAATCCCATGTAATCCCATGATCCCATGGGACCGTGGGATGGGATGGACAATTTACGGCATTTCTGGACAGCCCTCACATTGAGAGTGTCTCAGTATGAGGGAGTTCTGTGTTAATAGGTTTGCGTGAAGTGCTGGTGTGAACAACCTTTTAGTGCATTGTGTGCTTCTGTCATGCAATTGGTGGGATTCTGTGCACGGTATGTCTACGCTCAAAGTTTGTGTGTGTGTATTTGGTGGGGTTTCTGTGGTCTATCAAATGGCATTCCCCAGTTTATTCTGGAGTTTTGATATCTCTTAAGTCTTTAATCGGACTTTCTGGGGTTCCTTGGAAAGCTAGAATGAGAAGTAATCTCCTTGACAATTATGAAGACCAACTGATCTTTGAACTTGTATGGTTACAGACAGCATTGCAGAGAACAGTGATACTGCATGTAGTACCTTCCATTTCACTTGATAAGATTTCTTGTTGGAACACAGAAAGTCAGCAGAGAATCCTAATCAGAGCTCTGTGTTTCAGTAGGTGGGGCATCCTAGCCACTTAGTCCACATCACATTGCTTTACCAACACTGGCTTTAAAGGAACATCGCTAAACTAAGCTGTGCCAATACAGTGTCATCCCACTCACACAGGCACAAGGTGCTGACTTGAAGTGACTATATGACGGACAGTAGCACGGTTAAAAACTTCTTAAAACTACACATGCCCCACCCCTTATCTGGCTAAATATATATCCCTCCATTTCATCATTTTCCAGTTGAGCATATACACTAGTTAATGGGCAGTACTTGTAAGAGAGGGAGAGAGGGAGAGAGGTGCACAGATGCACTTGTTTCCTTGTGTGGTTGGATAGAGTGCATATTTTCTCTTTGTTGTGACTTGAATTTTGCCGAGTAAGTGAAAATTGCTGAGATAGTCTCTGATGTTATGGATGCCACTGGCAGTAGTGGACCAGTTCACTGCAGCACAAAGAGCATGCGTCAGGCTTCTCTCACCAACACCAGTACCTCCACCAGACAAGACTACCACAAGCTTGCCCACATCTGTCAGGCACACTGGTCCCAGTTCCCACCTCACACTCCACTGGTCCCAGTTCCCACCTCATACTCCACTGGTCCCAGTTCCCACCTCATGCTCCACTGGTCCCAGTTCCCACCTCATGCTCCACTGGTCCCAGTTCCCACCTCATGCTCCACTGGTCCCAGTTCCCACCTCATGCTCCACTGGTCCCAGTTCCCACCTCATGCTCCACTGGTCCCAGTTCCCACCTCATGCTCCACTGGTCCCAGTTCCCACCTCATGCTCCACTGGTCCCAGTTCCCACCTCACACTCCACTGGTCCCAGTTCCCACCTCACACTCCACTGGTCCCAGTTCCCACCTCATACTCCACTGGTCCCAGTTCCCACCTCATACTCCACTGGTCCCAGTTCCCACCTCATGCTCCACTGGTCCCAGTTCCCACCTCACACTCCACTGGTCCCAGTTCCCACCTCATGCTCCACTGGTCCCAGTTCCCACCTCACGATCCACTGGTCCCAGTTCCCACCTCACACTCCACTGGTCCCAGTTCCCACCTCATGCTCCACTGGTCCCAGTTCCCACCTCATGCTCCACTGGTCCCAGTTCCCACCTCATGCTCCACTGGTCCCAGTTCCCACCTCATGCTCCACTGGTCCCAGTTCCCACCTCATGCTCCACTGGTCCCAGTTCCCACCTCATACTCCACTGGTCCCAGTTCCCACCTCACGCTCCACTGGTCCCAGTTCCCACCTCATGCTCCACTGGTCCCAGTTCCCACCTCATACTCCACTGGTCCCAGTTCCCACCTCATGCTCCACTGGTCCCAGTTCCCACCTCACTCTCCACTGGTCCCAGTTCCCACCTCACGCTCCACTGGTCCCAGTTCCCACCTCACACTCCACTGGTCCCAGTTCCCACCTCACACTCCACTGGTCCCAGTTCCCACCTCATACTCCACTGGTCCCAGTTCCCACCTCATGCTCCACTGGTCCCAGTTCCCACCTCATGCTCCACTGGTCCCAGTTCCCACCTCACTCTCCACTGGTCCCAGTTCCCACCTCATGCTCCACTGGTCCCAGTTCCCACCTCATGCTCCACTGGTCCCAGTTCCCACCTCATACTCCACTGGTCCCAGTTCCCAGTTCCCACCTCATACTCCACTGGTCCCAGTTCCCACCTCATGCTCCACTGGTCCCAGTTCCCACCTCATGCTCCACTGGTCCCAGTTCCCACCTCATGCTCCACTGGTCCCAGTTCCCACCTCATGCTCCACTGGTCCCAGTTCCCACCTCATACTCCACTGGTCCCAGTTCCCACCTCATGCTCCACTGGTCCCAGTTCCCACCTCACTCTCCACTGGTCCCAGTTCCCACCTCATGCTCCACTGGTCCCAGTTCCCACCTCACACTCCACTGGTCCCAGTTCCCACCTCATGCTCCACTGGTCCCAGTTCCCACCTCATGCTCCACTGGTCCCAGTTCCCACCTCATGCTCCACTGGTCCCAGTTCCCACCTCATGCTCCACTGGTCCCAGTTCCCACCTCATGCTCCACTGGTCCCAGTTCCCACCTCATGCTCCACTGGTCCCAGTTCCCACCTCACACTCCACTGGTCCCAGTTCCCACCTCACGCTCCACTGGTCCCAGTTCCCACCTCACGCTCCACTGGTCCCAGTTCCCACCTCACAAAAACTCAACGAGCACACACAAACTAATCACAACTGGTCCCAGTTCCCACCTCATGCTCCACTGGTCCCAGTTCCCACCTCATGCTCCACTGGTCCCAGTTCCCACCTCACACTCCACTGGTCCCAGTTCCCACCTCACGCTCCACTGGTCCCAGTTCCCACCTCATGCTCCACTGGTCCCAGTTCCCACCTCACGCTCCACTGGTCCCAGTTCCCACCTCATGCTCCACTGGTCCCAGTTCCCACCTCACACTCCACTGGTCCCAGTTCCCACCTCACTCCACTGGTCCCAGTTCCCACCTCATGCTCCACTGGTCCCAGTTCCCACCTCACGCTCCACTGGTCCCAGTTCCCACCTCATGCTCCACTGGTCCCAGTTCCCACCTCATACTCCACTGGTCCCAGTTCACACACACACACACACACACACACACACACTTTTTTCAATCAATCCTGCCATATTATTTATACTATAGGAAACTGTACTGAAGGAAGACATTACTCAAACTGTGGCTACAATATTTCATATAATAACATGCCACACAACAGAGCCACAGCAAGCCATGTCTCACACACTGCAACTACTGAGGCAAGACCTGTGAGGGCGCTGATAGGTGGGATAGGACTAGTATCCACTGGAGCTACTCCTACGTCTCCCTCTGGAAGTACTACTGATCCTGTTTCTACTGCTACTACAACTGGTCCTGCCTCACCCACTAGTGCTACCATGTCCCCTGCCTCATTCATTGAAGATACTGCAAGTCCCACTAGAGCCACCACAAGTTCTGTCTCTCCCACTGGAGCCACCACAAGTTCTGTCTCTCCCACTGGAGCCACCACAAGTTCTGTCTCTTGTGCTAGAACTAACACAAGTTCTGTCTCTCCCACTGGAGCCACCACAAGTTCTGTCTCTTGTGCTAGAACTAACACAAGTTCTGTCTCTCCCACTGGAGCCACCACAAGTTCTGTCTCTTCTACTAGAACTAACACGCTTATGGGCACATCTGAAGACCATCAGTCACCCACTGATACTGCTCCAAGGCCTGCATCGCCCACACGAGCTGGTGATGATCTTGTACCACTCACTGATGCAACTGTAGCCTCCATACTTCTCGCTAATACTTCTGCAAATAGAACTGTGGTTGAATGTGGTATATACAGTTCCAGATCGCCATGGTTTCCAAGACAAGCTACTGATGATGCATTCACCCAGGAGACTGCTCCCAATCTGCTGTGTGATCTTTTTCCTACTAGTGCTCATTTGGAAGGGAATGTAGATGCCACCAATGACCTGTCCAGGTATGTTAATGGAACTGATTAGTGATGACTACACATGTGGTAATTCAATAAACATCTCAGTGTACATCCTGTCCATGACTTACATACAACCTCTCCCAAACACTTGCATGCTAATAAACCTATCCAGGGTTCTATCTAGAAATTTAGTTTAGGGGGAAACCCACCACCCTTGATGTATACATAGGAGGAAAGGGAGAAAAAATTTAAGCTTATACACAAAATGTACCGATGTTGTAAGAATGTTGTACTTGGGGTTGCCCTTAGATGATGTGATCAATTGTGTCAGCCATTGCCTGAGTGTTGACTTTTACCAAGGTTGAAGTGAAATAATCAGTGGAATCCTGTGGCTGACAATTAGAGGATTAGGAGTATTCAATTACTCTGCTTATTTGAAGAGCTAGCTGTTATAAGGCATGTGCAATAGTCTACACTATTGTTTGTTTGTTTGTTTGTTTTTCATTTTTTCTGAAACAGTGCACTAGTAGCAGAAACAAATTTAGTCTATCATGTGGTGTGGTTGATACATCCCATAGTTACGCTTCATATTTCCATATTAGGCTAAATAGGTCAAAATTGTTTCATTTCTGGTAGACCTGGGTGTGTCTCTGTTGTGTTGTATTGTGAAAGAGGTCCCATTAGTAGGAATGAAACTTTTTGCGGGTCTCTCCTCTGACCCGGTGTGCCTGTGAGACTATGAATTAACTGGACCAGCAGTTGATAGGACCACACCTCATTCCTTACTAAACAATGCAGAGAAGCCAGCATGACTTAAATTTAGCTCACATTTCATCAGATTGTCAGAAGATACAGTCTGTTCTCTATAAGTGTCAACTTTCCTAATACTCCATTCTCTTAAATAGACCACTTGAACCTGCTCGACACACTTACAGAGTGTGTACCTCAACATCATTTACTCTTCTTTATGAAAACTATATGAAGGAAGATGGTACTAATAATGGTAACAAAATTAATTACAAAATTGACTGAAGATTCATTAGATCAACAGTTATCACAGACTTGGAAAAAACCTGCAGCAAAATTTAATTTTAGCGTGCATCTTATTTTGTTCTCTCTCACACTCTCTGTCTGTCTGTCTGTCTATCCATCCATGCTATGACTTTTCCCCAGGAGTGGACTGCTATAAAGAACTGACTGTATATAAGCCAGCAAGCTCAAAACCAGTTTTTGTATGTACTAGTTAGGCTTTCATGACGACATAGGCAAGATTTACAAATATAAACATACCAAAGTCCTTTGCAAATGGTGGATAGCCATTCTTCCCAAGAGAGCCTGGGAACTACCACAGGGCCCACTATTTGTACCACAGGACCGCTTTCTAACCAGATTAGGAATCAAAGTCTTTTTATTATTTACCACCCCCTCCTGTAAACTGTTTGTGGTAGGAGGATGAACCTTTAAAAGGCATGAGATACAAACACTAGTGGTGCATATAAAAGGAAGTGTTGGTTAGTTAGTGGTATGAAGTCCATTAGTTGGTATGTAGTAATTATGATAACAAGGTACATTGGTTGTTTTTTGACATTTGAGTGTACATGGTCCTCACACAAGCTGAACACACTGGTCTGTCCTAAGCACAAAAGACTAGGTTAGATGGATAGCTTATCTATTACATAATTCAATAACTATGCTACAAGGTAGCATTCACTGAAATGTTGATTCTCTACAGAAAACAGCAAGCTTATTGCATGTTCCTGGATGATTCAGACATTTTCCTGTGACAGTACAAGGACTGGTATCAAGTCACACCCATAATTCTATTATTTCATCTCTCTCTCTCTCTCTCTCTGATTACTTCAGTCATAGAATGAATTGGTCAAGCCAGCCACATGTACACACAAGAAACAAAGCCACCAAAAATAATAAAGTGACAATAAGTTGCCAATACTAAATAAAAATGAATATAAAAAAACAGTACAAAATGTGCCAGAAGAATATTATTATGATATTACTAGATGCTAGTTGGGGGGCGTGGTCAAGTCTTGTGCTTCAAGTAACCTATAGAAAGAAACAATCGTCAACAGTGTACAGCTTGTGTCTATCCAGCAATTCTTGCTTAGGGTATTTGATAGCCATAAATCCTAGTTATATGTAACCCTACACCATGAGCATTACATATAACCTTTCTCTAAGCACTGCTACAGCCATTTCCAACACACAGTATATATATTTACTTTGCTATTGTTTCCTGCTGTTGGTCCACCTGAAGAGAGAGTTTTTTGACTTGCTGCTGTAGGGAGTAAATTGCCCCATGGCAAATGGCCAACTGTTCCACCATCAACTTATTAGTCCGTGTCATCTGCTCCTTCACATCATCCAGCTCCATTATATGTACCTCATCAGCCACCAGTCTGTTGTGTAGTTCATGCAATAACTCGTACTCAGCTTCAAATAAACGCAACTTCTCCTTCAAGTCAGGCATGGCCATAGCTTGGCTAAGTATTTCTGTCTGTTCTTGTGCATGTTCCATCTGTGCTGGCATCTGGGTCTTAATGTACTGGCAAATAGATTCCATAGACTTACACTGCATCAGTTTGGACTCGTGGCTGGTCAACAAGGCTAGTGCAACCTGAACACACACACACACACACACACACACACACACACACACACAGAGGACATTATGTGGTAAGTGGAAGACAAGCTGAGAGACTAACCTTGAACAGGACCTCTACACCCTCATAGAAAATGAGGTCTACAAACACACACACACACACACACACAATAAACAGAGCACAAGTGGTGTGAAAACTATGATTAACTAGTGATGTGCTTGAGCATAAATGGCGAGCGAGCCTAACTACACTTTGATTTTAACTTCTCACTCAAGCTACTAAAAAAAGTTGAGTTTTTAAATTACGTATGTATGGTAAAGGGGATTCAATGCCATAGTAACCACTCCCCGCAATTGTTTGAATTGAAAACAACAAAAAACAAAACAAAAACAAATCACGTTATTTAAACGTTTTCTTTGTGATATTCTTTAGCTAAGTAGTAGTTGTAACGCACAATATTTATACACAACTGGACATACCTACACAAGACTTACCTTCGTAGTTATGTCTAGTGGACAATGAAGTTTCAAGTAAATACTGTTGCATAGGGCATATCACTATGACAATTAATAGTGTATTAACTTAAGTCTACATAACTCACACAAGCAGTCTTCAATGAAGACTAAGGTATTATTTTCACAAGCCATGCCTCACACTAATTACAAGATGAGGGATTAGAGCTACAAACAGAAGGAACTTAAAGACCTTATAATCTAGGCTATAACTTAATAAGAACTTATCATCTTGGCTAAGATATTAGTACCTAAGGAGGGGCATGTTCAGAAGTTGCCTACAGTCTGGTATCTCACTTGATGTTTCACTATTGCTGTACAATGGTTCATTCAGACCGATATTGTGAGTGGTATATCTACAGTACTCAAAGGGCTATCTAACTCTGTGGCATTTACTAATAAGCCACATGTTCATGCATGTCCTTTTATAGTATCATTATCCTTGGCACAAATCAATAGTTTGCTAGAAAGTACGAAGTAAATACCAATTAACAAGTGTCGATGCGTTAAGAATATGCTGTTTATGTGAAACTATGAGCACAACCTCTAAATATCATGCAGAAAATATATATTCCATGCCACAAAGCATTGACCATGCACTACAACAGCTGATAAAAATTGGCGATAACTTACCAAAAACGCGGGCAGAAAATGAAATAGGATACTGGGAGGCAAATATTGTCAGGAACCACGGGGCAGCGTAGAAGAAAGGGGTGACATCATGAACATGAAGGAGCTGGTGTAATGATGGGATGAAGTCAAAGATGAGCCGAGAGAGTTGATAGAGACGAACTTGAAGATGAGCAAGGCTGCCTTTGTAGAACTCTTTGTAGCCATGGAGGTTCATGAGTTTGTAGAGCATAGCAAAAGCAGAACATTCATCCTTGGTCTATAAGTAAACCATGAAATAGTATACACATGCACTATACTACCTAGTCATGTTACTGTAGCAGTGTATATACGCATGTGATACACGTGTAGCAGTGTATATACATGTGTGATATATAATGTGTACTGCATGTATATTTCATGTTACTCACATGTACTAGAATGATGCCAGTGACAAAGCTAAGGCCCTGACAATATCCTGTTTCCATGTCGGCAGCTGCATAGGCACGAAGTAAACGATACAAATCAGCTTGACCTCCTTCTTGCAGGGAACTTGAGAAGTAGGGATGTGATGGAAAAGTTCTCCCTACAACATCAGTAAATAGAAGCACAGAGAATTCACAAATGGTCATCTAGTTTGTATAGAGCCCATGGGAAAAGATTGGTCAACTCATTTTCTTCTAAAACATGTGAAACTGACACTTGTTATGTCCAGGCCAAGTGAAGAACAGCCATCTTCACTCACTAGTTCATGAAACTGTATTCATTTTCTTGCAGTAGAGTTTATTATCATTCATCTGTTTGTCAAACTTTCATTGTTTCCAAGTTATATTTTGTTTATCATTATTTATTGTCTGTTATGGTATACATTTTATTGAATTATCCTGTATTTATTTATAGTTAACTGATCTGATTCTTCGACCTGTTTAGGCTTATACCTTTACTACATTTGATCACTTTAATGTCTGGTCCTTTGAAATTACTCATAAATGCATTAAATGCACAAATTTTGTGAAGCTACCTTTAAGTGCTTTTGCATATTGTGTTGGGAGATGCACCCCAATAGTTATGATATCTGATATTTCTACACATCCACCCTAAAGTACATACACACATGCAGATACACACACACACACACCTATGTCGACAGAGATGCTGTGCTCATATTCCGTGGTGCATTGGCTCAGTTCATGAAAAGCTCTCTCTCCTTGCAACTCCTCAGGAAAAACCCAGTCAGGATTATGAGTATCTTGATAGAGGTCAGAGAGCCACGCCCACACTTCCTCCCGACATGTTGCAGGTACACCTGCAAAGACAGACAATAGCTGACTAGCCCAGACCACAGGACTAGAGAAAGCTGATTATGAGCAGATTTCACCTTACCAGAATGCAACACCTTACCAAAATTATCACTACAGAATGCGACACCTTACCAGAATGCAACACTTTACCGGAAGACAAAATGCCAAGCAATGTCGTTTTACTACAACACACTATTTAAATAATATGGTGAGGACAAATCACTCAAAACTACACTCTCAAGTACATGCTTGATGTTCGAGCTCCAATATATTATCATGTACTGAACTCAGGTACTCCCATAGAGATTAATACAAATCAAACTACCTCAATCTCAATACTTTACCATATCACGTCCCCTTGGGCATTGTTATTGCGTCCCGTTGGGGTTAATTTCCAATTTTTCTGTTTTCATAATACATTTTCATGGTAAATAAAAATGCATTATTTTGACATCTATATTATGTGTCATTCTTTTATCTATCAGTGCATTACTACTATGATTATTGTGTGTCTTTAGATGCAGTAGACATTGTGAAGCTTTGTGTCTGTGTTGCTGTAGGGAAACCAATATTAGCTAATTGTACAACCAGTGAGTGTTGCTCCAGCAAACAAGGACTGAGCTGTTAAGTCTTGATTTGCAGTATGTGCCACTTGATGAAGTACTAGAAAACGAAGGCCCAGGCTTCCTGTATGAGCTCAAGACACGAGACATATCCTTTAGTTGTTCTAATGAGGCATTTTTATAACTGTTGAGACTTTTGCAGATTTTTGTGTCCAGTAAATTGAATAATTGGAATTTCTGGTATATTATTTTTTGTGAGACAAGTCACCAGTCACCAGTCGGGCTGCCTTCAATTTTTCCCTCGAAGATGCAAATTTGGTGTCTTGGAGGATACTGTACGGCTTGCATAATTCTTAAGACAAATGGCGGTCTAAACTTCTCTGAAATGAAGTGAGTATCTGGCTCATACAGTGTATTGTCACTCTTCCTCACTTCACAGAAAAAAATGTCCTAACAAACGGTCTAATTCCTATTTTTCTGTACTGTCTAACTGACCTCGCACCAAGTTCCTTGAATCTGATATAGTGTTCTGTTTTGTATTATAATTTCTTTGTTGGTCAACAAACATTTCCAGTTATCCTGTCTGTGGTGAGTCACCGTTAGTGTTTGAATTCTGTCTCGATTCATTTTAAGGACTACATTGCTGAAAATCCCTGTAATGAAGTACCTTCAGCTATATTATGTTTGATGAGAAGTGAAATGTTTCAAAATGTTGTTGCTAGGAATTAGTGCATGTGTACATGATGAATAGGTTATACATTGAATGCTGTAAAAGTTACTCGTCTGTTGGGGTATTGGCACTTGTGCCAACACTACTGACAGATGAGTGATATTTATACCATAGTTGCTGCGGTAACGGCCATGGATTAAAAATGATATTCCTCTGTTAATTTTCCTCCAACGTTGTATATTTCCTCTCCTGGATGCGCTTTTGTACTTGGACTTGGATGGTTATTCTGACATTTCCAAATGGCAACTGGCAAGTTTTTTTGTTTTGTTTTAGCTAGCTACATCGTATAGCTAGCTACATCGTATAGCTAGCTACATCGTATAGCTAGCTACATTCGTCTTTTCCACTTTAAGTGAATAAAATGGATAGCATAATGGCATAAATATGTACATATATGTAGCTACATAAAAACAAAAACAATAAAGAGGCTATGTTTAGTATTCAGTGTTCATGGATAGACAAAGTTTTCAAACTTTTTTCAGTTAGGTGGGTATTAGAAGAAGTTGGAATAGTGGTTATGTTGATAGTGCAACTATGTAAGTTACTGACAGATTTATTGCCAGGGACAGAGGTGCTTGACGACTGTGAGTGAATGTTGACCAAATTAGTATTTGTGCATCTTATACTGGTCATTTGGGTTGCTCAAACATTTGAGACTTCTTGATGCTGTTTTTAATTTGAGACTTCTTGATGCTGTTTTTAATTTCGTCTTTCGTAATTACGCAAAACTTCCAGTGACTTGTGCCCTGTTCTCTTCTGTATTATTCTCTGGAACCCACACATCAAACATTCCAGTAGCGGAGGTAGCTCTCAAACTATGGTTGGTAATTGCTCCCTCAATACCTGCCAACGATTTACTCACAAAAATACTCACTTGTCATTGGGTTAGTGAAAATACTCACTTGTCATTGGGTTAGGGATAATACTCACTTGTCATTGGGTTAGTGATAATACTCACTTGTCATTGGGTTAGGGATAATACTCACTTGTCATTGGGTTAGTGATAATACTCACTTGTCATTGGGTTAGTGATAATACTCACTTGTCATTGGGTTAGGGATAATACTCACTTGTCATTGGGTTAGTGATAATACTCACTTGTCATTGGGTTAGGGATAATACTCACTTGTCATTGGGTTAGGGAAAATACTCACTTGTCATTGGGTTAGTGATAATACTCACTTGTCATTGGGTTAGTGATAATACTCACTTGTCATTGGGTTAGTGATAATACTCACTTGTCATTGGGTTAGTGATAATACTCACTTGTCATTGGGTTAGTGAAAATACTCACTTGTCATTGGGTTAGTGATAATACTCACTTGTCATTGGGTTAGGGATAATACTCACTTGTCATTGGGTTAGGGAAAATACTCACTTGTCATTGGGTTA
>WLWD01001554.1_pt1 | contig 78750 bp, 52 predicted proteins | sample 6712731 | NCBI WGS metagenome assembly WLWD01 (sample SAMN12718690, study PRJNA576275) | sponge metagenome | isolation source: marine sponge | host: Mycale hentscheli | place: New Zealand: South Island, Marlborough, Capsize Point | collected 2014-11-01 | reverse complement strand
TGAATTCTTATGCAATGATGTTTTTAAGTGCACTCAGAAAGATTTGCCTGAAGATTCGGTAATTTTAGTGAGTGGAGAGTGGGCTTTATTTGCTCAACAACATAAGTCTTCTTCACCGTCTAAACTAATGAATTCCAGTGTAATGAAAGTTCTTTCAAGTTTAACAGACACAACATTATTTGACTCTGAACCAGATGTTATTGAAAAGGAAAAAATATCGCAATGGTTGGAGTTGTTGGAAAACTTCAGTAATGTTAGAGAACTTGAATGCAGGTAAATAAATAGGTTTAAATTTTTCTATAGTGTGACAAAATGTATTGGACATCCCAAATCATTGTACACAAGTTTTGCTTTAGTATTTAATTATAATTTGAATCACATTTTTTGAAGAAATATTGTTGTAGTATGTATACTAGTGATGTGCTTGAGCACAAATGGCGAGCGAGCCTAAATACTATACTATTTTTATACGAATGATTTTGACTTCTACTGAAAATAAGGTCCAGTTTTTAATTTTCGCATACACGGTAAAGGGATTTCAGTGCCATAGTAACAACTCTCTGCAACTGCTTGAATTGAAGGAAAAAAACAACAACAAAACAATACACGTTATTTAAAAGTTTTCTTTGTGATATTCTTTAGCTAAGTAGTGGTTGTAACACACAATGCTTTGACACAGCTGGACATGCACCTACACAGCCTTACCTTCGCAGTAGTCTAGTGGACAATGTATTTTCAGGTAAATACTGTGCGCACGGCTTATAACCATGACAAAGAGCGCATTGACTTACCACCGCCACTAACTCGAATAGAAATGGAAGTCCCTTAAGTTGTCAATTGTACTGCAAACCCAAACCCGCAAAAGAATTCAAAAAGGTAAACAATTCAATTTCTAGGGTGATACGGGTACTGATCGATAAACAGAGGATTCTGTTTAGTGAAGTTTGGGACGGGGTCGACAACCGAACTAACACAAAAACGCAAGGGTCAAAGTACAAAAATGCCTTACGTACGTCCATACATATATACAAATAAATAAACATCCCCGATTTTCAATTGCATTACCCCTGTAAGTGTCTCGCTCGCTCGCCAATAATGTATGAACCACATTATGTTTTCCTTCTGCATTATTCTTTGCCAAATTTGGAAGCCCATGAAATTAAGAATTGGCACTTTTAAAACAAAAATTGCATACATAAACATTGAGAACCTTCCTTTAACTTCCAAAAAAATATTCAATTTTATATCAAACCAAGATATCTCTTTTTACATGAACATTGAATTATGTATGTTCAAATGTCAGAATTTATATGGTGTATTGATTGAAAACTCCAGATATAATGTCACACATACAAGACATAAATTGGTCATAATTTACTAATAATTGTTCATAAGATCAGATTACCACTTAATGCTCATCCTAGAAACTCATTTGATTCAAAGAAATGTTGTTGTTGTTTTTTTTTTTTTCTACACTCATGTATGGTGTAATTGTTGTTAGTATATGATGATAGGGAGACGTTCATGTATGCACATTTAGAAGTATTTAAAGAAAGTTTCCAAGATTGACACCATGACAATAAATTGTCAAGATCCTTTTGAAGAGCTAAATTCTCACTTGCAGAGTTTAGAGAGGCAATAAGTTTGGCATCATCAGCAAATATAAACACAGACGAAAAAAAGCAGAGAGACGGTATGTCGTTATAAATATGAAAAAGCAGAGGTCCAAGTACACTACCTTGAGGTAAACCTGATTTGACAGGAAGTAAGTCAGATTTACACCCTTCAACCTCAACAAAATGCTTTCTATTTTGTCAGTAATCTTTAAAAAGTAACCAAAGAGGACCAGTAATGCCAGTTAGCCAAAGTTTATACAGAAGTTCATTGTGGGGGACTGAATCAAAGGCTTTGGCAAAATCAAGAAACACAATTTCTGTGTGTCGCTTTGACTCCATGCAGAATTGAAAACTGAAGTATAGCTATGATAGAAGAAGTTGTTGAAGAGTGGATCTTTTTCTGATAAAACCAAATTGTGTCTTTGAAATTTTTGGATATATAAAATCTATTATCTTAGAGTAGACTATTCATTCTAGTACTTTATGAAGAATGTTTAGGAGAGAAATAGGCCTGTAGTTGCTAACTTCAGATACACTTCCTTTCTTGTGGAGAGGAAATAATTTGTGTACCTTCCAGTCAGCTGGAATGGAATGAGATTCCATAATGACAGTAAAGAGAAGAGAAACTGTATGTGCAAGTGAAGATGCGCAGAATTTGTAAATATATGGGAACGTAAGTTTAGCTTAGTGATATACGATATTGATGAATGTCTTCAAGGCACTTCGCATCAGGTTAGGTTAGACAGTGATCAAAAGCAAGTGATATCAGTATTATCTTCACTCATGCCTGATATCTCTAAGCTTTCTGTTAGAGATTGCACGAGAATGGGTAAATATAGCCCCTCTCATGTAAGGCCTCGACCTCTACTTGTGAAGTTGTTGAGAACAACTGAAATGTCTGCAATCCTATCCAACCGAAGTAAATTGACCAAATCAAAGGTGTATATAAAAACTTATATGACCCCTTCAAAGAGAAACTCTGAGAGTATTCTCTTAAAGGAGAGAAAGTCTTTGATTTCCTCTGGGGCCAACCCAAAGGACATTAAAGGTAAAAGCAACAAGCTTCTTTTAAATGGATCTGTCTATGGATCAGTCCAGGGCTCCTCTTTTTCACTCAATGTTCAGAATTCAATTCAAGTTTCCTCTGATTCGCATGTTGACGTGGATCCAGTAGATAGCACACGCTGTGGTCCAAGGAGAGAGAGTGAACAAAGGCGCCGGTTATGGCCTGGAAGTGCCCTGTATTTACCGCGTGTTCGGCCCACCTGTTTATGTCTGCCGGATGAGAGAACTAGTTAATAGAGGGACATCTGTAATGAATGTAAAATTAGTATTAGCATTCATTTAGTATTATGTCTTTTATTAAATTGAAAGGCACACAAGTCATAAATTAGTTAGGCGTGGCAAGCTAAAATTGAAAGGCTAGGCAAAATGGAGGCATCAATAAGTTGGGTGTGGCTAACAGGCCGTCCCAAGAAGTAAAATTTGTACAAGACATTACATTTTGGGGCACACAACTTGGCCGTTGTCCGGAGTAGAGAGTCAACCGTTACTTGGAGTCAAAAAATCCATTACATACATGCAGAAAATACTCCGTTCCCAACGGTCTGACCGTTGTTGAGAGTCTGACCGCTTCTTGGAGTCCCATTGTAGGGAGGTTCGACTGTATTACTTTTGTTGCTGTGTAAATTCCAAGTTAGAAATCTTCACAATGTTATTTTAGGTATTTGACCCTGTGAGTATTTCACTTACATGGTGTTATCTCACTGACTGCTTACAAGCTCATTACCCTAGTAATTGTAGCAAAAGTTTCTGGCTTACCAGTTTTCTTTGTTTTTACATTTACCTTCCTCTTAGTGAAGCCTTCCCAACCAGGTTAGAGCAGCTGCTAAAGTATCAGCTGGGGGTGTGGGAGCCCCTAGAGAGTTTTACTGCCAATTTTAGTAACCAACCCTAATACAAACTACTTCAGTGAAGATATCTAGCATTGAATAAACTAATAGGAATTTTTTTATCTTTTTAACAGCCAGTATTTTTAATTATAACTTAACCCAACGTTTCGACTTCTTGCCGAAATCCTCTTCAGGGGTCAACTGAGGTCGAACTCTCTCTGTGGTGACAAGAAATCGAAATGTCGAGTTAAGTTATAATTAAAAATATTGGCTGCTAAAAAGAGAAAAATTTCCAATTATTATAATTATTTCAGCCGAGAATGACTGAATCATTGAATAAACTACATATTATTATACTCTGTCAGAGTGATTTGGCAATATCTTTCACTCTCAGACTATATTTTCACTCATCTCTGGCCCATGAGAATAAATTAGCCTGCTCTGTGAAATATTTGTCCATATCGCACTCTGTCTAATGTAAGAAGTACTATTATATAAATGTCTCTTTGCTCGTACTAATAATCAGGTATTTGCCTTTTTATGGCTATTGAAATCCATCATTGTATCTTACTATTCTTTTGAAACAATGTTAATATAGAACAAATTGTGAATATTATATTATTAAGTGTAAACTCAATTATTGAAAGCCTAGATAATATACATATCCAATTACTAAAGCTAACTTTAATGTAATGTTTTATTTAGACTGGAACACATAACTGAAATATCCTCTCAAATGTGGAAGAATAAAATGGAAAGTGACATGCTTTCATATCTGGAATTTCTTATTTCTAATCTATCGCAAAAAATAATACAGCATCAAGTCACAAAAGATGGTAAGATATATGATTCATTTTTTATCTGCTATAAAAATATTAACATAAGTGCCAGGTAATGGTAGTATATTCATGATTTAAGCTAATGGTTAATGCAGGATTATTTTTACGAGTATTAAACTATTACATTTCAATATGAAGATTATTTTGGTCCGTTGACTCTGAGATAATACCAGAAGTACCACTTATCAATACAGTAGGAAGAGTAATTCACTATTAGTTACCGTTGGTTGGTTGTAATTTTTGTTAGCAGGCTTGTGCACTAAGTACATATTCATATAGATGACAAGTTATGTATACTTTGTTAAGATTTTCGGTAAAAAAGTTCAGAAAAGAAAAGTATTTTGAAATTAAGTACCAGTAGCCAAGAGGTGGATCCTGGACTGATGAGTGGGAGGGGTCCGAAACGGTCAATTAATGTTGTTTTGCGGACTGAATTTCCTTTAATGGTACATTCAAACGTAATAATTTTTCAGTACACTTAGTGTGCAGAGAAAGCCTTAGCCATCTTGTTATGGAAGAAATAATTTTCACAAAATGAAAACATTAAATGGGATGTGATTGAGCAAAATGGGAGAACATGGGTTGTAAAAAATTTCAAAATACTTTTCTTTTCTGAACTTTTTTACCAAAAATCTTAACAAAGTATAAGATCAATCCCACACAAATTCACCATTTTAATGAACTCTTCTCTCATTACTGTTTTTGTACTTTCTTTTCTTATGCTTATCACTAATATATTTTACTATATTTAGAGTGTCAAAAACGAATTCAATCAATTTTTAAAGTTATTTTGGAACTCGACATGTTTTATGGACAAATTTTGCAAAATGAAAAGATGTGCAGACTCAATCGAATTCCTAGTGACTGGGAGCTTATGGTAGATCTCAAGGAAGCCTATGAGGCTGATAAGGTTTGTTACTCTATTTAAAATGCAATAATTCGTTTTATTTCACATTTTTGTCTTAAAATTAAATTTTATCACAAATAATATTAAATGTTGAATTTAAACTTAACATTTTAACTGCACAAAGAAATAACATACTCAGTGGATATAAGTAGTACTACCGCAGTATCCAATGATTAATCAATTTATTATGTACTGGTCATGCGCGAAAGGCATAGAAGCCGAGTTGCTAATGTAATGGATGCTGCCAAGAATTCTTTCGATTTTTAAAAATCTTTTCTCTAATATTTGAAGTGGAGTAGAAAGGGAATGTGAAATGCAAGAAGTAACACCATCTTGTACCATTGAGAGTGAACAATCAGTTAGTCTTGACGAGGAGGTCTTAAGAAGAGCAAAACTCGAAAGAAAACATTACTTGACTTAAGAACATGGTGTCGTTGGTGCAAAGGGATAAATGAAAAGCTAAAAATTGAGAATAGGAGATAGCGGTTGTTTGTATGAACTGAGCACTCTTACTTCCATTCAAATAAGTTTTGATAAATATCTGACAGAAGACCTTCACAACCATAGCATCATAAGAGATTCTGAGTATAGATCATCTTAACAGCTACTCATAGCTGGTAATAAAAAGTCTCTGCATTCATATGAAGCTATTTTATTTCACCAATTAGATGTAATTGGCACAGAATGGTATTATAGAATTAGCAGACCCTCAGGGGGTGCAATAAGCGTAAAAGTGAAGCTTGGGAGGATGCAATAACCCGACTCAATATCTTCAGACTTTACTGTGGAATATCGCGGGCATACGATACTTTCCAACTCAATTCAGTGTAATATAAATATGTGTATACATAATGAATAGGATACATTTTCAAGATGCAAACAGTGTTGAGTGATGTCAATGGAATTGGAAAATCTTTTGGAGAAACAAAGTAAAAAAAAAAGCAAATTAATTTAATTTTAGCTTAGTGGTGCTGATGGTTTGGCAATTTAAACAAATGACAATTAGATACTGTCATTACGAGTTTAAAATTAGGAAGGAGTTATAATCAGTCATACCCCTCCATGGTATATGAACGAAATGTTTTGGTTACTGGTTGGCTGTGTAGCTCAGTGGCCTGTGAAGAGAGAGATTACATCTAATATCCAGTAATGTGTATGAATAGAAACAAAATGTACATACTGCCATTATCTCTATTGCAGAAACAGGAAGATCCCAAAAATGTCTTGACGCAATTAGTGCATTCAACTCTACGGAAATTTGAGACGGACACAAAAGCTACTATTGCTGAGGGAAAATACAGACCAAATAATTTTATTGAAGGTTAGTTTCACTTTGTCTTCTAAATTAAAAGCAATGAAAACTATTTTTAATAGATTTAACAAAATGCTGGAAAACTTTGTCATTGGAAATTCAACGAGCTATGGTTCCTTCCAGAAACTTGACTATAAAGTATAACGAAAAAGTTGTAGATTGTAACAGGAGAGTCCAAATGTTGAAGGATAATTTATTCCTTTTACAAAGTGATATTAGAATGGAACGTTTAAATACAGGTAAGTAATTCCATTTATTGAATTAAATTAGCAACAAAGAAAGCAAAGCAATTCAGAGGTGTAAAATTTTAATCCAATGTTACGCGTTTAATATATAACGGGATGTTTGGAAAAGCATGTGTAATAATAGTACATGACATTAAGGACATTTTATTAGTACTTGTGAACTTTTCAAAGGAAGGTAGGTTTATAGTAGACCTAAAAACAATGACTATTGCATTCACTGTCAGTTCCAAAATGCTATCATAGTACTATAAAGCTACAAATAAGTATTGGTTAGTTTTAACTGCAATTTACAACTCAAGACCTCCATTGAAGAGGAGTACAATTTGGCTCTAGTGTGTTCCTAAACATAACACTCTCTTTTGTGAGTGATTATTGTCAGTAGGTAATGATTATTTAGATATGTAGTCAAAATATGTTACATAACTTGGAAAAATTAAGACAAAAACGAAATTCCATCTAAAAGTAATAGTCTTGGGCAACGTACTCTACTTTTAGGAATGAATAGACTGAATGAAACCTTCCTAAACTATAGGAGAATAAGATCTAAATCTTGGCTAAAATAAACTTTTACTGGATTAACTAAATGTGTTTTTTTACATTGTTGGAATGACTTGTGCACAATGGCATGCTCTCCATTTGTGCTGGAGCACATCACTATTATCTAATACCGTATTTATTCAGACTTCACAGCTGTTAAAGTATCTGTCCCAAAAATGAGTCCCCTACAATTTGCAGCAACAAACAAGTAAGTTATGCAATACCACATGAACTACATACCCTGTACTGCTGTATTTTAATACCAGGATACTCTCAAATGGATGGCAAATTTATTTTCAATTACTCAGGTAATCAAATGTATAGCTAGTGGAATTGCAGTCTGATTGTATTTCGCTTATTTATATATTAATTTTCAGGGAAGCTCAAAAAATTCATAGTCATAGTACGTTACCTGTTCTTGAGCCAGGCACATCAGAGGATAGTAAAGGAAAAAAAATTAATGAGTGTTCAAATGATGAAGAAACTGATAGTGACACTGAGAGTTCTGAATTGAGTGCAGTCAAAAAGCATGATACGTAAGTTACGAGCTCTTCCTACTGGATAAAAATTGCACAATTGTTAAAGTAATGCTATAATTGAAAGGGTTATAAATAAATAGATAAATTATTTAGTAAATAAATAAATTGAATGCAAAAATTACATAGATCACAGTGTACATAATTTTATTAATAACTCTAGTTTCATCTACACACATAGTCAAACTATAGAAGAATTGAAATGTCCATACGCATTCATCACATGTGTTGACCAGGTTGAGTCCAATTACATATAGTATCAAAGATGTCATCTTAACTCATCAAATAAAGTAACTTCAAACATTTTTGTAATGAGTTCTATTTTTCCTTTCAGTGGTTTGAGATAAGAAAATTGTACTAGAATATCAATTTTATGACTTACTTAAAGTTACATGTGCAACAAAATATGATTAACAAAACGTGGATATTTATGAAATGTTTTATTGTTATTAATCAATCTAATCTTTATATATGATAGAGAAAGCAATGATTCTGTTACTGAAACAGATTCTATGAAATCTATTGACACTGCTTTTTTGGAGGAGAGCATGTGTCAAAAGGATGACGATACAGCCAGTGATTATGGTTCAATGATTTCCGATTTCAGTATTCCAGAGCTACAAATGTCAGAAGAAATGACTTCAACTATCGGGTACATAAAATTATGCTTAAAATAAACAGAAAGAACCCTAATCAAACCATAACATAGCTGGTGTAGTTTTTCTATTGTGATAAGTGGGATTTAATTCCCTCAGGTTCTTCAGTGGAAACCTGTACATGGTGTCCCTACTTTGGGGGCAGGGACACATTACGTTATCTACAACAATGTTGTTTGTAACACTCTTTATACTCTCCATGTATTTAGTAATCTGCAACCATTATATGTGGAACCTAACAGCCTAACATATAGCCTTCAAAACTCTACAATAGTTCCCTCAGTGGCAATGTTTAATAGTTTTAGCTGTATTACAATAAGTTTACTGATATCCTGAATTGGTATAATTTACCCCCAGTGTAAAAATACAATATTGCAAGTGAGTGACATTTATAATTATGCTTAAATGTAGGGTTTCACAGCCACTGCATTAACTACGGTGATAATGTGCAATGATTTAAGATTTAAATATATTGAACAATGGTCAAATAAGATCAGTGTTAATAGATCAGCTTATGCTGCTGTCAGGATGGTTTTCTGACAACTAACAACAAATACAATATTTCCATCAATTTTCTGAAGTTTATAGTAATTGGTGAGCAAGTGAAGCGAGCGAGACGCTATAGTGGTATCAAATTGAGAATCGGGGATATTTGTTTATATATTTGTGTGGACGTATGTATGTCATTTGTACTCTGCCCCCTCTCATATTTTTGCATTTGCTCGGTGTTCGACCCTGTCCCAAACTTCACAAAACAGGATCCTCTGGTTTATCAATCTTTACTCGTATCATCTTTGAAATTGAATTGTTTACTACTTTGAATTATTTTGTGGATGCAATTAAAACTCTAAAGCTTACCGGACAACTATTTCTATTCGAGTTATTGGCAGTGGTAAGTTTTGTCATAGTTTTAAGCCCTGCGCAACAGTATTTACTTGAAAATTCATTGTCCACTAAACTAACCACCAAGGTTTGTATGAAAGTATTGTGTGTTACAACTACTACTTAGCTTAATAGTATCACAAAGAAAATGGTTAAATAACGTGACTTGTTTTTTGTTGCTTTTTTCAATTCAAACAGTTATGGAGGGTGGTTATTATGGCATTGAATCCCCTATACCGTATACACGTAATTTAAAACTGGACTTTTTATTTAATAGTTTGAGTGTTAGAAGAAGTTAAAATCAATTTTTAACAATAGTGTAGTTTTAGGCTCGCTCACCATTTGTGCTCAAGCACATCACTAGTATTTATATATATTATATACTCAGGTTAGGATCCAGGGCCGGGGAAGCTAATATGTTAGGGTAATTAGAATGATTACATAGTTGGTAAGTTCAGCTTTTTGCTCATTAATCATTTGATGACTATGAGTGAGCCATTTGTTGAGTTATGAATCTATAGAGTAGCGATCAAAAACAGTAAATGACATTTTTGAAGTATCATAATAATATGATTCAGTCATTCTCGGCTGAAATATAATTGTAATAATAACAAATTTTTATCATTCCAACAGCCAATATTAATTAAAACTTAACCCAATATTTTGACTTTTTGCAGAAGTCCTCTTCAGGGATCAATTGAGGTTGAACTCTCTGTGATGATATAATAAACACAATGCAGACAGCAAGATTTCTGGAGGGTACACTTGCTGTTTATTACATCCTGAAGAGTTATTTGCATGGGGAGTTTTACCTCAGTTGAGCCCTGAAGAGGACTTCAGTAAGAAGTTAAAATGTCAGGTTAAGTTCTAATTAACATATTTTGGCTGTTAGAACGAGAAAATTTGCTAAGTATCATAATAAACTTGTTTCAGTAATCAGTAAGCCTTGTGCACAGCTGTGGTTGCTGAAATCATGGTGATGATGTGGTCCAAATTATTAACAGTATTAATGGTAAAGTACGGTGGACAAAAGCATGAAAACATACTATTTACAACTGCTATTGCTCAAATTTATTAAATTGGTAGTGAAAAATAAGTGGATATGTGGATGCTGTAACAAAAATGTGCATATTATGTATGTCTGTATGCTCCAGAAAATATTTCCAGGAATGGAGTTCTGTATATTCTGATGATCACGAAGATTCTAAATTCATTAGTTCTACAATAACTGAAGATAGTGCAATTGACTGCGCATTTGATTCTTCCAGCAGTCAGCAATCCAGTAGTAAACAAAGAACAATTGTATTTCGTGACAAAGCTTCCAGCAGGTATATTTACACGTTTTGAAGTATATACAGTTTCATATAAATGTGCTATAGTGATGAGGCGGTGCCAAAGAGTGTGAGCAATTATTACAAGTAAGTGAAACCCAAGTTTTGGACTTCTAATGAGAAGTTAATATGTTGTTAATTATCATTGTAATGACTGGTTTATAACATACTTAAACATGAAATTATATTAAACCAGTTGTTTTTGTGAAGAAATTGTTAACAGTAATTTTATGGGATAGGTTGATGTGATAAGTTATAACAGGTGAAATGAATGAAAGTGTGTGTACACGTACCAATTTTTATAGCTTAATTAACTCGTGTGCTTGAGCGTGAATGGCGAGATAGCCTGCCTAGACAGTATCAGATAGGTTACATAAGACTACTGTATCATTATGATATATTGTACCAAAACATTTTATTTGTAGCTTCTCTTCTGTTCAGGAGTTCAGGATGACTAAAGTGTACAGTATACCATTATGTGTTAAGCAACAAATTCATACCTCAATTTCCCAGTGAGTAGTAACTTGACTATCTGAATTACCAGTAACTCGTGACAACAAGCATTCAGCTATAAAATAGTGGCCAGAGTTTTCTGTAATTTAGCGTACTTGCCTCATTTTTCCTGAGTAGTTTTGTTAGCATTAGCTCCTAAGCCATTGTAACTATCTAAATTACAAGTAACTCTTGACAATCGACAACACTCAGCTGCCAATAAAAAATGGCGGAGTTTTGAAACTATGTTTGGTAAAGTGTTTCAGTGCATTATTTAGCTTCTCATAGAAAATGTTGGTGACTTAAAAAAACCTGGCATTTCAGGTCTCACATAGCATCCATAGTGGTGTGCTTAGCACAAATAAGCAAACAAGTAGCTGTAATCCGAAGTAGTTTCTCATGAAACATGCACTACAAAGTTTAGTGGTGTAATTTTTAATAAGATTTCAAGTAAACAGCCATTAACTATTCATTTTAGCAAACTACTAAAAAATGCTCTCTTACTAGCTTCTGCGATATTAATTTAACGGTTATTACTGCATGAAGTATTAGCACTGAATTGCCAGTAGCTCTTGACAACTAAGCACTGAACTGCTAAAAGAAATGGCCAAGTTTTTTTAATTATGTTTGGTAAAAGACTTTCAACACCATAGCAACCACTTACCTTAAAGAGTTGTATTTTTAGGAGAAAAGGAGCTATATACTGCCACCCTATAATGTATTTTAGGGGAAAAAGAACCCTGCACATGGGTTTAAATACCAAATATACATAGAAATATAATATAACATATAGTGTCTCACTCACTACGCTCCACCGACTAGTAGTATACTTGTGCACAAATGGTGAGTGAGCATGCCTAGTTAGGTTACATATAAAGTTGTATTTTTTATGTACTAAAAAAAAGGCTGAGTTATTCGAAAATATGTGTGGTAATATAGCAACCACTCTCCCTACATTTTGTGAGTTGAAAAAAATACACAATAATTGTACAGTTTTAAATTTCAAGCTAAATCTATGGTTACTTGGTCATGCAGTTCCACTAAAGCATAAGCACTCAGTGTTATTAGGAGAAAAAGGAGTCCATATGTGCATTTTAGGGGTGTTCAAGCTTCATAACTATTACTATATACTAAGCAATTAATCACTGCACACTCTATGCCCGCTCTTCATGCCTACACTTCATACTTCATGCACTTCACTCACGGCAACTTATCGATCTTCGTCGAACTCTATCACTTAGTTACTCTTTTTAGTTTTATCTCATTCTTTATCCGTTTGCTAGCTATATTATCCAGTTTATTTCTACCAACATTAGTACATCTATGTCTGTATTTACCTTGTAAATTTCGATTATCTATATAATCCTATATTTTCTCAAGGTAATAACTGGATTTGGTACTAGCTAGATTCGAAGCTATCGAATCTTTCTACTCACATCAACAAGGGGCATACATACCATTCATACATATATGTATAGCATACCCATTTTCAATTATACACACTAATATACTGTCTTGCTCACTTCGCTTGCTCACCAATAATTGTACAGTTATTATTATTATGTTATATATTTTAACTTATAATAGAAACTGGACATCTACTATGGATGGCATTGTATCAAGTGTACAGAAGCAAATTTTAAAAGACATCGGGAACTATTTTAAAAATGAGGATAAAAATGTTCTCATGGTATGTAGTGTTATGTTTTACTGGGTAACTGATTATTTCGGAGTCCTAATTGTTTTCCCTAAACATAGAATGCAACATTGTTGCCTTTATTTGATAAAATAGAATTTATTTGAAGTACCATTATACATTACTTTCCAAAAAGGACCAAATTTTGTCAAGTCAAGTATATGCTGCCTCCCAAAACTAGTATAATTTTAGCATTGCAAGTTTCTCACTTATAATTTTCAAGAAATCAATATTTTTGTGTTTAGTTTGAATTAAACCCATGACATATGGGTTAAGAGTTTAAAGAAAAATAGGACATGAGTCGCAAAAGGAGAGTGAGATAGTTATATCTAGAATATTTATTGAATAAGAATGAAAACTTGCTATAAACTATTTTAATAATCCCTGAACCTATATTTTATTACATGTTGCATTCAAGAATCAACAAAGTGGTGTTTCACACCTCAATAAAGTCGAAGTTAAATAACCATTTTTAATGGCACATTTAAGGAGAAGTATGCTTTCACTGTTTAGCAATGTTTATTCAGCATTGTGAGCACAAGTATAATTGGATTTGTACCATTCTAGCGTTCACATCAAAGTGGTCCAACACTATCCAGAATTTCACAGCTAGCAAGAAATTGCTGTGTCAAATCTCAGTACTAAGGTCAAGAATAAATAGAACCACATATTCCTTTGACATTATTTCAGTCACTTACCTATGAAGTGCCTAATGAGCTCGCGAACAATAATAGGAATAATTTCTCGATTTAAATCTACCTCTCTAACTTCTTACTATATTAGCTACCAGACAATGGTTTAGTGTCAACATATTATAGTTGGTATACGAAGCCATTCAGATCCTCACACTAATTATGGAACCTGTTCATTAAAAAAACATGCCTATCTCTGACTGTAAATGGACTTAATTTTGAGATTTGACCACAAAATAGACATGCCATGCATATGTATGTACTTACATAATGGTATGTATGTACTTACATAATGGTATGTATGAACTTACATAATGGTATGTATGAGCATTTGGGTGAAAATGTAAATGTATTCACATGAAGCTAGGTCTGTATTTGAGATATGTCCAAGCCAGCTCACTCGCCATTTGTATGAGAAAATACACAAATCTCGGTACAGCAGAATATATTTTATTATAACATGATCAAAAGATAGTATTTCAATGTTACAACATAAAGTTGTTTAGCAAGAGGCATTATCTCAACAATACCCTTTAAATCAATATATATTTAATATCTATCACAATGGACATTCATAAGCATCATTCAAGTACCACAAATTCAACAATGTACAGTGACAATAAGTTGTACAACATACAATGTTAACTATGCTGTATTCAATGATTTACATAAAAGTTAATTCCAATTTTGTTACTGATTACTGTCACTTTTTTGTGATGTTATAGATCAGATTAATAATGTTTCATTGTATCAATTCAGGCATGTTGCATGCAGTATTATGACAATGCACTTTCTATACTGAAGTCTTTTGATAAGACTGAGGCAGAAGCTATTGAAGGGAGTCTGAATGAACTTCAACAGGTAATGTGCTCATGTATTCATTTTAGTCATGCATTAATATAGAGCAATAGACTAAAAATGAATTATAGCTGAGTTTTCATTCAGAAAGCACCTGATTATTATACAAAAGCAATAGAAGGTCTAAATGCATTTTGAATAATGTTTTCAAGCCTTGAGGATAGTATTTCTTAATCATTCAGCAAGTGAGTGGAAATTGTGAGGCACAGACAGTTTTAAATTCTATGTGAAGAGTTAAATGAGGATCTTCGTAAGAGGAAAGGCAACATATAGGAGAAAGTGAAGGGTACAATGTGAATGTCAAAGCTAGCAAGTGAGACTTGTTGAGGTCACAGCATGACCTTAAAAATATAAAACCTGACCTTAAAAATATATTACTGAAGTCAGTATAATATTTTAAGTGTGTGTGTATTTTTATTGGCAAATTTTGTGCATACTAAAATATTAAACTCCCTGTGCCCTGCTCACTAATTAAATATTTGTTATTCTAGAGGATGGATGACTGGGAGAGCTATTCCCGTGATCTTCACCAGATGAAAAATCACCTTGAGGAAATCATTGAGATTCTGCAAAATTTTGTTAGAGGAACATAAACTAACTCATAAAGTACATATTGATTAGTTAGTACTTGTTTGCTGTTTACTATGCTATCATAAATTCTACTAAATTGGTTGCTGAAATTATATATCTTTAAAAATAAGGATGTTGCACAAAGAAAACTAAAAAATATGAATAAATTTATTAAATGCAACATGCAATGTATGCAAATTCATATTCATAAGTATACAAACATAGCTAATTGTTGGGTGTAATGAGGGTCTCTTACTGTGTCCAGAGATCCCTTGCAAAGAATAGCAGTTGCTGTCGCCCGAATCCTATGGTTCACACTTTTCTGCAGAAGTCCCAAACTTTACCCGTAGCTCTAACTCAAACTTGTGGTTAGGGTTAGTTAAGTTCATAGACTTTTCAAATAGTGGAATAGTTGTAGGACTGAAGAGAATAAGCAGCTAGCCAATATTATATTAAACCAACTGCTCATACAGCAATAATGGAATGCATAACACTACTCTTCTACTAGCATGACATTAGAATCTGAACAATAGCCACAAGTACACGTGAACACACTGGGTTCAGTCTATTACTATGTTCTATTCCCACTGGGTTGAGCTCACACTATAATTAGTTATATATACATATATATTTCACCCTAGATATCTTCACAATGATATCTTTAGGTACATGGCCCGTGAAATAACTCATGCTATTTCACGCGTGAAATGCAAGCTCATTACCCTTGTAATTATAGCAACCGGCCAAACTTGTCAATTTTCTTGGTTTTTTGGCTACCTTCCTCCCACATAGCCAACTCAACCCAGTCAGAGCAGATGCTAAAATGTAGGCTGGGGGTGTGGGTAGCCCCTACAACCAACTTTACCTGTGAGTTACCCTTCCTCTAGTACTACTACAGTAGTAAAGATATCGAGTGTGGAATAAACCACTTATTACACTTGTCAGAGTGATATGGCAAGATATTTCACTCTCAGGTTTATTTTCACTCGCCTCTGGCTCATGAAAATAAATTAGCCTGCTCTTGAAATATTTCGCCATATCACACTCTGACTCATGTAATAAGTACTATTTATTCCACCCTAGATATCTTCACAATGTTATTTTTAGGTACATGACTCAGTGAAATGTGAAATAAGTCATGATATCCTATATTTGCAACAAGCTCATTAAAGGCCTAACTTGCAACTTTCCCCAGTTTTTATATCTACATTCCTCTGGTATAGCTCTACTCAACTGGGTTAGAGCAGCTGCTAAAATAGCAGGTGGGGGTGTGGGGAACCCCTACAATAAACTTATCCCTGAGTTACCGTTCCTAGTACTAATGGCAGTAAAGATATACTTATAGCATGAGTCAGAGTACAATATGGGAAAATATTTTACGAGCACGCAAAATATTTTCACGAGCCAAAGGCGAGTGAAAATGTGGCGTGAGAGTAAAATATCATTCCCATATTGTACGACGAGTGTGATAAGTGATTTATTGCTTCTTTGAAATTTTTCTCAACCGGTTACAATACAATTTTCATTGATTTTACTCGCTACGCGCGCGCTACAGCACGAGTCAGAGTACAATATGGGAAAATATTTTACGAGCACGCAAAATATTTTCACGAGCCAAAGGCGAGTGAAAATGTGGCGTGAGAGTAAAATATCATTCCCATATTGTACGACGAGTGTGATAAGTGATTTATTTCTTCTTTGAAATTTTTCTCAACCGGTTACAATACAATTTTCATTGATTTTACTCGCTACGCGCGCGCTACAACGAGCGTACAATATAAACCGTACAATATGGGAGAATACAGAACGCTCGCGTGATGCGGAAATATTCAAGTAAAACTAGTGGTGTGCTTGAGCACAAATGGCGAGCGAGACTATACTATTTTTATATGAATGATTTTGACTTCTAACACTGAAGCTACTGATAAGGTCGAGTTTTTAAATTTAGCATACAAGGGTAAAGGGTTCAGTGCCATAGTAACAACTCTCTGCAACTGCTTGAATTGAAGGGAAAAAACAACAACAAGACAATACACGTTATTTAAAAGTTTTCTTTGTGATATTCTTTAGCTAAGTAGTGGTTGTAACACACAATGCTTTGACACAACTGGACATGCACCTACACAGACTTACCGTCGCAGTAGTCTAGTGGACAATGTATTTTCAAGTAAATACTGTTGCGCACGGCTTATAACCATGACAAAGAGCGCATTGACTTACCACCGCCACTAACTCGAATAGAAAAACTGCACCCGCAAAAGAATTCAAACGGTAAACAATTCAATTTCTAGGGTGATACGGGTACTGATCGATAAACCAGAGGATTCTGTTTAGTGCAATTTGGGACGGGGTCGACCACATAACTAACACCAAAACGCGAGGGTCAAAGTACGAAATGACATACGTACGTCCATATATATAAATAAATAAACTAGTGGTGCGCTCGAATAGCGCAAAATAGCGAAGCGAGCGATGCAGGTTCCCTGTAATTGCAGCTATAGATATACAATTATTTATTTTGATGTTGTTAATGTTATGTCTGTCTGTTGTTTCATATAGATTCATTGGTGCTTCTATTCTATACCACAATATAAGAATAATGAATTATGTTACCAGCAAAGTTATTGGCTGGTGTTTTAGACAGAATATACAGCTATTTAATTAAAAATGTCATACATCATTACAGTTATAGCTGATGTAAACTTTGTGGTTTAATAAAAATAAAGAGTTTGTTTGGGTACTATAACATATTCAGAGGGAGAGCAGAGTATGTTAAATGGATGTATATCTTAGACTTAGGTTAATTTTTATAGTTTTACATTAAATTTAACCTGCAATTGTGGAGGAATGTTACCAGGAATGTTATTTTGAGCTGAATAGAGCTTAGGGATATGTTTATCCTGGCTACAACGACAACATTCCAATGACTTAAATTTTATTTTGGTGCCTGGAAACTTCTCCATACACGTTATGAAGGAATGAATGGGTGTCCTCTGATAGATGCCTTTTCCTACCTCTTGCAGTACAAAAAGTAGTGGGGATATTAGCTTCTTGTTCAGATGGTGTGGCTGCATTTTCAGTGTCTTCAAGAGTAGTTGAGTCTACAGCTGTATAAAGTTGATTGGTACAGTAATCCTCAGGAATAGTCTAATAAATAAATTAGGAACATTTAATGGCTTTTCAAAAAGAAAAATTCTTTACTTTGCTGCCTGTTTCTGTTTCGTTTTAGCTCTCCTCCTCCTTGCCCTCTCTCCTTACTATTTTTTCTTCTGGAGTTTCTAACGCCCTCAAAGCTCTTGACCGAGCGTTTCTAACGTTTTGTCTACTGGGCATCGCTACTGCGTACGGCGGGTAAACAAAACAAAATGTTGCTAAGATGGTTACCCGGCCCGCGCAAGCGCGTAGGAGAAAGGGTACACACGTACGCCCACGCAAGAACAAAAACAATTTCTAGACCTAACTAGTGATGTGCTTGAGCACAAATGGCGAGCGAGCCTAAAGACTATAATATTTTTATATGAATGATTTTGACTTCTAACACTAAAGCTACTGAAAATAAGGTCCAGTTTGTTTATTTAGCATACAGGGTAAAGGGATTTCAGTGCCATAGTAACAACTAACACTCTGCAACTGCTTGAATTGAAGGAAAAAACAACAACAACAAAACAATACACGTTATTTAAAAGTTTTCTTTGTGATATTCTTTAGCTAAGTAGTGGTTGTAACACACAATGCTTTGACACAACTGGACATGCACCTACACAGACTTACCTTCGCAGTAGTCTAGTGGACAATATATTTTCAAATAAATACTGTTGCGCACGGCTTATAACCATGACAAAGAGCGCATTGACTTACCATCGCCACTAACTCGAATAGAAATGGAAGTCCCTTAAGTTTTCAAGTTTTAACTGCACCCGAAAAAGAATTCAAAAAGGTAAACAATTCAATTTCTAGGGTGATACGGGTACTGATCGATAAACCAGAGGATTCTGTTTAGTGCAATTTTGGACGGGGTCGGCAACCGAACTAACACAAAAACGCGAGGGTCAAAGTACAAAAATGCCTTACGTACGTCCATACATATATACAAATAAATAAATAAATAAATAAAACTAGTGTGTGCTTGAGCACAAATGGCGAGCGAGCCTAAAGACTATAATATTTTATATGAATGATTTTGCTTCTAACACTAAAGCTACTGACATAAGTCCAGTTGGTTTATTTAGCATACAGGGTTAAGGGATTTCAGGCCATAGTAAAAACTAACATATGCAAAAACTGCTTTGAATTGAAGGAAAAAAAAAAACAAACAACAACAAAACAATTCACGTTATTTAAAAGTTTTCTTTGTGATATTCTTTAGCTAAGTAGTGGTTGTAACACACAATGCTTTGACACAACTGGACATGCACCTACACAGACTTACCTTCGCAGTAGTCTAGTGGACAATATATTTTCAAATAAATACTGTTGCGCACGGCTTATAACCATGACAAAGAGCGCATTGACTTACCATCGCCACTAACTCGAATAGAAATGGAAGTCCCTTAAGTTTTCAAGTTTTAACTGCACCCGAAAAAGAATTCAAAAAGGTAAACAATTCAATTTCTAGGGTGATACGGGTACTGATCGATAAACCAGAGGATTCTGTTTAGTGCAATTTTGGACGGGGTCGGCAACCGAACTAACACAAAAACGCGAGGGTCAAAGTACAAAAATGCCTTACGTACGTCCATACATATATACAAATAAATAAATAAATAAATAAATAAACTAACATCCCCGATTTTCGATTGTGTTACCCCTGTAAGTGTCTCGCTCGCTACGCTCGCTCGCCAATAAACTAACATCCCCGATTTTCGATTGTGTTACCCCTGTAAGTGTCTCGCTCGCTACGCTCGCTCGCCAAATATATATATATATATATCGCGAACTCATTAGAGAGTCAGCTCCGCTCGCTTCGCTCGCTTCGCTGAATAAATAAACAAACATCCCCGATTTTCGATTGTGCATTAATATGGGGCTGCAAGTAGAGAAGTTGGCTGGAAATTTAGCTAGTGAAATTATGACGTTATGACTGGTTTTTAGCCCTATGCTGATCTTGGTTGTTGTTGCCATACAACGAGCGTACAATATAAACCGTACAATATGGGAGAATACAGAACGCTCGCGTGATGCGGAAATATTCAAGTAAAAATATCAAAGCTGCAATAAATATATATATATTATATATAATTATTTATATATATAGTATGTGTATGTATACTTATTACATGAGTCAGAATGTGATTTGGTGAAATATTTCAGCTGGTTTATTTTCAGGAGCCACAAAGGTGAGCGAAAATAAAGACTGGGAGTGAAATATCTTGCCATATCACTCTAACAAGTGGTTTATTCTAGATATATTCACTGCAGTAGTTTATACTAGGATTGGTAACTCATGGTATAAAGTTGGCTGTAAGCTCACTAGGGGCTCCCCACATTCCCAGCCAATAAAGTAACCTCTTTCCTTTCACACAAAGAAACTACAACAAAACAACAGCCACCAGAACACACACAATTTGACATGACTTGACTACATGAATTCCAAACCAAACACATTACAATGAAATGTCTAGTCATACTTCTGGTCACCAATAGTCGGGAGGATTCCCACAAGCATTCCTACTTGGCCTCTGTGTTACTTCTGGTTTGTTAGTATAGATGCCTTGTTTAAAAACTCACAATCAACCTCAACGGATGGTCCAGTGCTAGCAGAGGTGAGCTATATCTGGATTGGTTGATAGAGGAAATCTCCCTCTCTCCTTACATTTCTCCCCTGGAAAGTACATCCTCACTGTGTCTCCTGGTGTTACGGGTTTCAGTGTTTTTGTGAGGTGATCACAACAGTGCTGTTGATACTGTTTCTCCCATGGAAGGCACGTCCTAGTCTCCTAGTGTTAAGGGTTTCAGTGGTCTTGTATGGCAGTCACAACAGTGCTGTAGATACTGTTTCTCCCATGGAAGGCACGTCCTCACAGAGTCTCCTAGTGTTAAGGGTTTCAGTGGTCTTGTATGGCAGTCACAATAGTGCTGTTGATACTGTTTCTTAATTGATTTAGAACATCAGGATGCTTGTAATAGAGGTAAGAAGTTCCAGAATATCACCGTAAATAATAGAAAGAGGTAGACAAAGCCACTAAGAATTGCGATCAAATTGCTTTAAACTAGCTTTTTTGAAATCCATGAAGTTAGGGTCTGTTATGAACTTATTTAATCCTTAAAAGACCAAATTTTGAAATGGAGGATTCTGCAAAAATTTGGTGAGTTTCATAGTTTGGAGACTGTAATTCATACACATGAAGTGTTTAATGTTTAAAACCTTATCTAATATTGCTTTTTATGGCGGTCATCGGCTAGCAATTTGTTTTCTTTAGCCAGATGATCTGTAATTGGGACATGCATAGCCAAACCAAGAATTGTCGAAATAACAGATAACTAATGCATATAGTCAGCAGTATTGGTGGGAGGAGTCAGCATTTTACCGCTGTTGCTGTGATGTAGGTAGTCGTCAGTCTGCTCAGAAAACTTGCTGATACTTGTGTTAAATTAATGTTTTAGGCAAGTCGTATTTTAATAGGCAGTCTGCTGGCCGTTCCGATACCCCTGAAGTTACTAGAAAATGTAAGTTCAAAAAGTGGAGAGGACTAGGCTGCCCTAGCCTACCCCTTTACGTAGCCTATTGATCAATCTTGTAGTAAATTCGACCAGACCCTTTCTTTCTCCTCTTGTCCAGTAAAGAATCTAGCCAGTGAAGACTCACTACGCGCAGTGCTAGCTCAATAGCGTTTAAAGCGGAGGCGTTTCACGCTAAGCGTTATCACAACGACTCGACAGTTAAGAATATCGGCCATTACAACATTTATTTCAGTTGTGATAATGATGACGACTACTCTAAATTATGTTAATATTTTGTACGCAATACTCGTATTTACTTTTGTTTTACTATATTCAAGGAAATGTTACACTTCAGATTCTTCAAGTATGATTTATGATTGAATATACTTAAATAATAAATTATCATATTATAATTAAATATTATTTGTGTGCAGTTACACAGGTAAAACCCAAAGCTTCACTTTCATTAAGCTACCTGAGCCCCAATGTAAAAACTAGACATGTTGTTCTCTGACTTTGCCAAAACAGTTTTTTTCTAATAAACAAGGTCTAACTTCAACTAACTACTTTAATATTCGCGTTACCACTGATGTTGCAGTGTGGGGTCAGTCATATGCTATACCCAAAGCTCTTGAGCCTTCCGATTGCTTGTATTAATTCTTGATTTTATTGAACCATCTCAGTCTGAGTGGAATAGCCTTCTTATACCTGTCCTGGAAATGAATGGAAGTGTACGTTTAGTGGGTGACTATTGCAAGCTGAATGAGGTCACAGTGCCTATCCCGTTTGGGATGCTATAGAGGAAGTATGTGCAAAACTTGGTAAGGTTAAAATCCTTTCCAAGCTGGACTTGGTAAAAGTGTTTCATCAGGTTCCAGTAAACCTTGACTCCAGAAATAACACTACTTTTTCAACTATTTTTGGCAAGTACCAGTATAAACAGATGCTGTTCGGAGTTAGAAATGTTCTAGCAGTTTTTTCAGTTATTGATGTAGACTGTATTGTGTGAAATTGAATTATTTTCTACACCATAATATTTATGATGTGGTTATTTTTTTAAGATAGATGGGAAACTAATCTTGTCCATTTAAGAACTGTCCTTATTCGACTCAGCAAAAATAATCGAGCTCTAAAGTCTGAGAAGTGGTATGTAGGGTTGTACGACATTTGAATAACTTGGGTTTGTGGTTGGTAATGGTCGATTGTCAATCAGAGAGTTGTATGGAAGAGTTCAAGAATATTACCCGAACAACAACTCAATCTCAACTTCGTTCCTTCTTAGGATTATTAAATTATCATAAATTTATTCCTCATCTTTTTTTATTTCTGTAGCTCCCTCACATGAATGACAAAACCTTCACAACCTAAGCAATTGTGTAGGATGACAGAAACTAAGCATTTTTATGTATTTATACTGTTTTGGTTGTACTACGATGTGGTAATGATATCTCTGAAGTGTTGTGTGATGCCTCCACTCGTGGTTGGGGAGGAGCTCTTTGTGTCTATGTGTGGATGCCAGCAACTATTTGTAGCAGACGGCTCCAGCCTTGAGCGACCAGATACTGTATTGCTGAGTTAAAAACCCTCGCTAATGCACACTTCCATTAAGAAATTTGCCTAAAATCATGTTGGACTGCAGTTCAAAGTCCAGGTGAACCATAAGGTCCTTGTCTCATTCTTCATCTCAAGCTAACTCAACAATCTAATCGCTTGCAGCTGGATGACTATTGACTTCTCATCTTGTCCATTTGAGAACTGTCCTTATGAATTTGGCTTAAAGAAAATAATCGAACTGTAATTCTGAGAAGTGTATCTGGAGCTGTATGACATTTGAGTTTGTGGTTTTGTAATGGTCGATTGTCAATCCAGAGAGTTGTATAGAACTGTGTTGTGTTGCAATAATCAGTTGACAGTTTATAATTGTAAAACTATAAAAGCAGTTTTCCTACTTGTATTAGACAATATGAACTGAAGTTCTCCTCAAGAGAGCCAGGACTTCAGCAAGAAGTTAAATGTCAGGTTAAGTTGAATGAAAATGTTGGCCATTAGAACTAGAAACTACTGTTATTAGTATTTCAGCCAAGAATGATTGAACAATTTAAGACTATTGTTATTATGACAATTGTTATTACTATGGTACTGCTAATTCATTAATTGCCACGCTAATTAGTGATCACAAAAAGTTAAGGTGTAAAAACTAATTAATTTTTTTATTTGGCATGTGAATAAATCATATTCTCAAAATATACACTGCCTGAAAAGAGTCCATTGACAACCATAACAAAATCTGTAAACTGTGTTGATAATTAGAATTGACAAAGAATTGGCAAGACTGTAGAGGTTATCAAGCTAGCTATCAACTGATTATACACTAATTTACGATTTTGTTCTGGTTGTCAATGGACACTTTCATGCAGTGATAGATCTCTCAAACATCTATAGCTAATACACTAAATGAAGCCTAGCTACTTGTTAAAACATTTATTCTATTAGACAACAAGTTATTACGAATAATTTTTTAAATAATAACTATAATATGTATAATAGTCATACACACATTAAGTTATAGTTGTAAACAGTAGCCATGGCAGCAGCTTTCATTGTAAAGTAGAAGTAAACAGTTTCTTAAGTCTGCTATTCCCATCATTTCCTCCCATAACATAGACCTTGTCTGATGTCATGATACAGGTACAGTTACGTACTGCATATGGTAGTTGTCCAGCCTGGACCCAGGTAGTAGTCTCAGGGACATAGCGCTGTATGGTGGACAGTGACTTCTCGCTCTCCATGTCCCAACCACCGACTGCCAGTAGAGATCCTCCAATGTTGAGTGGACAGGAATATGTACAGTTGAGTGAAGGTAGTTTGTTCCATATGTTGGAACTGTCTGATGAGGAGTGTGAAACAAGAGCCTCCAGAGATACACTATAGACATCAGGACTACTCTGCATCAGTATCTCACACACTCCCCCCATGAGGTACCAGGTATCTACTATTGTAGTACACTTCATCATGAACCATGGTGTTGGTGTAGATAGTCCAGTGGACCACTGCATGTTGGATACATCAAGTACCTCAACACTAGCATGTAAACGATCTCCATGGTAACCACCAGCCACCACCAGCCAATGTTTATATGAAGTAACTGAAGGCACAAAGCGAGGTGTAGACATAGGGGGGAAGGGGGGTGTCCACTGGTTGCTGTCAGGCTGCCACTCTCCTAGATCACTGCTAACAGAGTCATTTCTATTGCTTCCTCCCACCACAACTAGTTTGTTGTTGATGGTAGTCATAGCAAACCACTTGGTACTGTATGGAGGTAGAGTGTGCCACTGGCAGGACTGTGTGTTGTAGGCCATCACTATGTACTCATCCTCACATCTGTCAATCCCTCCTCCTCCTCCAACATACACTGTATCATTTATCTGTACTGATTTGATGAATCCACTCATAGCAACTGCCATGTCAGGACCACGCCTCCAGTTTAGTTCTAGTGGGAATGTCTAATAATAAACAAATACACTATCTGTAGTACATTTGTATATCATTACTCATGTCTATATTGTTAATATTTTATGTAGAGGATATTGTTATGTTACACTTTGTCCATTAAATTAAAAATCTTACCATTGCCATGGTTACTGTTTACATGCTATTGACAAAATTGACACTGATTACATTATAATTTTAAATGGTTTTGGGAAAATTGGCCTAAACGCGACATCTAAAGTTTTCTATTTTTTTCTACCAGTAGGAGGTTGCACGGGGCCTTGGGATGCCGTCCTCCAAATTTGAAAGCTGTAGCAGAAGCCATCTTCGCTCTACGTACTACAACACTTCAGTATTTGTTCTGAACTTATTATTTCTGATTTAAAAAAAAAACGCAGCATAAAGGAGTTGCTAAGGCCATGGGTCAAATGTCAAGGTCAAGTCCATATAAAAATACTTTTTCTTTCTTGCCTAATTTTACAAAACGCACAGAAAATACTTACTAGAGATTTATGTGTGAATAATTTATTTTCGGGAATTTTAAATCTTGGCGGAGTTGCTCCACTTCCAATTTGGAATTCACCTTTCTCTTGCTGATGAAGAGCCTTTAATTGAATGTTCTCAGCTGCCAATTGTTGGCTTGAGGAAGTCAGTTCTTGTTTCTCAACTTTAAGTTGATTGTTCTCTGCCTTCAACTGATCTTTCTCTTCCCTCAATTGATAGCTCAATGCCCTGAGTTGGTCTTTTTCTGTTTTCAACTCATCTTTCTCTTCCCTCAATTGATAGTTCAATGCCCTGTATTGGTCTTTTTCTGATCTTTCTCGGTCTTCAGTTGATTGTTTTCAACTTGCAAGTTGTTGATGACAACTTCTAGTTGCTCTTTTTCTTCAAGAATTCTTGAATTGGCATTAATTAAACTTTTTTTATCTGCTGATACTTCCATTTCCAGTTTCTATAATAATGAAGTATGAATATTATCATTGGTTTAATTCTCTTTAACATACAACGTGCTAGATAATAGATGTTTATAATGGGCCGAACAGCACTGAATCAATTATCACCACTTCACACAACTAATTTCAACATTATGGACCTTATTGTGTTTCAATGATTTATTTCAGATTCAGTTCAAGGGTTGCATAATTTGGAGTGTGTGTTAATTAAAATGACTGAAATTATGTGATAGTTATAAACATGCAGTAAATTGCAATGTCTGACTAGCAGATACTTTAAATACAAAGTAAAATGCTATGCCTGCAAATGCAATAACATAGGAATGTACTTGCTGTTCAGTGAATAACTCATGATTTAGTTTCTAAAGAGATAGGCTACTCAACCCATTCACCAGAACAAGTGCCATATAGTGTCGATTGATCAGTCAACAATTCTCTGATTTTTAATAAATAGATTATCAAGTTTAAAACATTTTTATTTTATTTTTTTACATTGCTGTGATGTAGCACTTTCTGTAATAAAGATTAAGCATTAGTAGTTTCTAATTTTTTGAATAATTTTAAACTATAGCAGCTAAAACTTACATTTGAGAAATTAATAAAAACAATAATACTAGTTCTATTCTAATTTTAATAAGTTGCCCATTCAAAAATATATGGGAAAAATCGCTGTTCGATTAAAATGGCACGGGGAAAGTGAAATAGCATGTAACTAATTGAAATACCTTGGTAACTAAGTGGAAACTAAGTGAATTACCTCTGTAGCTAAGCGAAATAGCACGGGTAAATGTGCACGCATGCAGAGTTAACCTTGGAAAAAATATTATTCTTTACCGCAGAAGCTCTACCGGTATTAGACGGAATGTTTTTCAACAGATTAGGAGGAGCCATATGTTGAAAACGAAGTTCCAACGGAAGCTAATCCTGAAGTAAGGAGATAGTGATGACTTTTTATAAAGCTCGCCTACTATTAGCTAGTGATAGCAAGGGTAACCTGTGCTATTAAGGGTCAATAAACTTACATTTGATAAATTACAATATACTAGTTCTATTCTAATTTTAACTCTGAAATACTTGCTAGCAATATTCCCTTCACATCACTGTGTATTGTCACCCTTAAATGATAGAGAAATGTGACTAATTTCTAATTTCATTAAAAAATTATTGATTACTCATAGGCATCATATCAATTAATACCTCCAAATCTTTGATTCTTTTGTCCTTTTCTTTCAATTCTTTAACATGAAGTACATAAGTCATGTTCACTAATGTTCCTCCATAGAATAAAGTCAACTCCTTCTTTAAAGGCTGTAGTCTTCCTAGTAGCTGCTCTGCAGTAGGTCTTGTTTGAGGATCATTGTGCAGGCAATTAGTCACCATCTCTACTAGAATAGGATGAGATTCCAAGAACTGATTCTCCAACTTCTTCATGTACACCTCACGACGCTCTACTTCAGTGCGACCAAAAACTCGACCAGGATTGTGTGGATCCACTTGTGTTGCTGATAGCAAATCTCCTGGAAATATCTATTGAAAGAAATAGTGTCGATATTTAGCACTTAAACATTAAAATACACCCATACTTTTAACAATACACACATAACTCTACAAGCATGTTTCTGATGTTCATACATGCAGCAACACACATCACTTGAACAACACTAACCAGTGCATATCGTCATTAAATGTGATCTGAGAAGTTTTGTTTTTGTAGTTTTACTTGCTGGCATATGTATGATTGATTCTCATTACAATCCATGTCAGCTACTTAGCTGAAATTATTTCTCAACAATTGGACCGTGACAGATTATCCTACAAACTCATCCACTTTGTAGGCACATGCGTACATATAATTGTTGTCAATAGTCACTGTTTACTATTGTCATAGTAGTTATGCTACATATAAGTTAGGTGTTTATTGTTATTGTTTCTAATACTCATTGACAACAATGTTGAAGTAAACTACACCATGGGCTGCAAGATATTAGTTGTTCGAGTGATAAAGACATGACGCTAGGGGGCATTACCCACAAAAGATTGTACCTATGAGGAAGTGAAAGCTACACATTTTCTCAACAATAAACCAAAAATTAAAAAAGTAGCACACATTAAAGAGTCATATTTTCGTTCTGAGAAAGTTCATACCTAAATCAATAGTTTATTTTCAGTAATCTCCAAAATCAGAGCATGACAGACAGACAGACAGACAAACTGACAGGATGACTACTATAACCGTCTCGCGCATGTACACTGTGGATTAAAAACTAGAGGGCAATGATGTATCATAGCAGAATGATAATAAAGTGGATAAAAAGAATCTTCGGAAAAAAGAGTAAGACTGTAGCATAGCAGTATCTCTTAATACACACAAAAATAGAAAATTTTGTAGCCCATTCGCTGTCATCCCTGATAACAGAGGTAAAATACTTTTTACCATTACTTCAAAATACTTTATCAAATCTTAATCTAAGGGCTCATCGCATCATGCATAATTTTTTTCATTAAAAAATCTTACAATAGGGATCGTTAGGTTGGCAATTAATGGGTAAGGCATTGGTGATTACTCTAGGAAACCCATCATTCGAAAAGTTAGAATTCAATAATTTTAGTTTTGTTCAACAGTAAAAAATATATTAATATTTCCAACTAGTTGTGCATGGGTGCCGGTAAATTAACTCTACTAAAAACAAATTACATTAATATACCTGTGTCAGCACATATAGAGCAAGATGTCCGAAGGAGAACATGTCAAGAGATGGTCCATATCTGTGAGTCTCAGTGAGGGCCTGTGGTGGCATGTACACTAAGGTCCCTGGAAGTTTAGACATGGTTTGAGCTAATCGAGCTGGCCTCAGATCCAGTATACGAGAATTCCCCATGTCTATTTAAATGAAGCTATCACTAAGTGATAGCTTCATCTAAATGACCTGTTCCCAACAAAAGGCACTCGAGCAATTTTAAAATGGCAGAATTTTTAAATGAGTATGGTAAAGGGGTTTCTATATACTGAACTATAATAACCTTTTATTTCAGCAAACAAATACAAAATCACTCTCTTACCTTATTAATGGTAACTTCTGCAGTATCAAACATCTGCCATTCTGATACCGGTAACTCTTGGACAAGCTCTCAGCTACGATAAAAAAATTAATAAACCAGCGTTATTATTTGTAATTTTAGCCTACAAATATGGAATTACTACTTACCTCAATTTCTTGAGTATTGATAACTTTTTGTAATATCAAATTTAAGTTACTTTGACTATGTGAATTAACTCACATTCTTGACAACAAGCTCTCAGTTACAAAAACAAAAGACAATCAATGTTAGCACACAAATACAAAATTACTTCTTACCTCATTTTCTCGAGCAGTAGTAACTTCCGTAGTATCAAATTTAAGCTATTCTGACTATTTGAATTTACCAGTCACCTTTGACAACAAACTCTTAGCTACAAATAGAAAGGCTAGAGTTATTTTTGCATATATAGCTAACAAAAATATGGAATTACGTACTTACCTCAGCTTCACTGGAGCAGTAGTAGCTTCCTTAGCATTAACATTATGACATTCTGACTACTAATGGCTCTTGACAACCAACAATCGGCACTCCTTATCCCCCCTAAAACGGTGAAGTTTTTACATTACGTCTGGAAAAGGGTCTTCAATGCCATAGTAACCGGTCGAATCAACTTTTTGTTTCTTGAAAAGCATGCGTTTTCGCAGTAGTTTTCTCATACTTTGTCGCTTAAGTATAAAGTAAGGCTTAATGCTGTAGTTTCAGAATAAACTGGGGTCAAGCTTAAAAAGCCATGTTTTTTGGAGAAAAAATTTCCCAGCACGCGCGTACCATCATACATACATATATACTTGTGATGTGCTTAAGCACAAATGGCGAGCGAGCCTGATAGTTAGGTAACATAAAACTAAGTATTGTTACTATGTATTAGCTTAGTTCATGTAAAAACTATAATAGCAGTTATGACCTTTTATTTCAGCAAACAAATACAAAATCACTCTCTTACCCGATTTATTAACTTTAGTAGTATTAAACATCTGCCATTCTGATAATCTCAATTACCAGTAACTCTTGAACTAACTCTCAGCTACAATAAACAAAAAAATCAGTGTTATTATTTGTAATTTAAGCAAACAAATATGGAATTACTACTTACCTCATTTTCCTGAGTATTTTGACTATCTGAATTACCTTGAATTCTTGACAACAAGCTCTCAGTTACAAAAACAAAAGACAATCAATTTTAGCACACAAATACAAAATTACTTTCTTACCTCATTTTCTTGAGCAGTGGTAACTTCCGCAGTATCAAATTGAAGCCATTCTGACCATTTGAATTACCAGTCACTGTTGACTACAAGCTCTTAGCTACACAAAAGAAAGGCCAGAGTTATTTTTGTATATTTAGCTAACAAATATGGAATTACTTACTTACCACAGCTTCCGTAGAGAAATAGCAGCCTCCTTATCTTTAATAATACGGCATTCTGACTACCAATGGGTCTTGACAACCAACAATCGGCACTTCGTATCCCCCCTAAAACGGCGAAGTTTTGAAATTAAGTCTGGAAAAGGGTCTTCAATGCCATAGTAACTTGTCGAAGCAACTTTTTGTGTCCTAAAAACAAGCGTTTTCACCTGAATTTTCTCATACTTCGGAGCTTAAGTTTATAGTAAGGCTTGCTTAATGCTGTAGTTTCAGAATAAACAGGGGTCAAGCCTAAAAAGCCGTGTTTTTAGGAAAAAGAAGTTCCCCGCGCGCGTTTAAAGGGCGTACGTACCATCCATACATACGTACATACTAGTGGTGTGCTTGAGCACAAATGGCGAGCGAGCCTGATAGTTAGGTAACATTAAACTAAGTATTGTTACTATGTTTTAGCTTAGTTCATGCAAACACTATAATAGCAGTTATGACCATTTATTTCAGCAAACAAGTACAAAATCACTCTCTTACCTGATTAATGGTAACTTTTGTAGTATCAAACATCTGCCATTCTGAATCTCAATCACCAGTAACTCTTGAACAAGCTTTCAGCTACGATAAAAAATAAACCAGTGTTATTATTTGTAATTTTAGCCAACAAATATGGAATTACTACTTACCTCATTCTTGAGTATTGATAACTTCTGTAGTATCAAATTGAAGTTACTTTGCCCATCTGAATTACCTTGAATTCTTAACAAGCTCTCACCTACAAAAACAAAAGACAATCAATTTTAGCACACAAATACAAATTACTTTCTTACGTCATTTTCTTGAGCAGTGGTAACTTTTGTAGTACCAAATTTGAGTCCTTCTGACTATTTGAATTTACCAGTCACTGTTAACTAGCTACAAAAAAGAAAGGCCAGAGTTATTTTGCATATTTAGCTAAATATGGAATTGCGTACTTACCTCGGCATCCCTCGAGTAGTAGTAGCTTCCTTAGCATTAATACTTTATGTGCTTACATACGCTTTTCAGAAGTAGTGATAGCTCTCTTAGTACTAACTACAGGTGGCTCTTGACAACTAGTAACAGGGGAATCCTGTACAAATGGCATCAAAATGTTGGATGGCTTCACTAGACTTTGCTCTAGTTACAAAAAAGGGGTGTTGCTTGCCAGTCAGAAAGCATTCAGATGGACTCCTTTTGTTACAAACAATGTAAAAGTAGTAAATGTAAGAACAAATGCAAACAGTGGTGTAGGAAGATGATTCAGTATGGGTGGGCTCGAATAGCAAATTTTTGTTTTTTGTTTGCAGGTGTTCATGCGAGAAATCACATTGATCCTGGCATACACGCACTACACTAAGCACTACACTAAGCAGAAACAGAGTAACTATAGTGCAGTGAAGACCCACTAGTGGGTATGGTAACGTCAGAGTTCCAGTTAAGAACAGTCAATGACAGTGTTGAGGTGATAAATATAAACAAAAAACAAATCATCGACGGTACACGAAAATAAGAACAAATAAGCATGCGTGAATACTAATGATGAAATAAAGTGTAATGTTATAGTTGTTCTGGCAATCAGAGAAAACATGAAAGTTTGAGAAAACATGAAGTTGTTGGCTTCCAGAGCTCTCAACTCTACGGATTCATCCGTAATTTATACTGATATTGCTTTCAGATTACGGACTACGGAAATGGAGCTAGTTTTACGGGGATGGGCGTTAATTAGAAATTATTTAATTATTTGCTATGGATGCTGTAAAGAAGAAGTGTCAAGCTGGAGGGAAGTTCAAATCCTCTTGGAAGCTCCCAGATGGTATCATAGCAAGTTCTAAGGGTGACCAATATGCTCATTGTAAATTGTGCAAGTCTGATTTTAGTGTAGCCCATGGAGGCTTCAATGATATAACACGTCATGCTAGAGGGCCTACACATCAGCAGAGATTCAAGGATAGCAATAGCACTAAGAGTATAGCAGGCATGCTTGGTCAACCCTCAGAGCTGTCACACATTCGTAAGGTTACCACAGCAGAAGTTATCATGTCAAATTTTATTGCCATGCATAATATCTCATTTCTAACTGCTAATCATCTGTCTTCATTATTTGCGACAATGTTCCCTGATTCCAAGATAGCATCTGATTTCTCGTGCAAATGCACTAAAACACGAGCTATTATATGTGAGGCTCTTGATCCATATCACAAGAAGTCTATTGTTGAAAATTTTCGGAATGTCCCATATAGTTTAATGTGTGATGAGTCCAATGAAAAAGGTGACTCTGTAAAACTTCTTACTATCTTAATTAGGACTTTTGAATGTGAACATTCGTCTATTGCAACAAGGCATCTTCACACAGTGGGTATTACTGGCATGACTGCAGTTGATATTTTCGAAGCCATTAAGGATGTGTTGGTGAAATATGGGTTAGAATTTTCAAACCTTGTGAGTTTTGCTTCTGATACCTGCAATGTGATGAAAGGGGTGCGGAATGGTGTATCAGCCAAAATTCGGCAAGAGCAGCCCAAAGTTCTAGATATCCACTGCATATGCCATGTGGTTAGTCTCTGTGTGAAGTCTGCGGTTAAAGCTCTCCCGATAAAAATTGATGAAATTTTAGTTGATATATATTACCATTTTCATAATAGCGTTAAAAGTATTGCATCACTAAAAGAATATGCTGAATTTTGTGATGTGGAATTTAAAGTAATTTTAAAACATTGTGATACAAGGTGGCTTTCTTTACGGCGTAGTATTAATCGTGCAATAGAAATGTGGGATCCATTATTGTCCTACTTCACAAGCCATCCTGAGGTAGAAAAGGCTGGAAGAGTAAGAACAAATTATTCTAATCTCAGTGACCCTTTTAATAAGTTGTGGATGCTATTTCTTCATAATACTCTTATTATTTTTGATACATATAATATATATTTCCAAAGCACCAAAATGGCTACTATTCATAAGCTTCACTCCCATAGTGAGCGTTTGCTAAAAAATGTGCTTACTTATTTTGTCAAGTCATCGGTAATTCGAGCAAAAGCTCACAATTTGACAGAAATAGATTATTCAAATCCCATAAATCAGCTATCTGATGAGGATGTTTTTATTGGTGATGACACTACTGCTTTTCTCCTAAATTCAATTGAAAATGAGGGACTTAGTGCTAATAACTTCTATAAACATGTAAGGTCATTTTATGAGGCATTTGTAAACAAACTAATATCTAAATTTGATTTTATGTCACAAATCTTCCAATCATTGAAGCTTCTTGATTCGTCAGAGTGTCAGAATCTAAGTTTATCAACTTTTGAAGGGATTAGTGAGACCTTTGCTATTGATTTTGACCTGGGGGCTGTGAAGATGGAGTTTAGAGAATTTGCTGTAGATGGTGACATTTCTAGCCATGATAGTGATGGTAATGCTTATGATGCTGTGAGTTTCTGGCTTCATGTCAAGTCTATGAAAACAGTCCTGGGTGATATGAAGTACCAGCATCTCTCTACCTTAGCCCTCAATTTACTTGCAATTCCAGCTAGCAATGCTGACTGTGAGAGAGTTTTTAGCTTAGTGAGGAGAATCAAAACAGATTTTAGGGCAAGTTTGCTCCCAGAGACTATCTCTTCCTTGATTGGAGTCCACTTCAATTCACCATTTCAATGTTGTAGCCAAACGGATTTCCCAACATCTTTCCTTGACAAAGCAAAATCATGCACCAGAGAAATGAATGCAAGTTATCGTATTAACAAAGAACAGCAAAAACAATAATTATTTTATCCTATAGGTAGCTCATGTATCATCTCTTTCTGTCAATTATTATTATTTATTATGAAGGGGGAAATACTGAAATGCTCATCAAAATACTGAAATAGCATACCAGTAATACTGAAAAAGCAATTCTTAGGTTGAGAGCTCTGGACTTCACATAGGGTACCAACTGTTGTGGAAAAAGCCCCCCTATCATCACGTCGTAATTATGTGAGCAAATAATTTCTTGCAATTTGAGATAGTTTTGCTTAATCCTGAGAATTTAACAGAGAGCAAAATCAAGATAGATTGCAAAAGATTCTACTAAACTTTTCTAAGCAGTATGAAACATCAGAACCATATTTACATAAATATTTCGAAGAATACTACATATGTTGCACTTGTAATACGTAACTTTGTTGCTCAACAATGTAATACACGTACATTACATGTTATTTCACAAAATGGGCAATGTGCTAGAAAAATTGGCCTTGCTGATGTAGATACAAGCATGCATATTAACCCTCTCGTTCCCGAATTGTTTGGACGCGCGCGGAAAAATCTAATCTACCGCGGAATAGTGCATTACCGTTTTATTTTTTTAACTCGATGCTGGCTGGGAAAACCCCATAGCAACCATATATCACTAAATAGACCAAGAGTTTGGGATTCCCCTCATTTTTTGATTGAGAAAATTGAATAATATTTAGGCCATCTACTATTACTTTAAAAAAAAAAAATTTTTTTTCCCAAAAAATTCCACTTTTCCCATCAATGAAAATAAAAAAAATAATATTGTTTGATGTACTTTATACCAATATTATATTAGTTCAACAATAAAATATGTTGTTTGCTGTGTTTGGTGCTGATTGTGATCATGTAGGAGACATCTATGAGTGTCCACAAGGAACATATGCCATCGGACATCGGAGCTCCACTACAAAACAATTTCATATACACAAAAACACAAACAACAAAGATATTTGTAATACAAACAACAAATTATTCATGATCCTATATAATTGCAACTTTATGATGTATTGTATGCGGTTTCATACAGGATTTTTGTTTGGGAGGGAGGGGGGGTGGGGCTCCGAGTGTACTTCGCCAGGTCCGGCATCTCCTTCATCAATGGAAGACTCTGCTCCTGTTGCCTCATCTGCGTCCTCTTCACAATCCCTCTTCACAATCGAGTCGGTGACTGCATACACATCTGGTCCTAGTAGTACATTCTGGTAAAAAAAAATTAAATTTTTTTGAAAATTTGAAATTGTTCAACAAACCACAACCCACTTTCAAATCTCAAAACTCAATGAAATATATATATATTATAGCTAAACAGCTTTCTCTATCTCAATATAGCTATAAATAAGTCCTTTCCACAACAGAAGCTTGCTAGTTTTCAAGAGAAAGACAAGAGAAAGACAAGCTTACATCGATCATCTTCTTGACTTCCATTGTCAGTGTCAGAGTTGACGGGGTCTGGTCCCCAACCCTGATACAGGGCCTCCTATAGCCCTAGATGTCGTCTCCCTCTTCTCCGCTTGATCCTGAGTCGCTAGAGTTAGTATCAAGCAAGTCTAAAACTTCCACAGCACTGTAACTGGTAGACGCCATCTTTCCAAATTGACTTTGAAAAAAAATTTTTTTTTGCATAGTTACCTGGATCACACGACACGCTCACTTTTTTCCTATGATGTAATAAGCATTACCTAAGACTGTATGTAATAGGGAGGTCCCCAGTTGAACTGGCGATTTTATAAAAAAAAAAGAAGACAGTAAGTCAAACCGCAAAGTCTTGGTCGGCAAAGAAGCGGTTGTTTCAATGTGTTACGGAAGGCTACTGGGCTCAAGCAATTTTTCGCTGCTTCTACAAAGCTCTGGAGATGACTGGATCCATAAATGAAGCTGCTGTGAAGAAGGTAACTTTTTAAAAATTCGACGGAGAACCGATGTTTTTTTTTTTGCCGAGGAAGAAATAAACGCAACTGCTGTGAGGTACTGTCGAAGCAGCCCTGGCTGAAAGCTATTTTAGATGCTTTTCCAACGCATTGGGCACCTGTGTATGCAATCTGAAGGTTCTAGCTATAAAGTAACTATTTTAAAAAATTCGGAGAAGCCAACCGATCTTCACCCGCTTCAAAGCGGGATTGGGAACGAAAGGGTTAAGACATGTTTGCAGTAACATTTTTAACACATGGTGGAATTTTGTTTCCATCAGCTCAAGATTCATGAATGGCAAAGTAAACAAAATAGTTGATGGTCTCTTTCATATTTTGATGCACACATTCTCCCACTAACTAACAAAAGAACTGATTCGCCTTATTGGTATGGTTGCCTGGTGTCATCCTCCTAAACTACACATTGGCAGTCTGTGCTGATGTGAGCCCGTGGTCATGTCTGCGCATGTTCCTTGTGCATGAGGCAGTGGTATGACCCTGGACCCACTCCCCTGTGTGGCCTTGAGTGAGAGACTCGGCAGGTCAGTGGCAATTAGCGTTAATTGCCCTGCATTGCTGGAGTCCCCCCAAAGGGCTGCAGGAGGTGGCCTATACCCCCAAGGCTATAAGTGATAGGTTAGGAAAGGGGGTTGACAGCTCTCTTACCAATGGTAGTAGGCTGTATACCTGTAAGTACAGACAAGCATACACATTGAGAACTGAGCATTATGACAAGAGTACTGCTGAACTGCCCATGACCCCCTTCTCCCTCTCACTGGCTTTGGGATGATGTGGCCATCCAATGACTACGTATTGGTTCCTCGGAGAAGGGAGTGGTGCCACTGACCTTGGAGCTGTGATCAGCGCCTGGTACCTGGATGACTCCAGCCACCATGTCTATCTCGGGTAACCCGAGTGGGCACAGCTTCAGTAAACCAGGACTGGTGAGTCCTGTATACTCCCATCTAACCTGCTTTCACTGCACACTGGAGTCTAAGTAGACTCCAGGAACACAACCTGGGTAGTGGTTGTCGAGTAAGGAGAGTGCCCCCAGCAGTCGTTAATAAGTGAGGGACCACATGCCCAGGTAAGAAGACCTGAGCAAGGGCAGAGTGTACGTATCACACTTAGTAATTAGCTGAAGGGCTGCTTGGCCTAATAGCTGTGAGGGGCAGTACGCAGTAGTTGAATGAAGGGCAGCCTGCCCTGGACAGCTACGTTAAGTTGGTCTGTCTGACTGTCACACCACCACCGGGTGGAGAATCTAACCTCACATGCTAACAGTACCATAACTCTTCTCTACACCACTCTTGCCATAGTCAAGTGGCTTGTGACTCCAAGATTTACTCCTATAAATGCGAGTGAGACACTCTCAGGGGTAACACAATTGAAAATCTGGGATTTTTGTTTGTAATTTGTGTGGACGTACGTATGCCATTTGTACTTTGACCCTCGCATATTTTTTGTGTTCGCTCCGTGTTCGACCCCATCCCAAACTTCACTAAAAGGAATCCTCCGGTTTAGCGATCATTACCAGTATCACCCTAGAAAGCGAATTATTTACCAATTTGAATTCTTTTGCGGATGCAGTTAAAACTCAAAAACTTGTGGGAGCTCCATTTCTATGAGTTAGTGGCGGTGGTAAGTTAATACGCTATTTGTCAGTTATAAGCCGTATGCAACAGTATTTACTTGAAAATTCATTGCTCCACTAGACTAACCACGAAGGTTAAGTCTTGCGTAGGTATGTCAGTTGTGTGAAAGTATTGTGCATTACAACTACTAAGAATATCCCTCCCCTGTTGCATTATCTGCTCCACATCCCTATTCACATGGAACTTCAAAAGTTGGCATTAGCTATTAATAGTAACAGTCGGTGTGCCTGGTGGAGGCAGCAACAGACACAAGTGAGAAGGAACATGTCCTGATCGCGTGACGGGGTAATTGAGTGAGTGCCATGCATATGCATATGAGAGCCTGAGAACAGATAGGCAGTGAGTCTGAGAATACATCAGTGAGCCCTAGAATACATAGGCAGTGAGCCTGAGAATACATAGGCAGTGAACCTGAGGATACATAGGCAGTGAGCCTGAGAATACATAGGCAGTGAACCTGAGATACATAGGCAGTGAGCCTGAGAATACATAGGCAGTGAGCCTGAGAATACATAGGCAGTGAGCCTGAGAATACATAGGCAGTGAGCCTGAGAATACATAGGCAGTGAGCCTGAGAAAACATAGGCAGTGAGCCTGAGAATACATAGGCAGTGAGCCCGAGAATACATAGGCAGTGAGCCCGAGAATACATAGGCAGTGAGCCTGTGACTAGATAGGCAGTGAGCCCGAGAATACATAGGCAGCAAGCCTGAGAATACCTAGGCAGTGAGCCCGAGAATACATAGGCAGTGAGCCTGAGACTAGATAGACAGCAAGCCTGAGAATACATAGGTAGTGAGCCTGAGACAAGATAGGCAGTAAGCCTATGAATAGATACATAGGCAGCGAACCTGAGAATACATAGAAAGTGAGTCTGAGAATACCTAGGCAGCAAGTTTGAGAAAACATAGGCAGCAAGCCTGATAGTGCATGCAAAAATAGATAGGGCCTGGGGCTCAGTGCAAGATTAAGTAGGTAAGTCTGATTGTGCAAGATCGGATGGCAGTGAGAGAGTGCACAGATAGAGTATGACGATGTGCAACTAGTTGGCAGTAAGTCTGAGTGTGAGGATGGGTAAGAATAAGAACAAATACTACTCAAGCATGACAATACATTGGTGGTGAGTCTGGCTGTGGCAAGGCAGCACACTGAGTGCGAGATAGGTGGCGAACCTGATAGTTGAAACTAGATATCTGGATGTGGGACTAGATAGGTGGCTAGAATGAGAATTGATAGGCAGTGAGCCCGAGAGTGCGCACGAATACATTGGTGAGCTAAAGAGCAAGAATGCTTTAAAGCATCGAGTGTGAAAACAGATAGACAGTAACTTGAGTGTGAGAATAGATAGAAAATGAGCCTGATAGTGTGAGGATAGAGGCAGAGAGCCTGAGTGAGAGTGAGAATAGATAGGCAGCGAGCCTGAGTGAGAGTGAGAATAGATAGGCAGCGAGCGAGCCTGAGTGAGAGTGAGAATAAATAGGCAGCAAGCCTGAGTGAGCGCAAGAGAATAGATAAGCTGTTAGCCTGATAGTGAGAGAATAGACAGGCAGCGAGCCTGATGGAGTGAGAATAGATAGGCAGCGAGCCTGAGTGAGAGTGAGAGAATAGATGACAGCAAGCCTGCGAGTGAGAGTAGACATGCAGTAAGCCTGATAGTGAAAGAATATGAGCCTGATAGCGTAAGACTAGACAGGCAGCGAGCCTGAGAAATACGGCCGTGAGCCTGATAGTGCAAGAATACACAGGCAGTGAGCCTGAGAGTAAGAGAATAGAGACAGGCAGCGAATGTGATAGTGTGAGAATAAGACACTATTAAAGGGCCCCCGGTGGACTGTCACACCTCTAGTAAAATCTAACTACAATATGCACTAGAACCTCCTACCTATGCTCTATATAATGCCACACTGGCCATAGTGTAGTGTGGCTTATGAGTCCTAACACACATCCAGCACTAGTTCATTCTCTAATCTCTCTCATCATGTAACCCCTATTTTCTCCACCTCCCTTCTCATGTAACACTCACATCAGCATAAATCTCAATTACAGCATGCACCTGACTGATTCAGGAGTTTCTATGCTTTCGAGAAAACTGATCACTTTGACAGAGCCAATCTTGGCAATACCGTGAGAGGGTCTGTCCATTACTAAATACTGCAGATCCATTACTAAATACTGCAGATAGTTACTAATATGCAATGGACAATGATGATCATACATTTTTGCATGAAGGTTAGAATAAGAAGAGTGGGAGCCGGCCATGCACCCCACACCTGTAACGAAGCCTATGCCTGACCATAATGAGGGTTGGCAGCATGCTCTCAGTAACAGCATCAGAACTATAGTCCAACTCTTAACCTAACTGCACTAGTTAAGCAAGGTAAATGGACCGGCAGCATGCCCATGTATTATCGAGCCATAGAACTCCTGTTTTCGGCTGATTACATCTGTAAGTATCTATTGTGTATGAAAGGCCATAAGCCGGGTACTGATGATTTCACAATGAGGTGGTGGCTTGATGATGTAGATCCTATATATCCAACCTGACCTACAGAAAGCTAATTATTTAGAGTACAGACAGTATATCTCCAGCCCCTTACTATTAAAAACAAAAACAAACTACCACTGATGAGCAGTCATCCTTAGAGAGCTAATAGTGTCGGGTGAATCAGCCATTCTGGCAAGGCAGTGACAGGTAGCTGCTAGGCTTAGGCTACAAGCACTGAGAACAGTGGCTATCAGGACTAATGTAATTGTGCCCAGGTGCCATTGCTCCACATGTGACACACCACATGTGACCACTTAGCCGCATGGTCGCAGTATTTGCACGTCCTCTGTCGACCTTTACCTGGGTTCGGGTGATGTGATGGTGGGCTACATCTCTGTTAACTTGCTCACTCATCACGTACTTAATTGTGGCTTAATTAGTGTGGGTAAAACCCCTAAGATAATAGCAAATTTATCTCGTTCTAACAGCCAATAATTACTTCAGCCGAGAATGACTGACTACTCACTGAGATTGTCAACATCTTGCGATAGTACTGGTCTCATATACTGATTACATAACTTGACATACACATTTACATGTATATTTACTGTCACGCAAACACTTGTGTCCTAGGTGACCACAACAAGCTAGCCAGAGCCACTAACTGCTCTGAGTGTTGGTGATACATTCTAGCAATGTAGACCTATTGGAACCAATACTTCCTTATTACAAACACACTCTAGAGAACACTCACTTGCCATCATTACAGCAGTATCAGGTAACTCCATGATCATATGTTGACACTTCTTGAGCCATCATTCACAGCTGGTCTAAGTCAGAGACATCGAAAGCAGCTCCACCCACTCCATCCCACTACAAAGAAAAGCAATAGAAAAAGAAAACACACTGAAGTGAATAAATGCAATCATGAAATTTCAACTCATATTCTGCAAGCTAATCCCACCAAGAAATTGTTAGAAACAGTTCGAGAGGTATAGAACCACAGGGAAGAAATCTCAGCTCTATCTAAATGATAGACCTTATAATAAATAAAAATGCATTATCCTAAATTAGATAAACTTAGCGGAAGATTATAGAGAATGCAACAGTTGCAAATCCCCGATGTGTGGACAGTGTATATTTCACATGGGCCTCAATTTGGTGGACCAGCAAATAGGAAAAAAATTTGCATTCATTGAAAATATCATATAAGAAATTGAACATCTGAATAATTCAATATTATCCAGGAAATCCCATCATATTGAACTACTGCACACTAACCACTGTCACTACGATAAATTTATCTCTAGCCAACTCTCAGATACATTTCTGAGGATCTCATGATTGATACTGATTGTAGACATGTTCAATACACCCTATTATCCCTACTATCATTAGGGCTCTTCCGGCTTTTCACCCAGGGGGGATCTAAGTTAGACAGCAATCGATATTTTAAATTAATCGTGCAATATACTTTATAAGAAGTAATTCTGTACCAAGACTTAGAATAAAATATTACCCCCATTCTCTTTTTTTTTGTGTGTATTATTTAATTTTCCTACTAAGCCTTATACCTTAGCCACTTTCATCATGTATACCACTGTTAATAACAACAACACAATCTCACTAAGTACTATGGAGGTTGGGGGGGGGGGGAGGAATTTTATTAGGTACAGTGGCTGAGTGTTTACTGTCATGCTTGTAATCACAAAAAATCTTACCTGCCGATGACATGGAAGATGTATATAGATAAGAAAACCAAAAAGGAACATGTTTTGACTTTGTTCATGTTAAGTTATTGAATGTGTTTCATTATTACCTTTCATAATGTTTTCAGTAGGTAACAAATTAACAATTTCTAAATTTAATAGTACGGTGCGAAATTACCCATTAAAAATGTATGGGGAAAATAACTGTTCAATTGAAATCGCACGGGGAAATGAAATAGTGCGTAACTAAGTGAAATAGCACGGAAACTAAGTGAAATACCACAGCTGCTAAGTGAAATAGTACGGATAGATAAGTGTGCATGCGTGCAGCATTAACCTTGAAAACGTACAGTTCGAGAGATTCTAGTTGGAGACAATGTCATTGTGTACCACAGAAGCTCTACCCATATTAGATGGAATTTTTTTCAACATTTTAGGATGAGTTGTAGGCTGAACACGAAATTCCAGAGGAAGCTAATGCTGAAATACGAAGATAGTGAGTGACTGATACAGTGTAGCTACAAGTGCAAATGATAAAAAAAACAGCTGGCCTACTATTAGCGAGTGATACACGTGTAACCTGTGCTATTAGGGATCAATAGCACTCATAAAGCATTCAAAATAGCACTCTCCGAGTACAATTTCAATTGCTTTACGAGTGTTATTGATCCCTAATAGCATGGTTACCCATGCTATTGTACTCACACTAGTAATATAAAATGGTATTCGATAACCCACACTTTCAGCAATGAATTGGCAGCAGAAATGATTAGTTCAGACAGTTACATGCTTTACAAGAGGGGGAGGGGAGAGGTGCTTAAAGAAAACTCTGTTTTTTTGTCATGGCAAATAATCTGTCATTCACCATAGCTCTACATGCTATTCATTAGCTATCTATTCTATACACATCAGAGTATTTAGTACACTTACTTGTTATCACACAGCATAAGTAAATTCCTGCGGTTGTAGTCCTCTCTTCCGTTATCATCACTCACCAGTGGCACAAAATGCAACCTAGCCAACGAGACCAACCACGCACCTACTTCAATCTTGCAGGGTCACCAAGGACAACTTCCACAGAGGTCGAAGGTGAAAGCTGGCACCGCGCAAAGACATTGCGTGAGGTCAAAGGTGAGGGTCAGCCGTTCTGCACATAACGTCTTTCTTTATTTATCTGTTTATGGGGTACGTGAGACCTCCGTTTTCGCCCGCGCTTCTAATTACGTAAGTTAGGTAAAGCGTTCACAGTTTCAGTATTTTTCAACTTAGTCGCGGTGGTAAGTCAATGCGCTCTTTGTCATGGTTATAAGCCGTGCGCAACAGTATTTACTCGAAAATACATTGTCCACTAGACTACTGCGAAGGTAAGTCTGTGTCCAGTTGTGTCAAAGCATTGTGTGTTACAACCACTACTTAGCTAAAGAATGTCACAAAGAAAACTTTTAAATAACATGTATTGTTTTGTTGTTTTCCTTCCAAGCAGTTGCAAAGAGTTGTTACTATGGCATTCAAATCCCTTTACCCTGTATGCTAAATTTAAAAACTGGACCTTATTTTCAGTAGCTTCAGTGTTAGAAGTCAAAATCATTCATATAAAAATAGTATAGTCTTTAGGCTCGCTCCTCAAGCACACCACTAGTTGGCGAGCGAGCGAAGCGAGCGAGACACTATCAGGGGCAACTCAATCGAGATTTCGCTATATTTATTTATCTGTTTATGGGGTACGCGAGACCTCTGTTTTCGCCCGCGCTTCTAATTACGTAAGTTAGGTAAGCGTTCACAGTTCCAGTATTTTTCAATTAACGAGCGCGGAGAATTGCCTTAGCAACTTTGTTTCAACCAAAAAGTTTACAGCTACTCTCTTCTAACAATTGTGAAGTCTTTGTCAAGCTGCGCTTCTTTGCCACTGCTTTCGAAGTTTATTCAGGTAATTCTGTTAGTTTAGTCTGGGATCAGAGACTTTAGATTCTGTGATGCTAACTGAGAATGGAAAACTGTGCACTACAGTTAGATGTAATTTCTGTCCTATTTTTCTGTAAAAAGAGTCTGCTCGCTCGCCATACATTTGCGCTATTCGAGCGCACCACAAGTTTATTTGTTGGCGAGCGAGCGTAGCGAGCGAGACACTTACAGGGGTAAAAATGAAAAAATCGGGGATGTTTGTTTATTGGCGAGCGAGCGTAGCGAGCGAGACACTTACAGGGGTAACACAATCGAAAATCGGGGATGTTTATAAATTTATTTGTTTGTATATATGTGACCGGTTTTGTGAAAATCGGCCTAAACGCGGGGACTATCATTTTTTATTTTTTTACAGAAATGGGCTCACCGTTGTCTGAAGATACAATCCTCCAAGTTTGAGAGTCCCCGCTTTAACCATTCCCGTTATAATTCACAAAACAGCTTCATTCCGCATGCATCCAACTTTCCATTGAAGTTGAGATTTTTAGCCTCAAACGCGTTGCTAGGGCGTGGCAGCAATGATTCCGTATTCTACCGCAGTCCGCATACTACTGGTTTTTACCGCGCGCATTGCGTCAAAATAAACAAAGACTCTATAACAATACAAGGAGGGTGGAGAAAAGGTGAGTGAGCTTGTCTTTGTTGTTCTGAGTGAGAGTATACTTGGTTAGCTATAGTGGTCTTGCTAGCAAACGGCACCTTTAAGTGGGTTGAATGTTTAGCTAGCTAAATTTCCTATTCTCATTGTAGTGGATGGTAGCCATTTCATTGGTTTGTCTGTTACTCTCTTTAGCTAGCTTTGATGATGCTAGTGCTGCAGTAGGCTATGACAACTAGACTGTAAACATAGTAAGGTCAGTTTTAGCTAGCTAGATGGGCTATTTTAAAGATAGTTGCTGGTAGCCACTTTAGCTGATTGTTTCTCTCTTTTTAGCTTTGAAGATGCTAGTGCTGCAGTGTGCTATGATCACTGGCGGATTTAGTGCTCCTGGACTGTAAAGAATGAAAGAAAAAATTAAGTGTAAGCTAGTTTGTATTGTGGTAGCTAGTTGTTATTAGCTTTTTTGTTTTTGTTTTTTGTTGTTGTTTTTCCAATGCTTTTGCTTAGATTTTCTGGTGTTAGTGCTGCTGGTATCTGCCAATGGTTTCTTTGACTATCCAAAAAAAAAAATAGGTGAGTCTCTGTGCACGCACACACACACTACGCTTCCATGTAATACTGCATGTACAATTTTTTTTTTATTTACATGCACACAGAACTAGTAACACATAACATGCACACAGTACTAGTAACACATAACATGCACACAGTACTAGTAACACTAGTAACACATAACATGCACACAGTACTAGTAACACATAACATGCACACAGTACTAGTAACACATAGCATGCACACAGTACTAGTAACACATAACATGCACACAGTACTAGTAACACATAACAGGCACACAGTACTAGTAACACATAACAGGCACACAGTACTAGTAACACATAACATGCACACAGTACTAGTAACACATAGCATGCACACAGTACTAGTAACACATAGCATGCACACAGTACTAGTAACACACATGCATGTTGCCATTAAATGTTTTTCTCATTTCTTAGATTTCATGACATTTGTGCTGCCACTAGTTACTGATGCTCTGGTGGTTTTACTGTAGCAACAAAAGGTGAGTCTCTGTGCACACGTTACACCACATACACCATGTACACATAAGTAGTACTGACTTAGTCCGTGTATACACGTACTAGTACTGACTTAGTCTGTGTACACACGTACTAGTACTGACTTAGTCTGTGCACACACGTACAAGTACTTAGTCTGTGTACACACGTACAAGTACTTAGTCTGTGTACACACATACAAGTACTTAGTCTGTGTACACTCGTACTAGTACTGACTTAGTCTGTGTACACACGTACTAGTACTGACTTAGTCTGTGCACACACGTATTAGTACTTAGTCTGTCACACACGTACAAGCACTTAGTCTGTGTACACTCGTACAAGTACTTAGTCTGTGCACACACGTACTAGTACTGACTTAGTCCGTGTATACGCGTACTAGTGCTGGGCGGTATTGAAATTTAGCCACCGATATACCGTAGGAAGAATTATCGTGATAATTACTAAATATCGTGAGGCAACGTAACCACACGCCAACGATGGCTAGACCGGGAGTACTTACTGGTGTCTGCCAAGCTTGTCTGTTTTAAGGCTGGTGCTGGTGACGGTGAGTCTTTCTTCTTGGTGCCCTGCTGCTTGGCCCCTTGATTCTTTACCGCGAGAAACTCTTGCGGGTGGTGGTGCTGCAGGTGAGAAAACAAATTCGAAGTATTACCACCACCGCTACTCACTCGCTTGCACACTCTATTCTTCCAGCACAGCCTACAGACTGGACTCTCCGCCGCATCGGAGCTATCCGCAGTATACCCAAAGCAAGCCCATACCGCCGACTTCGTAGGGTTTTTCTTGGGTTTTAGCTCCACACTAAAATCGTAACTTTCAGCCATTTTCTCCGTCAGCTGCTTTTACCACGGGTGTTGCGCGCGAGCGATTATTGTTTGTTTTTTTTTGGCGGTACCGCGGTATTCGGTATTCCGATATTGAAAAACAACTACGGTACGATAACGGTATATCGGGAAGTACCGGTATTTACCGAAAATATCGGTATACCGCCCAGCACTAACGCGTACTAGTACTGACTATGTCTGTGTGCACACGTACTAGTACTGACTATGTCTGTGTGCACACATGCTAGTACTGACTTAGTCTGTGCACACACGTACTAGTACTTAGTCTGTGTGCACTCGTACTAGTACTGACTTAGTCTGTGCACACACGTACTAGTACTTAGTCTGTGCACACACGTACAAGTACTTAGTCTGTGTACACTCGTACAAGTACTTAGTCTGTGCACACACGTACAAGTACTTAGTCTGTGCACACTCGTACTAGTACTTAGTCTGTGCACACACGTACAAGTACTTAGTCTGTGTACACACGTACTAGTACTTAGTCTGTGTACACTCGTACAAGTACTTAGTCTGTGCACACACGTACTAGTACTGGCTTAGTCTGTGCACACACGTATTAGTACTTAGTCTGTGCACACACGTACAAGTACTTAGTCTGTGTACACTCGTACAAGTACTTAGTCTGTGCACACACTTACTAGTACTTAGTCTGTGTACACGTGTACTAGTACTTAGTCTGTGCACACACGTACTAGTACTTAGTCTGTGTACACTCGTACAAGTACTTAGTCTGTGCACACACGTACTAGTACTGACTTAGTCTGTGTACACACGTACTAGTACTTAGTCTGTGTACACTCGTACTAGTACTGACTTAGTCTGTGTACACACGTACTAGTACTGACTTAGTCTGTGCACACACGTATTAGTACTTAGTCTGTGCACACACGTACAAGTACTTAGTCTGTGTACACACGTACTAGTACTTAGTCTGTGTACACACGTAGCATTATGTACATTAGTATTATAACTACTGCACATTCAAATAATTTTGTACTACTATTACTAAGTAAAGTATTTTATTGATATCATCTTTGTGTTCTTTGTTTCAGATACGTTTATTGAGTGTTACAAGCGAAACATTTTGATTGTAGCTGATGATTATTAGAGTGAGGTAGTTATTGTTATGTAGACTATCACCGTCTATGACGCAGTCTCTTTGATGGTGGTGTAGGAGACGGAGATGGAGATAAATATGATTGTGAAGTAGGTGAACGCATAGGTGAAGATGGAGGAGATGAACATGAAGACTGAGAGAGTGTTACACTTTCATTCAAAACAGCAGCAGGTGTAAGTTCAGGATTAGGACATACTGTGTCTCTGACTTCTTCGGGACAATACTCTCGAATTTTTTCAAATAGGTATTGCTGTCTGTCACGAGAAAGTCCAGGAGGCTGAACTTCTTCTGGCAAATCATTGGGACTGGGCTGCCAATGAACATATTGCTTAGAAAGCACATTTAACACTTTCTCTTCTCCATCAGAGACCTGTTTGACGACAACTTGACCCCGTCTGCTATCTTCAAAAATGAGGTGATGTAAGGATTTAATTCCGTCAAACGCTTGTCTCTTAAAAAAAGAACTAAAGAATTCTGACCAGTTATATTGATGGACAATAATGGTTCCATTCTCGTTCCCAACCAGTTGTGGTACATTAATAGAGGCTGATTCATTGACAACTCGGACTAAGTCATCTAGGCATCCAACAATACTCCGCCTAAACTTCTGCTTTAAAAGCCCAAATGCCCAGTCTGGTGCAAACTTTGTGTGACCCACCATCATGAAACTGATTTCTATTTTCTTGTTCAGGCCTGCCAGAATTCTCCATGCGAGGTATTGCATGACAAATCTATGGTTACATTATTTAATCAGTGTAAGTTAACAAAATTTAATAATAGTATACCTATTCTTATTCTGCCCACTGCAATTATCTGCATGCAGAAACAAGTTTCTTTCTCCCAGATTGTGGGTAGTTAAGAAGTGATGGAGGAGGCTGATCACACAGTTTGCACCTTTCCCAATGTTCATCCCCTCATCAATAAGGTAGTTCACCTATTGTTGATGCATTGTAGTATTATCTTTATATTCAACTATAATCATAGTTCTCACCTGCCGAGAGATGGCTTCACAATGAACACCAAAAATGCCACACTTCCTTGGAGTCAAGAAATACACTGGTCCTGGCTGTTGAGGATTGTGAGGGAAATGCACCTATTATTCAATTTTTAAAAACAGTTTTGACAGTTTTATCAAATGAATTTTAATTTTAGGTAGATACAGTAGTAATCATTGAAATAAGTAATAAAAATAGGAAGCCAACCTGCTGAGCGAAGTCAAATGAGTAGTGCATGTCTATGTTGTAGCTTAAAGCAGGAAGAGTGCACCAAGGAGAAGGCAGTGGTACTCCTTGCTCTACAAATACATGGCTTATATCTTCCTTGGCTGTAGCTATCTGTAGCTTCAAGTAGCTTCTGGCTTTTGTTGCCAAGAGGAGGTGATGCTCAGCATTCTTCACAATCTAATTGATACAAATAGCATGAGGTATGTATTTTGTGCATTAATTTACCTTTGACTTCTCTTCCTCAGGTGTATTGGCTGCCTTCATGATAGCACTAGAGTTTTGCTGACACACCCAGCACAAGTCGGTCATCGGCTTCATCACAGTGATGTGGGGTGTCAGCTTTCTCCATAGAGTGCAAAAAGTGTTATAAGCTGCTGCCCTCAGACCAGCCTCCTCGCAAGATAGCTTATACTGGACCCAGACACTCTATCGATGAAGGTATTTTAATAACATGATCTATTAAATAATTTACTTACTTTCTTTGTTGTGCTAGATGGCAGTAGTTGAAGGTCATCTCTTTTGTAGCCAGGAATTCTTCCTGGCAAGAGAATGGCATTGGCCTCTGCATAAGAGTGCAGAAACTTGACAGCATTCTTAACATCTCGAAAGGACAGTGAGTGAGAAGGAGACTTGCCTTTATTGCCATGGCATCTGGTAGTTAGCCCCGTTGCAAGGTAATGCTGACACAATGCATTAAACCTAGCCTTTCCTATGAAAGTATACAATTTAATTTTATTTAATTAAAAAAAAGAAAAGAAAAAAATCTTACCAATTCCATGGAGTACCTTCAAAAAATACCGTTCGCCGCGTTTAGGCCGATTTTCAAAAAACCGGTCCCATATGTTTGGACGTACGTATGTCATTTTGTACTTTGACCCTCGCGTTTTTGTGTTAGTTATGTGGTTGACCCCGTCCCAAATTGCACTAAACAGAATCCTCTGGTTTATCGATCAGTACCCGTATCACCCTAGAAATTGAATTGTTTACCGTTTTGAATTCTTTTGCAGGTGCAGTTCAAACTTGAAAACTTAAGGGACTTCCATTTCTATTCGAGTTAGTGGCAGTGGTAAGTCAATGCGCTCTTTGTCATGGTTATAAGCCGTGCGCAACAGTATTTACTTGAAAATACATTGTCCACTAGACTACTGCGAAGGTAAGTCTGAGTAGGTGCATTTCCAGTTTTGTCAAAGCATTGTGTGTTACAACCACTACTTAGCTAAAGAATATCACAAAGAAAACTAATAACGTGTATTGTTTTGTTGTTGTTTTTTCCCCTTCAATTCAAGCAGTTGCAGAGAGTTGTTACTATGGCACTGAAATCCCTTTACCGTGTATGCGAAATTAAAAAACTGGACCTTATCAGTAGCTTCAGTGGTAGAAGTCAAAATCATTCATATAAAAATATTATAGTCTTTAGGCTCGCTCGCCATTTTGTGCTCAAGCACATCACTAGTTTATTTATATATATGGACGTACGTATGTCATTTTGTACTTTGACCCTCCGTATTTTGTGTTCGCTCGGCGTTCGACCCCGTCCCAAACTTCACTAAACAGAATCCTCCGGTTTATTGACCATTACCCGTATCACCTTAGAAATTGAATTGTTGACGGCTTTGAATTGTTTTGCGGGTGCAGTTAAAACTCAAAATCTTATGGGAGCTCCATTTCTATTCGAGTTAGTGGCGGTGGTAAGTTAATGGCTATTTGTCACAGTTATAAGCCCTACTCAACAGTATTTACTTAAAAGTGCATTGTCCACTAGACGAACCACGAAGGTAAGTCTTGCGTAGGTATGTTCAGGTGTGTGAAAGTATTGTGCGTTACAACTACTATTAAGAATATCACAAAGAAAATTTTAAACAACCTGATTTGATTTTGTTGCTTCTTTTTCAATTCAAACTGTTGCGGGAGCGGTTACTATGACATTGAAACCCCTTTACCTCATACGTAATTTAAAAACTGGACTTTATTTTAATAGCTTGAGTGTTAGTTGTTAAAATCAAATTTAACAATAGTGTAGTTTAAGGCTCGCTCGCCATTTGTGCTCAAGCACACCACTAGTATATATGTATGGACGTACTTAAGGCATTTTTGTACTTTGACCCTCGCGTTTTTGTGTTAGTTCGGTTGTCGACCCCGTCCCAAATTGCACTAAACAGAATCCTCTGGATTATGGACTTCCATTTCTATTCGAGTTAGTGGCGGTGGTAAGTCAATGCGCTCTTTGTCATGGTTATAAGCTGTGCGCAACAGTATTTACCTGAAAATACATTGTCCACTAGACTACTGCAAAGGTAAGTCTGTGTAGGTGCATGTCCAGTTGTGTCAAAGCATTGTGTGTTACGAACACTACTTATCTAAAGAATGTCACAAAGAAAACTTTGAAATAACGTGTATTGTTTTGTTGTTTTTTTCCTTCCAAGCAGTTGCAGAGAGTTGTTACTATGGCACTGAAATCCCTTTACCCTGTATGCTATATTAAAAAACTGGACCTTATTTTCAGTAGCTTCAGTGTTAGAAGTCAAAATCATTCATATAAAATAGTATAGTCTTTAGGCTCGCTCGCCATTTGTGCTCAAGCACATCACTAGTACATATGACATAATATACCCGATTTTGCATTAACCGATTAACGCCGGAAATTAAATTCGCGATTACGTGCGCGTACTCCTAAATTGTTTACAAGAAATCGTGACCGTCACCTCGAGGCTTGAACCGCCTGAGCTTTTTCTTGTCTGGAGGCAATACGCTTCGAAGTAACCGACGGCGATGTATTAACTGATTGAAGCTAAAGCCTTCCTCTACCCGCGGGCTAAGTTTTGTTTAGTTTCTAAGCGTTTGAAGTGTATGAAGTGCGCACTCATTGGAAACTACAAGCTTCAAGGTAAGTATACCATTGTTAGCATCAGTATTGTAAAAGTTTAGGCTAAGACCTCATGTTTCATAGCTATATATTGTTGTTTTAAATGTTCACCAGCCGCTTGCTTTGAAATAATTCAGCAACTATGGATTTTGGCTGTTTATTTTTTTTTTGTGTGAGCCATATACTAGAATAATATAATATTATAACATAACAAGCAATTATATAGACTACTGTGTTTGCAATTCTAGGATTTTTTTCTGATAATACTATGAAGTAGTCTGATTGAACTCCCATGGTGACAAAGCCACACTCCATAATCACCTCTGTACTGTACCATGATGTGTCTGTTGTTACTGTTCTTGACATAGATTGCACTTCCTTCTCTTCATACCTGAGAAACTTTCTCCTAAGAAATCCATTTTATGGGCACCTTCAAGTAGGGGAGAACTGGGAGGAAGAAAGTCTGTATCCTCATGCAATAATAACTTGACCTTTTTGTGGTTAGTGTTGTTCAAAATCTATATAACCCTCTGTGTATGAACAAACGAAGCTAAAATAGCTTGCCTTTTTCAACCTTTACTTCCTCCAGGTCATCAAATTCTTCATTGCTGCCCTCCATGAAGACTTCTTGGCCACGGACCTCTACACCTGAGAAGTCTTCTCCCTTATTCTATCTCTATTTCTTTGAGATCATAAAATTCTTCATCACTGCCCTCTATGAAGACTTCTTGGCTGTCTTTAAATTTTATTGACAAGTTTATATCATATTAATAATTGATAAATATTTTTGTCTATTAGTTATAGCTATTCATATTTTTTTTTTGTAACTTTGATTTTCTTTATACACAAACAGTGCTACAATTTCAATCTACAAATAATAAAAAAATTTCTATGGTAAGGGTCATTAAAACCTTGCCTCCCTTACACTTACCTCACAGGAGAATCGCTACGGCGTTGTGGGAGCTCTTGAAACACTTGCGATTGCTGCTGGTAGCTAATTGAAGCGGGTGCAATGGCGAGTACGCAAAAATGCGTATCCCGGGCTGTGAAGCACCCTCGCGCGGTACGCAAAAACGCGTATTTCGGCGATAATCGGTTAATCACCCCTAATAGTATCTCGCACGCTTCGCTCGCTCGATAATAACATATACCCGAATTTTCATTATCCACCCCTAATACTGTCTCGCTCGCCAATCATGCTTCACATTATTTAATTATAATAGCTATAATCTTGTTACTATGTATATTCACCATTCATTGAACTATCTGTAGATATGCCATCTGGTAATGGTCTACTATACTCCAAAATTTTCTTGTCATGAGCTATCATATAGCTATATATTCACATTAGTTTTTGTGTTTTAACTAGAACCAAAACCCTTTTAGGGTATTTTACTAGTGGTAAGAAAAAAACCCCACTAAGCTGAAAATAGCATAAAAAGACTAAAACTAGCTAATTACTTTAGAATACAGCAAATTCGATTAGCTAAAACTAAAACTACTAGTGGAGTGAATGAAGAAAGTTAAGCAATTTTTATTGTAGCCATTTCACCCTGAAGCAAATGAATTAGCTAGCTAATTATGCATTTTCTAAACCAGCTATATATTTTTTTTTAAATACAGTAGCTACTTTACTTTTATTCTAAAGATTTCATAGATATTCTCAAGTTTCATTAATTTTTTTTTGGGGGGGGAGGTGGGAGGGGGGGAAGTAGCTAGCTAGTAAGCAGCACAAACATAGTCAATTGATAGTAAAACGTTGTAGCTAGATAACATTTTTCATTATATTAAAAATTTAAAGTCATTATGGAACATGGGAAAGCAGCAACTAAAACTAAGATCTTTCTTTAGTTGGAATATTAACCAAAATTAATAATTGTCTGGAATCTTTAAACCAAAACTACACTGATTATCACGTTTATTGATGGAAACTACTTCTAATCGGACTCCCTTGTATATTATTTACATATTATCTCTTATCTAGCTAAAATGGTTATTTTGTAAGTCATTAAATACAAAGAAATCACTACGCTATATTGTACTTTGAATTGATAGGTGCATGTCAATTATTCCAGTTTGATATTTAGAATTACAGATAGTTATTTTGGTAAAGATTGTGATATTTCGTCTGTGGTAAAATTTATCGTTCTGATTTATTTACCAGTAGGTGTGCATCCTTTTGTGTTGGAATTTTATAGGGGAACCTCTTGACAAAGGGACTCTGAAAACAACATGACTATCAAAAACAACCAACATAAATTTTGAACAAATGATGTTCCACAATAGAAAATAACCAAAAGCATTGTATTAGCTATAGCTAGCTGTTTAGGCCCTGCCAAATTGTGAACTGTTGTGAACACACCATAAATCATACTCCATTTGCACCTGTGCAAATGGAGTGTTGTTTGTGTTGACAGAGAGTTCAAAAGAAAAGATAATTGGGTGATTGTGGGGCGGGATCTTAGAAGAGAACATCAAGACAATGACTGAACTGATAGATAGTCAGTTTCTTTATAATATAGATGTATGTATGCTTATATCATTATGGTTTCACATAGCTAGCTCGTTTAGCAAGGAGTGTATTATTTTTGTGATATGAGTTGTGCCCCGGATGTGTCTGGATGTCTCCGTATGTATGTGCAACATTGTGTTTGCGCATCACATGCATCAGCCTTCTTATAAACTGTCTGGCCACGCATGCGTATGTGAGTTCTTCCATGAATCAAATTTTTAAGACCTAAATGTCTGGTCTCTGGGATAGCTACTTGGGTGACTAGTAAGATGTTATTCTGATAACTACCAACATCCTCCGAAGTAAATAAGAAAAGAAAAAAAGATGCTAAATGCAGGAATATTTCCAGCAGTTTCAAATGTGTTTTGCAGTTGTCAAAAGCTTGAATTGTTACTACATTTTAAAAATGTAGCAATGTTTCCTACATTTTGGAAATGCAGGAATATTTCCTACATTTTGGAAATGCAGGAACATTTCCTACATTCTGGAAATGCAGGAATATTTCCTACATTTTTCCAATGTCTTTCTGCAGTTGTCAAAAGCTGAATTCTTCCTACATTTTAAAAATGTAGCAATGTTTCCTACATTTTGGAAATGCAGGAATATTTCTAGCATTATTCAAATGTGTTTCTGCAGTTGTCAAAAGCTGAATTGTTCCTACATTTTAAAAATGTAGCAATGTTGCCTACATTTTGGAAATGCAGGAATATTTCTAGCATTATTCATATGTGTTTCTGCAGTTGTCAAAAGCTGAATTGTTCCTACATTTTAAAAATGTAGCAATGTTGCCTACATTTTGGAATTGCAGCAATATTTCTAGCATTATTCAAATGTGTTTCTGCAGTTGTCAAAAGCTGAATTGTTCCTGCATTTTAAAAATGTAGCAATGTTTCCTACATTTTGGAAATGCAGGAATATTTCTAGCATTATTCAAATGTGTTTCTTCAGTTGTCAAAAGCTGAATTGTTCCTGCATTTTAAAAATGTAGCAATGTTTCCTACATTTTGGAAATGCAGGAATATTTCTAGCATTATTCAAATGTGTTTCTGCAGTTGTCAAAAGCTGAATTGTTCCTGCATTTTAAAAATGTAGCAATGTTTCCTACATTTTGGAAATGCAGGAATATTTCTAGCATTATTCAAATGAGTTTCTGCAGTTGCCAAAAGCTGAATTGTTCCTATATTTTAAAAAAAAAGTAGAAATGTTTCCTACATTTTGGAAATGCAGGAATTTTTTTTCCTAGCATTATTCAATTGTGTTTTTGCAGTTGCCAAAAGCTGAATTGTTCCTACATTTTAAAAATGCAGAAATGTTTCCTACATTTTGGAAATGCAGGAATATTTCCAGCATTTCAAGTAAGTGTCTGCAGTTGTCAAAAGCTGAATTGTTCCTACATTTTAAAAATGTAGCAATGTTTCCTACATTTTGGAAATGCAGGAACATTTCCAGCATTATTCAAATGTGTTTCTGCAGCTGTCAAAAGCTTGAATTGTTCCTACATTTTATAAATGCAGCAATGTTTCCTACATTTTGGAATGCAGGAATATTTCCTACATTTTTCCAATGTCTTTCTGCAGTTGCCAAAAGCTGAATTTTTCCTACATTTTAAAGATGCAGAAATGTTTCCTACATTTTGGAAATGCAGGAATATTTCCAGCATTTCAAGTAAGTTTCTGCAGTTGTCAAAAGCTGAATTGTTCCTACATTTTAAAAATGTAGCAATGTTTCCTACATTTTGGAAATGCAGGAACATTTCCAGCATTATTCAAATGTGTTTCTGCAGCTGTCAAAAGCTTGAATTGTTCCTACATTTTATAAATGCAGCAATGTTTCCTACATTTTGGAATGCAGGAATATTTCCTACATTTTTCCAATGTGTTTCTGCAGTTGCCAAAAGCTGAATTGTTCCTGCATTTTGAAAATGTAGCAATGTTTCCTACATTTTGGAAATGCAGGAACATTTCCAGCATTATTCAAATGTGTTTCTGCAGCTGTCAAAAGCTTGAATTGTTCCTACATTTTGAAAATGTAGCAATGTTTCCTACATTTTGGAAATGCAGGAATATTTCCAGCATTTTCAAATGTGTTTCTGCAGCTGTCAAAAGCTTGAATTGTTTCTACATTTTAAAAATGCAGCAATGTTTCCTACATTTTGGATGCAGGAATATTTCGAGTATTTTCAAATGTGTTTCTGCAGCTGTCAAAAGCTTGAATAGTTCCTACATTTTAAAAATGTAGAAATGTTCCCTACATTTTGGAAATGCAGGAATATTTCCTACATTTTTCCAATGTCTTTCTGCAGTTGTCAAAAGCTGAATTTTTCCTACATTTTAAAAATGCAGATGTTTCCTACATTTTGGAAATGCAGGAATATTTCCAGCATTTTCAAATGTGTTTCTGCAGCTGTCAAAAGCTGAATTGTTCCTACATTATAAAAATGCAGCAATGTTTCCTACATTTTTGATGCAGGAATATTTCCAGTATTTTCAAATGTGTTTCTGCAGTTGTCAAAAGCTGAATTGTTCCTGCATTTTAGAAATGCAGCAATGTTTCCTACATTTTGGAAATGTAGGAACATTTCTAGCATTACTCAATGTGTTTCTGCATTTGTCAAAAGCTTGAATTGTTCCTACATTTTAAAAATGTAGACATGTTTCCTACATTTTGGAAATGCAGGAATATTTCTAGGCATTATTCAAATGTGTTTCTGCAGTTGTCAAAAGCTGAATTGTTCCTACATTTAAAAATGTAAAATGTTTCCTACATTTCGGAAATGCAGGAATATTTCTTACATTTTGGAAATGCAGGAATATTTCCTACATTTTTCCAATGTGTTTCTGCAGTTGCCAAAAGCTGAATTGTACCTGCATTTTAAAAATGCAGGAATATTTCTTACATTTTGGAAATGCAGGAATATTTCCTACATTTTTCCAATGTGTTTCTGCAGTTGCCAAAAGCTGAATTGTACCTGCATTTTAAAAATGCAGGAATATTTCCTACATTTTGGAAATGCAGGAATATTTCCTACATTTTTCCAATGTGTTTCTGCAGTTGCCAAAAGCTGAATTGTACCTGCATTTTAAAAATGCAGGAATATTTCTTACATTTTGGAAATGCAGGAATATATCCTACATTTTTCCAATGTGTTTCTGCAGTTGCCAAAAGCTGAATTGTACCTGCTTTTTAAAAATGCAGGAATATTTCTTACATTTTGGAAATGCAGGAATATTTCCTACATTTTTCCAATGTGTTTCTGCAGTTGCCAAAAGCTGAATTGTACCTGTATTTTAAAAATGCAGGAATATTTCTTACATTTTGGAAATGCAGGAATATTTCCTACATTTTTCCAATGTGTTTCTGCAGTTGCCAAAAGCTGAATTGTACCTGCATTTTAAAAATGCAGAAATATTTCCTACATTTTGGAAATGCAGGAATATTTCCAGCAATTTTTCAAATGTATTTCTGCAGTTGAGGCTGTGTCGATGAAAACTGGAATCTGTTTTGAGCTCTCTACTCCATCAATTAGCTGTTCTTAATAGTTGATACCTACAAATATAATTTTATATAAATATTATAATCTTGTAATTTTAATTAAATGATTCAAGCACTTTCACCTTTTATTGGCTGAGATTTTGTCTTCTGACTGAGCTGATGAGCATGTTCAAGCCAGTTAGCCCACCAGGTAGAGGCATTGACAGTTGCTTTACTTAAATATCTTTAATCCATTTCAAAGTATTTTCCAATAATTTCAAATTGTCAGGATGTTATAGTAGGGTGCCACTATCAATGGCAACTTGCTGGGAAAAGTGTTGCCATTGGGAAGAAAAGAAAGCCCACTTTGAGGCAATCAGAATGGGCCGGTACTCCATTCTTTATAAAACATGACACACTCTCCTGATTCATTACGTTGAAACTTGAATTGCTGTGCCTTAAGATGGTCATGGAGTAGAGGAGTTTGATCTGACTTCCAATCCTTGACATCAGTTACAGAATCCAAAACCATCACTTGTAGGAGGTGGTGAGAAAGAAACTTCTATACTTTGACAAAGATCTGGAAGAAACAAAACAAGGAAAAGTGTACAGTTTCATGTAGCTTATAACTTTGCTAGGTTAGGTGACCTGGAATCGTCAATGTGTTGTGATGTTTCAGTTTTCGAGATATGCATGAAAATGTTTGGTCTATTTCCTCATGAGTATATCCAACTGGTAGGAATCCAAACTTCACCTACACACATAAATATCTATATCAACCTGGGATCAGTCAAATCAAATCCTAAATACCTTTCTGAACACTCCCAATTCAACCAATATAGCAGCAAATGTGAGTGTAAACTGGTTCTTATTGTCATGACAAGTATTATCCATCTGAATACACAGCACTTCTGGTAATCCATCCTGCAGCTCATATTTTTACATCACTATGAATCACTTTACATCATATTGATAGAATTCTTACCTTCAACTGATAAAATACTCGTAATAAAACTTCCGCAGTCAGATTGGAGTCATGGTTAAATTGTCCACTGTCTATGAACATCATAGTGAATCGGCCATGAACTTTAACTCCAGTGATATGTGTTTCCAGCCGGTAAGCACCAGCCATCACTTTGGGGTTGTTGACAATGTGGGGTATTTTTGTTTTAAAAAAATGCCTGAAATTATTGTAAAGCCCTTTAGCTACACACTGATGATAGCACAAGATTTGGGCTACTATGCAATATTCATGCAGAAGTTACACAAACTCATAGGTAAAAAATAATGACACTATAAATTACAAAAACTAGGTAGCTATCTGAACCAATACAACTAAAACATATTACCTCTTGTTCTGTTCCTTGTGGGGTTAGTCAATAAGGGAAGCATCTCCAGGCCACAAGCTGAAGAACCATTGCTGCAATCAGAACTAAACGATAAGCATCCATCAACTTCCATCTTGAACTCCATTCAAGAATTTGAATTTTGCCTATTGTCCAATGAGCTTGCTGGAAGCTCAGGAAGTAATTAACACCATGTGGTTTTTTTTTATAGCCTGTAGCCAATTGAATTCAGTGTTTAGTAAAATGGCTTCAATTCAGGCAGTGAACATTGCAGCTTAGAATGTGTAAATGTTTCTTCAAAACCTTGGCATTTGACTTTCTTCACACAAGACAAGCACGTTTTTCTTTGGAAAAAAGGAAGTCGAATGAAGTTAACCAATGGTGTTTCCAGTGGACCTGTTGTACATGCATCTGTTAGGAGTGCAGATGTCATAAACGTGAGTATTGCTATAATACTACCATTTTAGCTGCCTACATTGATTAGTTAGGCTTCCATAATTTGGAGTTTTTGTGGTGTGACAAGGAATAAACTAGCTAGCACAATGTCTGTGTGTTTCTAGCAAACTACCATCAACATTTTGTTTGATAATTTGTTTCCTCAGTTTAAAGGTCATGACAATGATGGGAGCAATAAATATAGTTTTAATTGCCGACTTGCCAACTTTACAAAGGATGCTAATGATTTCTGTGCGGAAATGGCTCCTTATCTTTCTGATGTGAAGACCTTTTGTGCCAGTCTATCTTCAAAGACCAATGGTATTGTCAGTTTCATCAATGAAGCCACAGATGGAGACACATCAATTTTGTCTAACGATCCAGCCACTTCACAAGGAAGGAAGAGATGCAGAAGTACTGCTGAAGCTATTGATCCACCTAATGCTAAGATGACCAAGAAAGGGTATAAAGAGCACAAACGTGATCTAGAAGAAAAAATTCCAGATTATCAAATAGGTGAGATATCATGTGTTCTTTTTTTTTTTTATTGCTTCATTTTGGTGGTATCATAGCTATATTTTAGATTGTTGTTAGGATAGTAGGGAATATGTGTATATTAAGTGTATTTTTAGTAGAATTGGAATGCATATGCAAAGCAATTGGGAAATAATTTTTTTCTATTTTGATATCTTGGATCTTGACCGTACCATGCATTGACAGAAAATTTGCCAAGATTCAATTGCTGTTTGATCCGAGAAACACCTGACTTGAATTGAGCGCTAAATCAAGGAAACTTAATCAATGATGGAAGCTTTCTTTTTGATCTTACCATGCTCACAACCTAATCATACTAAATTTTTTTATAGCCATTGTGGGTCTATTGTGTATGTATGTTTGTTTGGGTTGCATGTGCTTGGGATAGTGTACAATGAATAGTTACATGATGTGTATTTGTGCTAAAGTAGTGTCCCCATGCAAGTAAACCACATTTATTAATTAGGACTTAATTATTATTTTGGTGCTCATAGCAAACTTCTACTGCTTGCCTTTTTGCTGGGCTGGATATCCTCTAGATACATGGGCTGGCTTCTGGGAGACTGACATATACATGCATGCACACATGTTACATCCATTCTTATACACATACACACACACATATATACCACACTATGTACATGTTGAGCCGACTGAAATTTGATCATGCTGGAGGAGATTTGTGAAAGGAGGAAATAATGAGTGTAGTGGGAGGAGTAATTTGTAGACAGTTGGTGTCTTATACTGTGATACTAAGCATAAGGAAGATTCTTTTGACTCTTTGGTACCAATTTAACAAAGCTGCTGATACTACACATTGTGGGTTACCTTAATTACTATTGACACATGCAATGCTGGATAATTGAGGTTTCATGGGTTTGAGCTAGTCACAGGGTACTTATGCAACTATTTCTCTGTGATGTTTCCTAATTGTCCTGCATCACAACTAAACATAATTATTATTGATGAAATCAGAAGTCTTTGCTGATTGGTGCCAGGCCTAAGCTACCAGTCAGAGAAGCCTAATGGAGAAAAGGAAGAGAAAAACAACAACAACATTTTACCAGGGTTTGCTATCAAGCCACAAGTTGTATTCAAGCTTACCCAATTCACAAACCACAATAGCCACAAAGTTCATGTGTGCCAGGCAGCTGGTTGGACTGTGATGCACTCATTAAAACAATATCATATTCTTTTTCCAAGATTTGCCAGGACTACAGAGTTTTATATTACTCAATCAATTGGAAAGCTTTAAGCCAAACTTGATAATGAAGGCAAAAGTAGTAAGTAGTAGTCAAGTGAAAAAAAATTAAATACATGACATACAACTAATGTCTCAACCTCTTACCACAGGCTGACAACAATTATTTAGAATATGTGACGGGCTTCAATTTCTACATATTGAAACTCGTGAATATCATTATCTTTGAAAAGGTGGTTCACAGAACCCACCTGAATCCCCACCCTACCTACACAACTACATTCTCTGGGAGAAAGTTTCTTCAGAGATTGATCTTATTTCAGTTTATAGTTATGGTGTGTTTGTTATAGGAGATTGTGGGATAATATGATGAACTATTGAATAACATTTAACATTTTGTGTAAAGTAGTTGTCATGACAACATAGCATTTATGTCTAATTACATGACGTTATTATTACCCTGAAATACCACGTAGCCAGATTGTTGTTTATCGCAGGTGTGTACGATCTTTCTTTTGATTTGCTGAAGGAGCCTTCTGATTACTACCAAGTCAGGGAGGTAAAGGAATGGTTTGTACAATATTTAGTGAACATGTTAAAAGAAGAGGAGACTGATCATGAAGACCTGACTGATCCCCTACTTGTGATTGCATCATGCAGTGTCAATGAGTTCAAGGCTGTAAATCGACATAATTATACTTATGAGGTAAAGTCGTTCAGTAAGCTATTAATGGTACATATACATTATAAACATAATAGGTAATTGGAGGAGTACAGCGTTGGCATGCCATAAGAAATATTAATACTATGGGAACGCGCAACATAGCCAATAGAAAATGTGCAATATATGGAAATGACATTCCAAGGACGGCAGCCATGATGTTGGCAAAGCAGCACAACGAATTTAACAGTATTCAACGTTCCACTGGATTTGCAGAACTGGCGGCATGTTGTCGAAAGTTATATTTCGTGCATTTTGCTATGGATGGAGTGACAGATGACGGTAAAACTGACTTACCCAGGGAGAGATATAACTCAAAAAAATATATTGCATTTAAGCAAGAATGTTTGGCTTTATTGACAACTTCCCAAATTGTAAGGTCATTTTTTTTCTTTCTATCTATGTTTAATTTTATGCTGCATTTAATAGAGTCAAGCACTTATAGAACAGGCCATACAGATGGCACTACAGCCTACTGCAGTCTATCATAAAATGCAGGATGTTTTCAGGAGATATGAGTTGGGAAAGTTAAAAGGCCAAAAAGAAAGATTAATGATTGGAGGAACCCTTCAAAAAGCCCTCCAAGGAAAGTATTCTATTAAGCTGTCTCACTTCAAGTGCTTCCAGGGCTTAGGGGTAATTTAGCTGTTGGCTGTTAAAATAGATTTTGGTACAATCATATTTTAATTATATAGTGTGCTGACAAAGAACAACTTCTTAATGAATTGTTAAGTGGTTCAATTACTTTTAATGAAGCTAATGGGAAGATTGATCAACTTAAAACACTCTCAATAGCCAAATCAGCATTTTTACAGGAAGTTGACATAAAGGAATGGGATATTGCTGAGAGGAAATTGCCTGACTTTACCAAGGAAGATGTTATTGTAAAATTTAATATACAGAAAGGGAAGCCTCTGCCCAGAGCATTTCTGGTCAGTGCCATAATTATATGTTGTTGAGTAGACCTTCCGTTCATATTTGTGGTCATTGTGCATACATATTTATATAGGCTCACTGCCAGCGGGCTAAAAGTGCTATGGTAGCTTCTTCCACAAAAAGTAGTCCTTTTATTGTTCCTGTCATGAGAAAATCTATGGTTTCTGTGTTGGTTGCAGACAATAACCATCTTGGAATGGTCGATTATCAAAGATGTAGTTTTTTTATGCTTAATGTGAAAGAGGTAAGTCCGGTATCAGATAATAACTGTGATAATAATCACAATATAAAGGACTTAGCTCAGGTAGTATAACTCTTTCATGAAATCAACCTATATTGTGTACCAATACCGGTTCACCAGTAATCCCTCATACATTGATTTTGCAAGCCAAGATTATGCGTTACAATGTAATGCTCTTTTCTATTATGTAAATTATGTAGATCTGCTACCAGGGCATAGAAGATATTATTACAAGTGTTGTTATGTCACATCTACATAACTGTGTTGTAACCATATACAACATAAATAATTGTACTGCAGCCGAAAAAATAAAAAACCTATTATTGGCCTGTAATGCCACTTCGAGTTCCATCTTCATGGTAACCTCGAATATGAGGTGTGAGAGTAAGTTTATTTGCATTTCAGTAATTCTTGTCATAGTTATTACTGTATGCATTGATTGACAGATAATATTTCTATTGGCATATCTGAACCTATTGTGTTAGCATGGCTTGGACCTGGATCTATTCCTAGTGGCCATATCCTTCTGAATGTTGCAGGCCCTGGAGTCAATTCAATGGTATGCCAACCTGACCTAGAAGATACTGTCATCTCTAGTATGACTTGCACTGGCTGGATCAAGTATCTTGTAACACATTCACGTCCTGACTATGTTTTTGATACTTATAGCTCATCTGGTAAGTTGTATCAAATTAAAGAGGTATGTTCATTAGCTATTTATAATGCTTAGGTGAGCTGATTCAGATATGTATTGATGAAGGAATTGTGTGCTGCTCTATTCATGCTTCGGACGAAAAGGCTAAGTTGATAATAGCTCAATTAGATGACTGGTTAGATAATGGAATTTCAGAGAAAGAAGTATCGGACAATAATCTTGATAGTTCCAGACAAGAATCAACAAATCCTGTGCAAGTGGTCCCTTCTGAAATTGTGAACTCAGTTGCTGATCATTCCATTAATACCGAAGAGCTGCTGGAACAATTGAGTGAAGCTGAAAAACTAGCTACGCTAAACAGTGTACCTAAAGATGGTGCTGAAAAACAGGTTTAGCATACAGATGGGTTGAAAGTCATCAAAACCAGAAGCAAAAGTATCAAAATGTCTCTACGACAAAAAAACAAAAACAATTAAAAGGTGACATCTGACAGTATGGAAACTCATTATGTACTGTACTTTTATTTTGTCTCAATGTAATCATTCAATGATCCACATTCAATTTAGCTATGATCCACTACTTAAATGCAGCAAATAATTTTTGGCAAATGATACGAGATAATTATGCAACCAATTTTACACCAGACTAAAATTTTCTAGCAGACCGAAGCAAGAAATTTTCTGGCAAAAGTGCAGGAAGATTTCCTGCAAAAAAAATGCGGGAAATTTTCTGGCATAATAAGTGCAGGAAAATTTCCTGCAAAAAAAAATGCGGGAAATTTTCTGGCATAATAAGTGCAGGAAAATTTCCTGCAAAAAAAAATGCGGGAAATTTTCTGGCATAATAAGTGCAGGAAAATTTCCTGCAAAAAAAAATGCGGGAAATTTTCTGGCGCACCAAGTGCACATATCTTTCTAGAAAAATATGTAGAGGAAATTTTATGCTAAAGGGATATATTTCGTCAAACTTTCATGGTGCTGGAAAACTTCCTACAACCAAAATGAAAAGTTTTATGGTAACCATTATGTGTGGGTTCTTTCAAACAAATAGTAGACAGAAATACTCCTACATTTTAATACTCTCCTTTATGTATTTTGTCTTCATCATAATTTCTTTCACTTTATCATTAAGTTTGGTATCTTATTGAGGTAAATGGTCTGCATTTGCAGAACCCTTTTTACTTTATGAAAATTATGGTAAGTATTTTTCAAGACATGGCTGCTATCACTTTCATATTAAGAGTATCAATGTGAGAAATATCTTACATTTTGATGCACTTATTTTTATATTGAAAATACTCTATGAGCGTTCCTTCCTACATTTTGCTTGTAATACTCTCATTCTTGCATATTGTAAATATTATATGAAGAATCTTTCCTGCATTTTGACAGTGGAATTTGTATATCCTGGGAACTAAGAAGGAAATTGTCCTACAGTTTTGTTAATTTGTTGTAGATTTGGATAGTGTATGTAAGAAATGTCCTGCATTTTTTTAAAATGAACATAGAAATTGGAAATTCAATTCATTTAAACCTCAAATATGACTCCAGCTTGCTTTTTTTTTTTCTTATTTTGTTCGGAGGATGTTTACCCTAGAGCCTGGAAGAACCTGGTGGCAGCGAATCTACTTGGGACTCTGGCAGTGAAAGAGTTAGACTACCCCCTACTGGCTCTACCTCTGTTAGGCCCCAGCAAACCCCCCACAGTGAGAAAGATGTATGACTGTGCATTTATGCACAGTCAATCATCTTATCACTTAATTATCTTTTCTTTCTCACTCCCGCAACCAAGACTGTGTTCACCTTCATGGCATGTTGTTGTTTTTTGTTGTTTTTTCTGTGCACACTGTCAGTCTCAGTTTCTGTAGCCGTCATCTCCTTGTTGCTGTTTTTTTTTGACTGTGTTCACCTTCATGGCATGTTGTTGTTTTTTGTTGTTTTTTTCTGTGCACACTGTCAGTCTCAGTTTCTGTAGCCGTCATCTCCTTGTTGCTGTTTTTTTTTGTTTGTTTTTATTTTATTTTTGAAAGGCTGTCTTTAACTGTTTCTTTTGTCTTTGCAGTCCCCTTGATGTGTGTTTCCTTTTAGTATGTAACTATAATATTTGTGTAATAGTTATGAACTTTATTTGGTAGTCAATTTACAAGGGTATGACTAACAGTCACAGTTATGCCTGATTGATACAAGGAACATATCACTCGCCCACATAGAGCAGGTGGAAACGAGATTCTTTGACAGTAATCTGTCACCCTCAACACTACAAAATTTAATAATGTATAGGTGAGCATCAGAGAGGGCTCTGACTGGTTTCAAGATTTGATGTTGGTATATCATGCAACAAGATCATTGTAAACATGATCATAGTCTATTCTTATTTAGATTTTAATTGGTTTTCTATAAACATCTCTGCCTGAAGTGTAAATGCACACTTAATAGATTCAGGTGCTTGTTGTTTAAATGGCTAAGTTTTAGCATAGCACCTGAAGGGACATTGTGGAAGTATTTCATTGCACCGTCCATTTGGAGGAGGAACCAGTGTAAAAGTTTCCAGCTTGCATGAGGATACTGGTAGTAGGTATATATAATTAGCCAAAAGTTACACAAGAAGGTTATCAAATTGTTAAGTCCCAATAGTACCCATAACTAGCTATGACTAAAGCTGGAGTGTACAGCTATAGTCAAGACAATGAAATATACCCGAATAATCAAAATTGCATAAAATGAATATAGTTTGTGTATTGTAAAAATCAACACTAGTTTTTTATAGCTATACAATTAAAATTGAAGTAGCTAATTTACCTATATAAAATAAACAAAACCAATTAGCTAAACTAAATCAACATAATTAGCCAATATCCTGGCCAATAATGTTTACTGAGATTAATAGTGTGAAGTATAACACAGCATATTTTGGGAAACTATACCTTTTAGCTAATGAGTCATGGTAAAAGTATAAAAGCATTGATAGATAAACAAGAGCTATGATTGTTGTTAAAACATTCTGTATCTCTCAGAGCAACACAAAAATTTAGAAAAGTGAATGGAAAGGCAGATAGAGGTATGAAAAAGCTAGATGAACTACCGTTAGTACAATTTCCGACGTACTTACACCGTTTAAGTTCGTCCAGATCAACGCAACGCAATGAACAGTTACAAAGTACCCTTGTAAAATTGCAGAAGGCTCCTGTATAAAATCCTTTATACCGGGCCTCAATACGAAAGGACCAGCGTAAATAAATCCTTACAGGGGACCTGTAAATGGCTTAAATTAGAAAGGACTCCTGTAAGTTAGAAGGGACCCCTGTAAGCCTGCGGTTACATGGGCCTAAAAGATTACATCGGGCCCAAATAGGCTACATCAGGCCGAAATAACTTACATAAGGCCCATATAAGGTAGGAATTTTTGTTACAAACGGCGTGCCATACGCTCTCTACCCTCGCTCGCCAATGAATATAACTAAAATGTGCAGAATCTAGTGGAAAGACCTTAGTATGTGCAGTTATTATATATATATATATATATATATATATATAGCTATATATTCCAAATGTTCTTTATAACACTCATTAGATTATGTGACCTTAACACTTATTCTATAAAATGATTAATTTGATTTTTTAGGCTATGAAGAAGCAAAATATATTTCTAACGTTGCACTCACTGATAGGATCTGTTCAAGTGAAGTCAAATTTTCTTCTAAAGAGTCTATCCTAACATGCTTACTGAGTTCAAAAATAAAGTCAGTTGAGGTGAGGTGTGCAAAACACACTTGGTATTAACACACCAAAATAAACGAGTGCTTAACACACTCGTGCTAGACACACTTTATGGTATGCACACCTATGCTGTGCTGAGTACTTAGTGTGTTATGGTAAATATGTCTCTAGATATGTGCTATTACTAACACGTTACAATATTCATTATTAATAGTACATTTATAAGGTGGGCGTTAACATAAGTGTTGGAAGTCTGAATTGGGTATTTATAGGAACGATAATTTTTACAGAAGTTGGTAGTGGAATAGCAACGAAGCCAAGATTGTACCCAGTGTGACAGAATTTTTCACTTTGGAATCTGTACTCTAATAGCTAGAAAGACCAATATAGCTAATTATGAGTCAAAACATTCCGCAACAACCGGAGAACCCGGGAACAGCAAAAAATTTATCCGCCGTAGAAGAATACGGCGCCATACCGGTGAACGAAATAGAACTCTACAAAGTTTCCCAACCCCGTCCTGATGTTGGAGATCTTCAGCCAGTGGATGATTATTTTGAAGCCGACCATCAAACTGCCGAAGTTGGTATTGACACCTTGCTAGAAGACCAAGATAAGTCAGACAAAACCCAAGTTGTGCGTAGCGGTGCTACTAGTGAAGTAGAAGTCCCCCAACTGAAAGCTTATGATAGGATGAACGACCCAGATGGGGAGATATTAAATAGTGACAATTCAGAGTTGCTAAATTGTCAGGAGATAGTTGAAAGTGTTCAACATTTTAAGAAAAAACGATCCTCTTTGAAATTGACTAGAAAAATAGCATCAGTATTGGGAGTAGCTGGTGATGCTATAAAAGATGTAGTGCACAAATTTGCTAGTTCCACAAAAGGTGAGTATTTTGTTACCCTATTCAGAATTTGGCTAAAACCACTTCGTGATACGTTTAAACACTAACAGTGCAACAACTAGAGGTTGCGTTTATAATTCAATGTTATTGTCTGTACGCAATTCTGTGGCCTCGTCTACCACATTCTCAACTCCTTCCGGAAGTCCGGGTATAAAAGGAAGAATCCCTAGCATGCCCTTTGACCTCTAGCTCCTTCTATTCAAATTAAAAAAAGTAGCTGTACCAAGGGATCCCTCATTATAGCTCACTATCCTTTCAAGTAGATCCACAACACTTAAACAACGAGTGCCCTAACTAAAATAAAGGCTATACTAATCATTTTTGCGAGTAATACCGAAGTCCGTAGCGGGTTGGGAAGGGGGGGGGTGGGGGGGGGGGGGGCTTGTTGAGTGACCGGAAGTAAATTATTTAGCCACACCACACATTAAACTTAAGGAATGTGGACTTACGGTCGATCGGGTCTAAGTCGCAATGGAATTTTCTGCGAACCCCCCTGTGCAAACTCCTGGCTACAGGCCTGGTGTGTATGTACAGAAGTATTTATTGATATGGTTCATCTTCATATATTTTTTGCAATACAATTTAGCTGCGTCCATGGCAAGCGGTACTTTTTTCTTCCTCTATCAAGAACCCGCTATTTGTATATTCTTGTTTGTTTGTTCATTGTTTTGTCTTTTGTTAAGATGGTCACGTCTTATATGACATTTCCATTTCTGAATGTTTTGTTATTATTTTACATAGTACAGGTGCCAATGGCTCCATACTTGGTTACATACGTGAAGACATATCTACTCATCACTGATGTGGTATTAAATATTTCTCACCACTCATGTGCTTTATTTATAAGGTGTGAGCACTCTCACCCATACATGTCACTAGCCCCTCCCATTTCCAGCACTTACCACTGCTATGTTACTCCCACTCTAAACCAAGCTACGCTAGTACTCCTTACCTAATAACCAGCTCCTTACGATGATTTCGTTTGATTGCATTTCAATTACTATGTTTGCCGCCACATTCATGCTACAACCTGCGTAGTGTGTAGGTACGAACTCTGGCATCATTCCATGTGAATAATAAGGCTGCATAATTTTTAGCTTTCTGAACAGTATGGAGAAAGCCACATTCATTCACCTATTTTTGGCTGTGTCAAAAGGGCCACTATTGTTGAAAATGACCATCATAAATACGAATCAATCTCTCCCACTGCAAGGTAAGCCCACAAGCTCACAAGTCTATATTCTTGTTAGGATGAAGCTTCACAACAATGCCAGATACAGGTAGCTGAAGGGATGATGCTTCACAAGCTTCTGGCTGGCTGAGCACACAGAACCAAGCTCAGAACCAGTCTTAGAAAAGTCCAGGTCCTTCACTAGTGTCAAATAATCCAAAAGCTGGACTTACCAATGATTAATATGCAAGCTGGTTAGTCACAAGCAACTAGCAGTAGCCAACCCCTTCAACAGGGAACAGGCATGAGTTCACACCACCTACATGAATTTACATGTGGGCAGAAGTCACATCTCGAACTACCATAGCAGCACAACTCAATACATAAATCAATTGGGGTTACACTACCCATGAGGTAAAGGGGCCAAACAAATACACCCTAACTTAACATAACTAAGTCTGGATATTGTAAGGTACACCAACTGGTAGAGCCAACTGCGCTGGGGATAATTGGAACTACCTAAACTATCCGATTGAGGTGATAACGACGGGAATAGCTAATTATCCCTGATAAACGATCAAGTGATGATATAATATTAGAGTTGTGAAAGATAGTTATTTAGAATGAACGACAGTAAAACAACTAAAAGGTAACGGTAACAACAACGGGTAACTACAATAACGCACACGCATGAACAAAAAACGGAAGACTCGACATGCAACGGAAGACTTGACATGCAACGGAAGACTTGACATGCGCATAACTAAAACAATGTTCGATATGATAATGTTTGAAGAATGAACAAGTACTATTCCGTGTCCAGACCTGCTTGTGGGGCTGGACCACCAACCTTTAGGAAAATTCTACAGATTTTCCCCTAGGGTAGGCAAGCAGAACCCCAGGCAAATATATAAAGAGTATATTATGGTGTAATACCCCACAAATCAAGATGCTGCAGCACCCCAAGGGCAGCCCCAGCAAAGGACAAGTGCTAAAAGAACTGAGCACTTTAACACTTAACACAAATTAACTCACACACATTAATGTATTTTCCCAAACAAAGCTAATTCATTTATTATTTTTGCAAATGTCATCCTCAGGCACACAGGAAACTATAAAAGGAGCCTTTGCTGTTTGAGTTAGTCAGCTGTTGTCTTGCTACTCTTTATTCTGTTTCTCAACATTAAAGGTTTGAAACCCTTTTACTTGGGGGATTGAAAGCTTTAACAAGCTTGGGTAGCTACATGACAGCATCTCTGGTGGCAGCCCCTGACTTGGTCGTTTCTTCCACCACCTCCGTAATACACCACATATATGTCATCCTTTGCAAATGAATTATCTTAGTATAGAGATAATCTTTTATAGGTTTTAATGCAAGAACATGAGAATGTGCTTTGGTTGATGTCAAACGAATAGGTTTTAATGCAAGAACATGAGAATGTGCTTTAATTGATATCAAACGAATTTTTTGTGTCTTGTTGAAGTTTGTTGTTATTGCTTATACGCGTTACAATGTTCTTTCATTATCATATAAAAAGTGATAGATATGGTGTACTAATATAACTTGCATTGCAGTTTTTCTCCTGTTTATAGCCATTATGTTGCTGTTGTTGTAATTATGTTATAGGAAAATCCATTATCAGTGAACTTAGCAAGAGTAGTGATTTCATAGCCATTTGCCATGTAAGTATTTTGCCATATTTCTTCACTTAAAATATTTATTGTAGAAGTATATACCCAATCAAATTCGGTTACACTTGCAGACTATATTATGTGACCTTGCCAGCAATCAGTCCCTTAAGACCAAAAATTGCAAAATCAATTTTTTAAAATTCTGAATCTAGTTTTTGAGATTGGTGTGAAAATTTTTTTGACAGCCATTGGTGAAATAACACCATAGTAATGCTGATTAAAATTAATGCATGGGCATTATTAAGTATGTTTTTTCTTTTTGTTTAGTGTGTCCAACTAACATAAAAAAATCTCAATGCTTTCATTTAAGTCTGCAAGAAATCTCCACATCAGGTAGTGCTACATTGCTACATCCAAGTAGGGATGCTTTCTTTGTGGCCATGAGTTTGCAGGTATAGTACAACATAATTAAAGTTGCATAAGTTCCTCTTCCTTTCATCTTTCTCATTAATTAGATCATTCAATTGTGATGATGTCATTTCACATGACATACCAAAAATTCCGCATTTGCAAGGTGTCTTGAAAAAATTGTACCAAGATGTTGAGAATTACATGGACAATGCACTTGCTGCATGTAATCAAAGTTATAGTGCATCATTGAAGTTTGACCTTGCATCATGCTCTTCTTAGAAGCTGTACACTGATCATGGTATTGATGTTGCTGTACACCACCAGTTCAAAATGTTTTTGGGCATCTTGTAGTTTTTGAGATTTGAGCTGGTCAGGCATGTTAACAAATTTCATCAGGAGATTCGTATTTTATTGAAAAGTGTAGCAAAGATCTGTTGCTGGTTTTATGGCTACAATGTAGAGACACAAGTCCTTCCATATATTCTCAAATGTGTGGCGACAGACACGATGTGCTTGCTATGACTCGCATGCTTTCACACAAAACATGTAAACTGCACTTTAGTATGCCAGAAGGAAGTACATGACTTTGTAGTCCTTGTGCGCAGGAAGTCTGCCAGGAAGCAGTAAGCCATGATTGTCAGTAAATTGCTCAATAAATCATTTGATTTTTTCAATTTCATCCATATCTGTTCGATTTTGTGGCTGCTTTCTTGAGTTACCATGCTATGGTGCTGTCAATCCATTGCTGTCATAGTAGCTAATAAGATTGCAAAATCTTATTAGCTACTATGACAGCAAGTGACGAACCTGGGCACTTCAAACCATTCAATAATGTGGACATACTGTACCACACCAGTGGTGTTTGTGAAAGAGTAATGAACAATATCAAGTCGGAATTATTTTGGGCCCTGCAAAAAATAAAACAACAACAACAACAAAAAAAAACAATGTAGACCTGCCAGGAGGCGGAACTGAATGTTCAATTTTAAATTACTTTGTCAATTCCTGAAATGCATCACAAATTGTGAATTTTAATGCAATTATTCTAATTATGTTACTTTAAATTTAACCTGTTATTTTTTTTTCTTTAGATTATCATTGAAAGGTTGGAAAGCATTGCACCGTATTATGACAGTTTCAAAGCATCTCACCATAGTATAAAGAAGGTTAAAGCTCATTTAAAAAAAAGGGAAGCGATCATTACTTTTTATGGTGATACCAATGTGGGAAAAAGTACTCTACTTAACAGCATTATGGGAAATTCGTAAGTTCATAGCATATATTTAAAAAGTCTGTCTTCATTATTTGAAATTAGTAAGCATTAAATTTCCTAAAAAAGTACTTCCAAATAATTTTTTAGAAAATTGAATTGAAATTAGTTTTACTGTAGTCCAATGCAAAGATATTACTTCAAACGTTATGTTGATTTTTATTGACACAATTTTTTGTTTTCATGGTTTTTGTTATAATGTGTAAAAAGAACCGATTAACTCACTGCATGGACAGTAATTTCTTAACTTCTGGGTTGGTAGCAGGGGATTACGGGATATGTCTAAGCCAGTATAGTCTGTGACTCTGACAGGACTAGATGATTGCATCTAGTTTGTGTGTGGGAACATATGTCAGAGAGTTGCAATTTTTGAATTTGGAATACTCAACTTTGCCCTCATAAGCATCGGAACAATTAATATTAGGTCAGCAAATTTTGGTGATCAGAAAAAAAATTTGCCAACAAGACAGACAGAGTTCTATATAACATATGCATGTGCAGCTGAGCAGCACTGAAATGGCAGCAGCAGCATTATGAGAATAAGATGTATGAAGAGAAGGATTGAAGTGTTTATGGATCAGGGGGTGAAACAATATAATTTGAAAGAGTAGCAATAATGGAAAAAATTGAAGTATTATGATTAAACTAAAGTCAGTGTATCAGTAACGATAACGACGGTGTTTATTTACGAATAATTCATGAGCGTGAATGGTTTGGTAAAGCATCGTCATCCAGTGATGGGTAAAGTGTTGTCATCTTCAGTAGACAGTGGCTCTAAAAAAGCATGTGCAATAAACGAGGGGAGGCGGTGTAGGTTTCAAAAAGAAAGGCAAAAGTACGAAATAAATTGTAATTAAAAAGCCAGTAGAATCGACAAGTAAATGTAGGGGGTAGTTTCCAGAAGGGAGGCGAAAGTACGAAAAAGAAGGCAAAAGTTTTGCAAAGCTAAGTTCACAATCATGATAGTTGGACAGAAATTCAAAAGCAGGAGAGATAGACAAAAAAAAAGGGAACTCCATGACTCAAGAAGAAAAAGCTGAAGGAAGGAAAGGTGGGGGATAAGAAAAGCTCAGATAGTTCTGTAAAAAGAGAACAGGAGAGGGAAACTGATGTACTTTAACCAATTCTAGAAAGTGATAACTGAGCAATATAACTTATGCTACTGCATTCTTATGTCAAACACCACTGTATGTTGGTACTTGCTACTAATATGTTTGATAAATATAGAGCATGTGTAGTTCATATCATTAGTAACATTGAAATAGTGATAGCACAGCATGCAGAAGAAATTAGAATGCAGCTAAGGGGCACACAGCTTTCGCAATTGGAGAATTGTGTTCAATTATTAATTCGATATTTCTGTTGAAAGTCACTAGCTATTTTTGAGTTAAACCACCTGTCAATTATATTCATAGAACACTAATTCATAGACAGCTCTTGTAACTTCCCTTCCTTCTTTGAGCCAATTAAATATGGTTTCATTTGTATTATTAGAATAAATGTTTAACTGGTGAGGTTAATTTAGCTTCATTAATATCCAGTATGAATGCATCATAACATCGGTTGTTGTCTGAATAGTTGGATATATAGGTGCAGTAGTATTTTAATGGAGCACCACTAACAGCATGCTGTGGCACCATATTATATGCATATTATGGGTATAAAATGTAAATTCTTGTGTATTCTAGCTCCTATTCTAATTCAATTTCTCTGGTATAAATTTGTAACAAAACTGGTAGTTGCCATTTTCCACTTGTAGGGGAATATTATGTCCCAATACACACTTTTATACAAGGACTCAAATTTAACCACCGAAGGAGACAGCCATTGTCATTAAAAATGCATTTTTTGACTTAATTGGGTATACATTTTAACCATTTTATGTGGTACATATAACCAACCAGAATTATAATTATTAGTGCTGCTAAATAAGCAGAGAGAGACTGTTTTATTTTATCAGTCTGTATAACAGGGAATGTAACAACTATTAGTGAATATGATGTCAACATTTTTAGATACCTTCCAGTTGACAAGAAGCCACAAACTGCTTCATTTGTTTATATTGATTTTGTTGCTGACCAATCGACTTCAGATGAAATGGTTCTTGATTATGTAAGAAGTTTTAAGATAAAAAAATCATAGTGATCATATTTTTTTATGCCATCATTATCTACTAATTTATGTTGTATTTGGTTAGAAACACTGGATAAGATACTACCTTCTAGAATTTACTACTTTAATGTTGCTTCCACATAGCACTGCTATGACAATGCTTAATTGAGCTATTAACCCCAAACCCACTAAGTTATAAGGTAGTTGGTGAACAAAAAAAACATTTGAGATTAATAGCTAAGAGTGCAAACTCTCAGCGTTAGTTTTAAAATGCAGAAGTCACTATCGAAAAACAAAGGGGTCTTAAATTTTCCGCTAGTAACAATAATTGTTTTGTCCTTTTAGGAATATATAAATTTTATCTATGGCATTTAACATTAGCCTGCATTCATCCCTAGGATTCTTCAGCAGTAGCTTGAAGGGACTATATTGGGGTATGAGGTTTAGAACCAGTGCTCTTGGGATGATCCACACTTTCTAGAGCTCTATTATGTGCTTGAGACTCAGCCATAGGGAATTTACAACTCTCTCAGGACTTCATGGCAATTCTAGGTTTAGAAATAACCTTTTGCTTGATAGAACAAAAATAACGACCGAAACATTTTTGACGCACTCTACTCGAAAAATTCGGGCACACTTTTTGGAGAGCAGGAACACTTGCAGCATGAAGACGCATACTCTAGCAGCAGAAACTTCCCAGCACCAGACAAAAGAATGGAAAGCACCAGAACTATAAAACTCCAGTAAAAAATCTGAACTAGGCCTGGATACATTTGTACGCTCACGTGTGCTCACGTGATTCTTCTGGGTTAAGCAGAGCTGCCCTTGAGCTGTGCGAGACCGGTTGATTCTAGTTTGCTCAATTACTCGGGGAGAAAGCGGATAGGCATACAATAACCAGGTATTAAAAACTGTCAGATTAGTTTATCAAAATATAATCTATTGTATCTAAATAGACATAGAGATAAAAATTAACAAAGCTATATGAAAGAATCATTGAAAATAAGGTTCAGAAAAGGCTTTTAATTATTTCCATTAACTGCTAAAAGTTGCTTTAGTTACGAACTTTGTAACTTTCTAACTGCAAGGTGTGGCGAATTTTTCCACCATTTTTGTAAGCTTTCTGTTAGCCCGCCGATCTTCCCAGTTTCCCCGTTAGTACTGGTCTGCAAGTACGACCTTAAGACGAACACGAGTCAGGTAATTGCAACCTTGAAAATATAATGGCTAATTGGTTTAAGGGTGGCTGCATACCGCCCGCGCAATATTTTGTTGACAGTTGCTACACACGATTACTACTATTGTATTCTTACAGTGGCTTCTCCGCTACAACATAAGGACAAAGTACAGCCGATGGCGCCGCTCGCTTATTTTAGATCGAATCTGGAGTAAATATCGGGCCAGTTATAATACTTCGGAGCACTTTTTTAGAGCGGTGCGGTAAGCTGGAGCTCACGATTTGGTGCACTACTAGCCAGGCCGGTAACTCAACGAGTCATCTTCCATTTCAATATTACTTTACGATTTATTCGCATTTTTTCTTTTTATGAGATCTTGAAAAATTCAAGTTGTGGTGCAGTTCATTTTTGTAGGTTTGCCCGTGTGTAAAAAAATTAGATTCCAAGAAAAACTGGTACAAAATTAGGAACTTTTATTTCACTCGCAATTTTTATGAAATAACCCCGCCCCCCATTTCTCGTACTACTATAGTATGTCCAAGTTGAGTTGGCCAAAAAAAACTTGAATAACTTTTAAACCGAAGTAGCTAACGCATCCGGGGTCTGCACCAATAGAAAGCTCGCGCCGAAGCGGTGAAAATATTTCCTCAGTATACTTCAAATCCAGAGAGAAAGTGCTTGTCCAAAACTCAATACAAAAGTCTATGGGAATAGAAAAAACCACAGGTTTCCCTCTAGAACTCCTCAGGGTTTTAATTTTCCACCTGCTTACATTATTGGCGAGCGAGCGTAGCGAGCGAGACACTTACAGGGGTAAAAATGAAAAAATCGGGGATGTTTGTTTGTTTATATATATGGACGTACGTATGTCATTTTGTACTTTGACCCTCTGTATTTTTGTGTTCGCTCCGCGTTCGACCCGTCCCAAACTTCACTAAACAGAATCCTCCGGCTTAGTGACCATTACCCATATCGCCTTTGAAATTGAATTGTTTACGGCTTTGAATTATTTTGCGGGTGCAGTTAAAACTCAAAAACTTATGGGGGCTCCATTTCTATTCGAGTTAGTGGCGGTGGTAAGTTAATACGCTATTTGTCACAGTTATAAGTCCTACTCAACAGTATTTACTTAAAAATTCATTGTCCGCTAGACTTACCAGGAAGGTAAGTCTTGCGTAGGTATGTTCAGTTGTGTGAAAGTATTGTGCATTACAACTACTATTAAGAATATCACAAAGAAAATTTTAAATAACGTGATTTGAATTTGTTGCTTCTTTTTCAATTCAAACTGTTGCGGTAGCGGTTACCATGACATTGAAACCCCTTTACCGCATACGTAATTAAAAAACTCGACTTTATTTTAGTAGCTTGAGTGTTAGTTGTTAAAATCAAATTTAACAATAGTGTTGTTTAAGGCTCGCTCGCCATTTGTGCTCAAGCACACCACTAGTATGCGGGTAAGAAACACAAATAGAGTTGAAAACAAGTGCAACGTTGACGTTTGTGCGCTTAATTGACTTGGATTCACATAACCTAAAAGCATCCCTCATTTACGGTGCTTGCGGTCGCGCCAACTCAACTTGATACTATAGTACGCGAGCTTTTTTTTTCAGTTCGTCTGTATTGATTCTAAGAAAGCCCACCTATCAAGAGTAAACAAATATCAATGCAACAATAACAACATCCCTCGAGTTCATATGTGTAGAGCCTTCAGAAAGGACAGGAGGAGTGGCAACCTGGTGCACCTTGCCAAGTGAGATCAGACGAGGACTACTGTATGGAGCTTTGCTGTAAATATGAGACAACCTGAAGCTAAAGATACTACAACTTCGCTAAGTATACTTTGGCTGCTACTGCTCACATATTATTGAATGGTGGGGAATATTTAATAACTGGATGTACGGTGGTGTATGATGCTATGTGTGGCCACCCTTAAAACGAACAGTATATAGATATTGTTCATGTAATTATTTTTCATCCTTCATTAATGTTCATCTTTATTCTCGTCTATAACTTTGAAAGTTGAAAAACATGTATAGCTATTATATATCATTATACAAGCTTAAAGATCTCCAACTTGATTTAGTTATGTAATTGCATTTTAATTATCAATACAGTCACATAGTCATTCTCTGGCTGAAATAATTCAGCGAAGCGAGCGGAGCTGACTCTCTAATGAGTTCGCGATATAATTATATATTTGGCGAGCGAGCGTAGCTAGCGAGACACTTACAGGGGTAAAAATGAAAAAATCGGGGATGTTTGTTTATTTATTTATATATATGGACGTACGTATGTCATTTTGTACTTTGACCCTTCGTATTTTTGTGTTCGCTCCGCGTTCGACCCCATCCCAAACTTCACTAAACAGAATCCTCCGGTTTAGCGGCCATTACCCGTATCACCTTAGAAATTGAATTGTTTACGGCTTTGAATTGTTT
>WLWD01001120.1_pt1 | contig 78848 bp, 60 predicted proteins | sample 6712731 | NCBI WGS metagenome assembly WLWD01 (sample SAMN12718690, study PRJNA576275) | sponge metagenome | isolation source: marine sponge | host: Mycale hentscheli | place: New Zealand: South Island, Marlborough, Capsize Point | collected 2014-11-01 | reverse complement strand
ATTACATGGTCCCCGGCAATTTCTCTCGTTTCATTTTAGTCCCCTGGACACGTTCGACTCTAAAATATGCTAATGACATGGTCCCCTGGCAGTTTCTCTCGTTTCATTTTAGTCCACTGGACACGTCCGATTCTTCAATATGCTAATAACATGGTCCCCGGCAGTTTCTCTCGTTTCATTTTAGTCCACTGGACACGTCCGATTCTTCAATATGCTAAAAACATGGTCCCCGGCAGTTTCTCTCGTTTCATTTTGGTCCACTGGACACGTCCGATTCTGCAATATGCTAATAACATGGTCCCTGGCAGTTTCTCTTGTTTCATTTTAGTTCAATGTACTTTAGTTCAATGTACTTGTTTCATTTTAGTTAAAACTGGGCATTCTTATGATAAAACTAAACCTTTTGTCAATGTATTGATCCACAGCGTGAGGATGCTTTCCTGGTTGTAGTTATGTAGGTGATCTTTACCGACTAAGGGTGGGTTGGTACAGGGTCTCTGTATAGCCTATTGAGTAGAATTTAATTTTGTTGTTGTGATGGCAGATACTTTTTGATGTGATTTTATATATACAGTGTTGTGCTTCTGTAAGTGTCATAAAAATGTATTTATATTCTTCTAGGAAATTGTTGTTGATCTTTTCCAACTTGACGCTAGACGCAGTGATGCTCACTGTATTGGCTGAGAAGACAGTCGCCTTGTGCCCAAGTTTAGTGTCACCTATGATGAAAGAACAGAAGATTTACTATCTATAGCATTGAAATTACATAATTTATATATGGGGCTGAGTGGAAAAATTGCGATACTTAAAAACAACAAAAACTAGTGACCATAAGAGAAGAGTTATTGCCAAGTTGTGGCTATCTGTAAAAAATTTGGCTTTAATGGGAAAAGGTTATGGAGTCAAATTTAATGGAGAAAGAACCAGGGGTCCAAGAGGTCCTAGAATAACTGAAATGTTCTGCCATAATTTGGTGGAATGGTGGTTTAGACATTGGAGCTCAGAGATATTGTGCTTATAGCCAGTGTTGTTTTGGTTTAGCGATTCCAAACTTTCTTAGTTTTAGTTATTCATACTAAAAAAATATCTTGAATGCTTAGTTTTAGTTTTTTCCCCAAATTCTCCCTGAAGATTTAGTTAGTTTTTAGTTTTTCTTCAATACCATGTAGAAGATTTAGTTAGTTATACTATCAATGACTTAGTTTTAGTTAATTTATGTTGCCTCTCAAATTCTGCAATAATGACTCCTTAAAGAAAGTTGTTCATGTAGTTTTTCCAAAGAACTTCAAAAATGGCATATTTCTGTGAAAACTTGGGTATTATTAATAAAGTATGGTATTTGTTATGTAGTTTAGAGAATAATTTCTTGAAGGGAATTTATATTTTCATTTAATAATGACATAATTCAAGGTGAATTGTTTACAATAAAATTGGTTAGTTTTAGTTTTTGTCATCCACTCTACTGGTAGTTTAGTTATTATTGAATTTACTGTCTTCTAAAATAATTAGTCTTAGTTTTTCCACGTTCTCTACAGCTTAGTTTTAGTCAAAAGTAAAATACCCCATAACTAAGGGGTTTTGGTTTTAGTTTTAGTTAACTAAAACAACACTACTTATAGCTACAAATAGAGATGATGAAATCAGCTAACAAAACAGAACTTGGTATGAACAAAGAAGTCATTGAAAGCTAAACAATTTATGAGAATTTTTTTTACTGAAATACAAGACAATTGCTTGAACCAATTTATGCACTGAAAGTCAATAATAGCAACATTTGATTATTTACAATCACATGTGCAGTGCATCTATTACCTCAACTAATTGGGAATTGAAATGTTCCTAAAATACATAACAATAAAAGAAAAAAATGTGTCTGCTATTTTCATAAAGGACCCAAAAAATGCAATTCATTGGAAGCAAAAGCTGTCAAATAGAAATAGCACTCCAGTATTGGTGACCAATGCATTATCATCTACTAATATAGACCTATTGGAAGCAATGCTTCTCTATACTACCAACTCACACGGGAGAACACTTACCACGCCATCACTTCAGCAGCGAGAGCTGGCGGCAAGAGCTCCTCCTCGCAGAGATAGCGATTGAGGTCAAAGGTGAATATCAGCTTTCTAGTCAGTTTTGGGTGTGGTGGGTCAGAGATATTGGAATAATAAATAGAGGATGTGGGAACGCCCTATTTTGGAAGACAGTCGATTCAAGTCAGTAAGCAAGGTATGGCGGAAAGCCAGCCTCAAGTTCGTACAGAGGTGAGCGCATAGCTATCGCTAGCTGATTATTAAATCCTCGATTAAATCAAGTGTTTGTTAGCCTAGATCCAGCCTTCCCCATACAGCCCACTGTTTGTATAGCTTTTACAAAGGGTTGAAAGAAGGGAAAACACTGCTACCTACACACATGCCAAGTGCTTAGCATAATTCTTTTTACAACTAGAAAAAGGGAAATTAATGTCTGATCATTATATATAAGGCATCAACAACTGGATAGAGAGGGAAACTTATGTCTGAGCATGCTCATAAAGAGATACCACCAGCTTAACTGAAAAAAAGAGGGAAAGTAATGTCTGAGCATGCTCACGCCAATGCACTTGCAACTGGAAAAAAGAGAGGGTAAAAGTCATGTTTCTGAGCATGCTCTTAAAAAGACACCAGGTTCTTTTCATGAGCATGCTCAGACATGACTTTCCCTCTCTTTTTTCCAGTTGCTAGTGTATTTTTGTGCTGGAGGATGGTTAGACTATCCCTTTCTTTTGCTACAGTTTGTATCTATTTACTCTAGCTATTTGAAGTCTAGTTTGTTCCAGAAATATAGTAAGTTGTGTGTTTATAACACATAAACATAGCATAATATATTTGTAGTCATTTTTTTTGTTGTTGTGTTTGTTAGTGGTTTATTTACAGTTTTTACCATGTGTAAATAATTTGTATTCGGGATGTATATTTATATGTTTGTGTACTTTTATAGAAAGATTATGTTTTTGGATTTGCTTTTTTTTAATGTATATGTTCATATGTTAGCTTTCTATACAGCATAGCAGGTGTCTTTCGAAAAAAAAAAAAAAGCTTTTTTTTTACAATTTTTTCATTGCGTTTTGACTAAACAGTTGGTACCGCCACATTAAGATTTTTACTAGTCAAGTTCTCGTTTCAGCTTATTTACAGCTAAAAGCCAGAAACTCTTCCACAGCTATATCTGCAAGCTAAGTCTTGTACTACCCTCTAAATGCTATAGAGGTCATGCTAAACTGCTTGCACAATTAAAAAAAAACTGACTTGCTTCGATTAAGCATACTGACTGGATTTTCGCTGAACTTGCTGCTCTGACAGGTCCCTACTTCTTAATCTTTCTACCAGCTACAGTTGGGTCTCTATTAGTGAGAATATCTAAGCCAATGATGACCCCAACATTTAAAATAGCATCATTTTTTACATTCCTGAAAGTGGCATATGGTAAACATTGAGCATTTAAACTGTAACACAGTCGAACTGAAAAACTATATTTTATCAACTGCCGTAACATTTTCTCTCTTTTTTATTTTTCTACAATAGCTCCTTCAGTGCAAAAAAACATCGTTCTACTGAACAGAATTGAAAACCTATCTTTTCTGGTGCCTACTGTACATTATTTTAGCACAGGAAGAAACAGCTCATTCTCTTATTATGTGTTTGTGTGTTTGGAATATCATGTCATTATTTGTGTTTGTGTTGTGTGCACATATTTACGCATTGTGCCAGTTGTATGTTTGTGTGTTTGTTTATTTGTTTATTTCTCAGTATTGTTTTTTTACTATTTTTATATACTAAATATTGTATTGTATATAAGCATTGTGTGAGAACTTGTATGTTTGTGTGTTAGTATGTCACGCAGTTGCTATTGTTATGCGTGTACATTTCTGTAAAGTATAGAGTAAAATTGTTTATTTGTGTGTTTGTTTACGTGGTTCAATTACAATATTGTTGTTTGTTAGTATTTTATGTACTTATTTAAAGTTGTATAGAATGTTTATATAGCGTATAAACTGCTGATATAGGAATAAATTTGTTTGTGTCGTTTAAATAGCACTTAAATGCTGTTTGTTTGTTTGTATGTTTATCACTTTAATTATATATTTGTTTATTTATTTGTATTTAGAGAGATCTCCGTCCTCCAGTCTCTCTTCACTGGGAGCGCTGCCATACATGGAGTAAGAATGTCTGGCCTGCACAATGTGCAGTACTAGATAATAAAGTGCTAGTTATGGATGTTGATTATCACACACTTCACATCTCTACTGACCTTCACTCATGGACTACTACTCGTGCACCATATGGACGCTCGTCCCTAACTACCTACCAGTCTAAGTTTGTATTGGTTGGTGGACGTCATCCCTACACTAGGGAACGCACAAACTCTCTTTTGACAAGTACTACTGGTCTAGACTGGAAGCCATCGCTACGTGCCATGCCTACTCGTCGCTACATGGCATCATCAGTTAGTGGAGGATCACCAGAGGTCCTCGTCGTGGCTGGTGGGACTGGCTCACATTACGAGATGTTGGACGTAGTGGAAGTTCTACTCAACGACCATTGGACGACTGCAGACTCACTTCCTTCTTCATGCTGTGACATGCTATCAACATTCCATGAAGGCAACTTCTACTTCACAGGAGGAAGAGGACTTGGCAAGAGAGAGATTCTGTTTATATGCAGTTTAGAGTCTCTCACAGCATCTGCTAGTAATGGCAGCACAAGAAGACAAACAATATGGAGGACAGTAACCACACTTACTGCCATCTTCGCTATCATCTCCTATGTATCGAATCTAATCGGCATCGATGACTATTCTACCATTAGAAGTTACTCCAACAAGACAGAGGAGTGGATTGAGACTACTAGTGAGGGAGATAGACCAGAACAGAAGTATAATGGTGGATACATAGCTACTGCAGTCTTGTCTACTGGACAGTTGCTGGTTGCTACTGAGTATGGAGTATACAAAGGAACTCTGTCAGGTTAGTGTAAGCAAATAGCAGCATCTCTAGTAAGCCATCTTGCCTTCAGTGATATTGGCTTCTCTTTAGAATGTCCCATTTATAGATTATATGGGAAACTAAAGTTAGGTATTAAAAAACTTGTACTATAATAAAACTAGAATATTATTATTTATTATTAAGTTAATTATGTTAAAATTAAATATTTATTATATTAATTATGATATTATAATAAGTAAGGTAATTGATTGTCTTTGCCTAAATTGTAAGTGCTAGAGTGCAGCTGCTTCTACTGGCAGCTGCTTCTACTGGCTTAGCTCCAGGCTATAAAACCAGCTGCCCACAATCTGTATTGTACTGGAGCCAGCTAATAGTACTGGTGCAGTGTGTGGGTTACTTGTACTGTATAACCAATGAGAATGTATTAACTAATTAGTGTTTTATTTGCAATATTTTATAATGCATATTTTATTTTATGTTTAATAGTTCTAAAATATGAAGATGCATATAAACACTTCATTGTTTCCAAGGAAGTGTTGGAGCTTCTGTCTTTAAAGTTTATGTCCCTTGGTCCTCCAAGACAAGGCAAGAGTACAACTCTCAGGAGAATAAAGAAAGAGATCATAGATCTTCTGTCAGCAAACGAAGAGGAGCAGATTCATGGCAGCACAGGCACAGTGGAGTGTTGCTCCAATGTGGTAGTCCAAGGCAAGTCTGATCCAACTACAGCAGAAAGAAGTATAGACTGGACCATTGTAAAGAATCTCATTGAGGAAGCTTCTCTACTCTTTCACACTCTCAAAGATAGTCTGGCGACTGAATCCACTTCTGAAACTGAATCCACTTCAGAAGCTACAGCTGATTCCCATAGAGGTAGTGACACCAGGTCAGAGGTCAGTCAGGCTAGCAGTACACTGCAGTCTCACTCTGTTGAAGAGCCACCCCAGCCTTCATTATTGCAGAAGATGATGGCAAGATTGAAATCTTTTACCCAAAATAGGCAACCCAGGCATAAGGAAATCACTCCACTCTCAACAACACATGACCAACCAGCTGATCAGGCAGTATCATCACCAGATTATTCTGAAATAGCTGCCATATTCGAGGCAGTGTCCAAACAACCAAACTTTGCAGAAAATGTGAAGCAATCTTTTAAAGCTTTCTTGAGAATGGAGGACACCGGAGGTCAGCCTGAGCTGATGGACATGCTACCAGCACTCACCATAGGACCTGGCCTCTACTTGCTGTTCTTTAGCTACAATTTTCAACTAGATGAGGAGTATCGGGTCTTTTATCAGAGAGCTTCAGGAGAGACAACTGCACCAGAGAAATCAGAGTTTACTCTGCAAGAGATGCTTTTGCGTACTCTGGCCAGTATATCTTGTTTCAGTTCCTCCACCCATCTTCAACCTCAGCCAGGAGCAGACAACTCAGCAATTGGTGAGATACTGGAGTCCTCCAAGTCAGTAGTGTATATAGTGGGTACTCACAAAGACAAGGTTTCTGGGGAAGTCATCGCTACAGTCGATGCGCAGCTTCAAAAAGTGATTCGAGACACTGACTCCTACAAAAAAGGCATAGTTCAGTTCTGCTCAAAAGACAAGCTTGTTGTTTCTTTAGACAACATGGGAGGCGGAGTAGAAGAGATCGATCACTTGCATCAGCTACTGGAGAATGCCATGGAGAAACACTTTAAAAAGCTGAAAATTCCAGCCGTGTGGCTTCTGTTCAGCTTGTGTCTTCGCATGAGAGAAGTGAGGACAGCTAGCCTGGAGACCTGCTTGGCCTTGTCCCATGCCTTCAATATGACACCCTACGAGACCAGAGCAGCTCTGTGGTTTCTTCACCACCATGCCGGTGTTCTGATGTACTTTCCCAGTGTGCCTGGTTTGGAGGACCTGGTCATCATAGACATCCAGGTAGTGTATGACAGTATCACTGGTGTCATTCTGAAAGCCATGAGCTTTGATAGCGTAGGTCAGGCTACAGCCGAGAGATTCAGAAAGACAGGTCGATTCACTATGACAGATTTGAAGACAGCTACAGCTGACATTTCAGGAGATCTGATTCCACCAGAGCAACTGGTAGCTTTGCTTGCATATCTTCACTTGATAGCTGAGATTGTGTCAGTCGAATCTTCTGATACTAACTCAGTGTTAGAAGAAGAGAAAGAATACATCATGCCTTGCGTGTTAGAAAACACTAGTGCAAAGGAACTTGACCTATTCCACAATGAATCCTGCAGATCTTGTATCGTGGAACCTCTCTTGATGTACTTCAGTAGTGGGTTTACTCCTATGGGACTCTTTCCTGCTGCAATGGCATGTCTCGTATCCAACAAGTCCTTCACTTTCATTGGAGAAGGAGTCAAGAAAAACATGGTGCACTTTTTGTATGGAACAATAAAAGTTCACGTGTCTTTTGTATCGAAATCTAAATATTTCGAAGTCGTAGTTTCTTGTGATCCTACTTTCCAAGACTCCATTCACCATGAATGTATTTCTCTAAAACAAGAAATAGAGGACACTCTAAAGGAGGCTAGTTCCAGAATGAACTACAACAGCTCCATGGACTACCAGTTTGCCTTTGACTGCCGTTCACATGAAGGAGAAAATCATCTTGGAGTGGTGGATGGTGCAGACACGATTCCAAAGGTTATGACATGTCTCTTCAATCCAGACTATCCACAAGCAGTTGTACTCACCAATAGACACCTCATTTGGTATGGACAGGTATGCAGAAATAGACTACGTATTCTAACTTGCAATAACTAACAATGATATTATTTGGTTTTAGAAATACGAGGAGAAAGATCCTGTGGTAGAGGTCTCTGAAAGTAAGTCAAGTTATTGTTTTAATTCCTATCATTATAAATGTTTTATTATTAGGTGGCAATAACTTGAGAATATTTCTGAGTGTGTATCCTGACTTGGTCCTCTCAGTGAAGCCTTGTGTTATGACAGTAGCTGATCACTGCTACAGTATTGAACTCATATCACAACATACCTACGACCAACTTCGTGAGCGTAAAGACCTGATTGACGAAGACAGAGCAAGAACTCTTTTGGACAACATTCGTAGAGTCTTTTCATCGAGACCCTCAGCTCTCAAGGAATTTGTTACTGTATTGTTTCAAACAGGAGAATGTAATCATTTAGCAGATAAAATACAGCGACAGCTCCAGTAAGTGTATTGTTATTATTGTAGTATTTGAATTATTGCATTGTTTGTGTAATAGAATTGTGGATTGAAGTCTGTCAACACTACATGGACATACATTTGAAAGCACTCATTATATTGCACTTTACATTTTTTTATATCCCATATTTCAAATTTACACATTGTTAATTTATTTTTACTGTTACTTTAAATAAATTTTCATTACAGAATGCTTGACATATTGTTATAAAGTAAGGGTCAGGAGACATGGCCATACCATTGCTTTGCTGCATATATATTGCGGCGGTCAACTACCGTTAGCAAATTACTGTGAATGGCCCTCCTAAATCACAAATAGAAATTCCAATACTGTCAGCCACTGTTTCAAAGCTATGTTTAGCAAGTATGGCTTCTTTGAATATCTGTCTACTGCGCCAGACTATCTTGACCGTACAACTACTCCAGCAAAATGTTCACCCCCCCTCTCTTGTCTGACAGTATCTTGCTGGCAGTGTACAACACTCACTGAATTGCCTACTCAAATCGCAGTCACCACACATTCAGGATCCACTTCTCATGTCACAACAGATGTCGTAGCAGGTACCACACCCCTGGGATCAAGTTCACACGTCACAACAGATGTTGTAGCAGGTACCACACCCCTGGGATCTAGTTCGTACGTCACAACAGATGTCGTAGCAGGTACCACACCCTTGGGATCTAGTTCGTACGTCACAACAGATGTCGTAGCAGGTACCACACCCCTGGGATCTAGTTCGTACGTCACAACAGATGTCGTAGCAGGTACCACACCCCTGGGATCTAGTTCGTACGTCACAACAGATGTCGTAGCAGGTACCACACCCCTGGGATCTAGTTTGTACGTCACAACAGATGTCGTAGCAGGTACCACACCCTTGGGATCTAGTTCGTACATCACAACAGATGTCGTAGCAGGTACCACACCCCTGGGATCAAGTTCGCACGTCACAACAGATGTTGTAGCAGGTACCTCACCCCTTGGATCCCTTTCTCACATCACAGTCCCTATGGCCTCTGGATCCATTACTCAGGTTTCAGGTAAGAATTAATGGTGTTTTGCAGAAACATATTTTTTCATTAAGTGATAAGAACTCTCCATAAAATTTTTTCTGAAGACCAAAATTTTGTTCAGAAAACTTTTTTTTTTGGTAGCATGAAGTCTGTACATGTAATTTTTAAATGATTTTTTGGCAGATCGCATTTTTTGTTAATCCCAGATAATTCGAGAGAAAGATATAAGTAGCTATAGTAACTTAGGCAGAGCTATGATTTTTCATTTGCATACAATGTTACCTATGTTATCATGTGAGACAGTCAACGATAAAATTGAGCTCAATGCAGCACACGTGAATGTTGGGGAATAAGAATCAATTGAATCCAATAAGCCTACCAAGGGGAATTTGATTAGGTCATATATTGTGAACGGCTAAGGCAATCAAACTCGATGCTGATAAAGTGTGATAGTTCAAAAACAGTTTATTTTTTATGGAGGCCGCGTTGGGCCCTATTTTCCTGTAAATGGTTTCATATAGAAATAAGTTTGTCCCAACTGTCCCCGAACTAAGTGCTGTCTAATGAACAATAGAACTTCAAATCTATGGACTGACTATAAACAAAAAACAACAACAACAACAGGAAACAAAATTCACTCATTTGTCTTTGTAACTGATATTTCAGGGTTCAAACTTCTCAAGTTACGACTCCATTTCAGTTTGACTCCTGCCATTCTACTAAAATATCCTTCAATATTTGTGGTAGTAATAATTTATTTATTGATTTATTTTTTTATTTATTTTTTTTTTGGGGGGGGGGGAGAAATTTCACTTTACATGCCTAATTTGTATTTGTGATGTTACATACCTGTATTGTTTAACTTTCTAAGTACCACACCCACTGGATCACCTCCAGTCAGAGTCACTGCACAACGTGGATTATTGATTCCTGGTGCAGTCACCACATGTACTGGAGTTGCGGTTACCATGCCGGTTCCATGATCTCCTTCAGTTGCAAATTCGAGTACTGTATCACTCACCAAAGCTACACCTCCTGTTGCTTCCTCAAATTTACGTTCACCATTCACCAATCTATTGAATTTACCTGTTGGTAAGGGATGTTACTACGATATCATCACAGACGGGTTCAGCACATGTTCTCACTAGCGATGAGTGTTGGTCACTTTTATAAAGTGAAGGAAGAGAAAAAGAAGTGTGAAGCTGAGGAGAAGGTAAAGCGAAAACAGGAAAGAGAAAGGAAAAAAGGGAAAAAGAAATAGAACAAAGAAGAAAGGCTGAGGAAAGAATTCGACGAACTGAGGAGAAGGAAAAGAAGCGAAATCAGGCAGAGGAGGAGAAAGAAAAGAAGCGTAAGCAGGCAGAGGAGGAGAAAGCTAAGAAAAAGTTTACAACACAAAGCTGTGACAGGCAAGAAACGCTCTCGAGAGGTCACTACTGAAACTTCAACAAATGAAGGACATTTGAATTTAGTTGAAGGTGGGAGCAAGATTACAAGTAGACGTACTCTGCACAAGAGATCAAAAGTTACAATGGACAGTAGCATATTCACAGATTTAATGTTGTCTGCTTCAGTTATTTTGAAGAGGACGAAGGAACGGGCAGAGAATGGCTTCAGTGCATCTGTTCAAGGTGGACATGAAGACTGTGTCGTACCAAACCCCAATGGTGAAAATAAACTTTGTCCCATATGTTGAACTCTGAACTTTGATTTGTAGCATTTGATCTTTTCATTTTTTTGTAAGTCATGATTTTTTTTTCTTGTTGGCATTCCAGTGAAAATGAAGTAAACTCCAATGGCAGTAGCACATTGTGGTAATGCTGGTCAAGGGTTGTTGTTGTTTTTGTTGTTTTTTTGTTTCTCAGATTGAGAAGGGGGGGGGGGGGGGGGGTGCTTGCCTCCTTTTTACAGTAAACACTTCCAATAAACAATATTCTATACAGTCCCCTAAAATTCATATACTGCCCCCCCCCCCACCCTTCAATTGAATAGTAAATGGGCAATTTAGTTGAAGCTAAGTATGGTCATAGGTGAACAGAAAAACTTTATTTTGCCACTACCTTTATACTTCGTACGCTAACTTGCAAGGACTATTCCTATAAGGAAATTAAGCACGCACATACAATAAAAATGTGACATAAGAATTCTATGGAATAAATTTGGTAAAGGATAGTCGTGTGTGAAAAATTCAATGGTGATATTTAAAACCGATGCATCGGCCACTACGACGGGCTGATATTTGGTGGTCCTGGGCGATAATCGGGGCCTGACTGCTTCTGCACAGCGACCTGCAAATTGTGTTTTAAAAATATGAGTATTGCAAGGCGATAGAATATGAAATAACCTCATGATTGGTCGAAACAATACATTTTTAAATCGTTCAGCTAATGAGTTATAGTTAGTGGGGCAAACTTGGTCCGATAAATGAGGTCTTACGCTAGTATACAGAATTATACCGAGTCAACCCAATCAGCAATTGCATACAAACACATAATTCAAATTAGTAAACAGTATTAATTCACTATTTATTGTTGTTGTCCATCTATTACCATACAGCAACAGGAACACTCCTCAGTCATAGCTAAAAGATAGATGATCATTCTTCTTGTGTGTGTGTGTGGGGGGGGGGGGGGCAACGATTTTAAAAATGATGTGGGCGTGCTGTACACGTGCTTAGTCCGAGTCCACCCCTCTTGCATTGCAGCCTTGACGAGACGGTCATCTATATTGCAGCGTGTATTGCACGTCGTCCCTTATTCGAGGCCAACAAAGGCAGGCTTCCGTTGACATCCTTTTGAAGAGGTTTGCAGTTCATTGATAGGAAGAAAGTGTGCATATAAAAGTCCTGTAGCGCGTGTGATGATGGCACGACGAGTGTCGCTGATTTCAACATTGGGTAAAGGATCACAAGTCATAGGTGGCGGTAAGTTGAGCCTAACTTCACTTCAGTTTCTATGAACTACGTGCGCCTTATCTGTGATTTCTGTCGCTTGTTGCAGCTTTCAGAGCTACTAGTTCGGTTGTGTTGACTAGATCTATTCACTTTGGACCAGACCAGCAAACAATGGCTAGCAATCTAGACGCTAACGTATATCAGCGCTACATGGCGCTACCTACGCCGGACAAAGTCATGGCAACGTACATTTGGATCGATGGTACCGGCGAGGTATGGTTTATAATATTTTCGTTGTGGGATAAAATTATTTCTGAGGGACGGGTGGTGGAGATGAGAATCATTAGACAGTGTGTGGTAATTATTGTAGTAATAATCTTATCTATTTCATCAGCTCTTGTCACGTGGCAGTTTCTCTTGAGGGCAAGCAGGCTAGGCTCTTGTACCTGCCTCCTAGGTGGAAATGGTGGGTAGTCAGGAGGCAGTATCATAACTTTGGCTGTGATATGATATCATTATCACTGGCACAGCTGACTAAAATAGTTTTTTTTTTTTAATGAAACTGTTAGGAAAGTGTCTTCCACAAAGGAATAAGGGAGCTTAGGGGAAAAAACAAAAAAACAAGTTTGAATCAATTCAATAAACTTGTACGTGTTCTCTCCGTTATCTAAGTTCATATTGTGCAAGCTATGACAAGTGTAGTGGGTTGTTTCTTTTTGTTTTAAAAAAAATCATCTATACAACATTTCCTTCAGGTCAATTGTGTAATGTTAATAGGCTCAGTTCCAGTTTTGCTAGTTGGTACCCACAGAGTACAAGACAAAGAGATGCCATCAAGTATTTGTGACTGTAACACACACACACACACAAAGGAAAGTAAGAGAGGTGTCTGGAAGAGAAGGTGAACTGACAGCTCATTAGTGACAGTGATTGATGTAGTGAGGCCATGGAACTGTGCCAGACAAGACATGTGGGGAGTGCTACATGTTACTAGTGGGATTCTGATGGGTTCATGTGGTTTGACCTTGTCAGCTGCAATTACATCTGGGTTGCTAGTGTGTGTGTGTGTGTGTTTCCTGGTGATGATGCATGCCTGGCATGTGTGTAGGTTGTTGAATGTTCAACTTCACTTGTGTATGTGTTGACACTAAGTTTTAAGTACTCCATTACTTTGTTGAAGGACAACAAATCTAGTCAATATAACAAACATTGTGCCATAAATAACAACAGTCACACCCACTCCCAGCCAACATACAATACTCCACGCCTGTATAGTCTTTGTGGCATGGAGGAGTGGCCGATACATAAATATCACTTCAGGTTTTAGAGTTCTTGTTTACAAACTTGTGGTTGGAGGTGGAGAAATATGTTGATCTATGTTGTCATAGCAATGGGGTGTGGTCTATGTTGTAGGGTCTGCGTAGCAAGACACGGACTCTGTTCAAGTATCCCACACGCCCTGACGAGCTGCCAGTGTGGAACTTTGATGGTTCCAGCACGGGTCAGTCTGTGGGGCATGACAGTGATGTGTATATCAAGCCAGTGGCCATCTATCGCGACCCCATGGTACCCGGAGACAACTGCCTCGTCATGTGCGAGACCCGAGACAAGGACGGACAGCCACACCCAACTAACTACAGAGACTCCTGCGCCAAGGTAACTCGTGGAACACATGGTGTAGTTTATTTCATGTTTGGTTGTTATTTGCAGGTGATGGAGAAGGTGAAGGATCAGCATCCATGGTTTGGTATTGAACAGGAGTATACTCTTCTAGACCTGGATGGTCATCCTTTTGGTTGGCCTAAGATCGGATTCCCAGGTCCTCAGGGACCGTACTACTGTGCCGTGGGAGCAACCAGGGTATACGGCAGACAGGTGTGTTTGTGTGTGCGTAATGTGTTAACTTCTTGTAACTGAACTAATGAGGTATAGTAGTCACCCTGTCTGTCTGTCACACTCTGATTGTGGAGATTACTGATGTCAGATTTCATACCCAAATTAATGGATAATTGTCAACAATTATCCGTTAATTTGGGTATGAAATTACTCAGAACAACAATTAGGACCTTTTAGTGTGCTTTTTTTTTTTTTTTTTTTTTTTTGGCTGATTTTTTGAGAAAATAGTAAGCTTTCAGCTCCGTGTAGGTACTAGCCTTTGTGGGCCATGCCCGCTATAGTCACATCGTAATCAAGTGAGCTAATAATTTCTTGCTGCTCGTGGTAGTTTGCCTTAATACTGGGAAGTTAATGGAGTGCTAGAAGTGGAGTTTTGTGTTGAAAATATAGATCAGTGAGTGTCTCTGGCCCGTTTAGCTAATTATGAATACTGTGTGTTTACATCTACCATTTTCATTGCTCGAGCTATATTGATGCCTGATTAGAATAGCCAATCAATTATTCCTTTGTTCTGAGATGACTTTGTAATAACTAGCTAGTGTGTAGTAGCACTGAGGGTTCACACCTTTGGTGCTTCATTATTTCTGTTACACATTAGACTTCTCTGATCACCTATAATAAAGATTCCTGGAACAATACTTTGACTAACTAACTTTGTGGAGGGTTAATAACCTGAGCTGTAGACTTCAACTTCTGATGTTACTCAGACTCTGTTAGACTAGCTGTGAGATAGCGTGGTACACGTACTGGTTTGTGGCTTGAAACACAGTCAGGTTCTAGACCACAGATCACTGAGAACAGTTCAAGCCATGGCAGACTACTGCAGTCATTGGGTGATAACTCACTTGCTGTTTTACACCTGTACACACGCACACACATACACACATGTTCCAGGTGGTGGAAGCTCATTACAAGGCGTGTCTGTATGCTGGTATTGACGTCAGCGGCACTAATGCTGAAGTGATGCCTGCCCAGTGGGAGTATCAGGTGGGGCCAACTGAAGGAATCAAAATGGGAGATGACCTCTGGGTGTCCAGGTGAGTCAGTTTGAAAGGTAAAGGGTTGTCAGAAGTAGAATGTGGTCATGTGCATGCTTGTGAGAGACTGTTTGTTTTGTTTGTTTTGTTTACAAGAAGTTGTTGGTGGATAGTAGGCAATCCCATTGGATTGTAATATTTGCGTGCTGGAACAGTGGCTGTGTTGTGTGTGAACAGGTATATCATGGATCGGGTGTGTGAAGATTTTGGAGTCATTTGCACTCTAGACCCTAAGCCAATGCCAGGTGAGAATGGGTGTGGCTTGCTTGATTGTAATTGTGTGGTTCCTTCTCATTGTGTGTATGTGTTACATTCCTTACTCTTATTGTGGTTGCTAGGTGACTGGAATGGTGCTGGAGCTCACTGTAACTATAGCACAGTGGCCATGCGTGGGAAAGGAGGTATTACTGCCATCACAGCTGCCATTGAGAAACTCTCACATGAGCATGACAGACACATCATGCTGTATGACCCCAAAGGAGTAAGTCATGGGTGTGGTTTTAATGTGGGTGTGGTTGATGATGCCTATTGTGTGTTATCAAGGGTGTTGATAACAGACGTCGGTTGACTGGACGTCACGAGACTGCACGTATAGACAAGTTCAACTACGGAGTGGCTCATCGGGGAGCTAGCATCAGGATCCCCAGACAGATCAACAAAGGCAAATTTGGGGGTGTGGCTTGTTTATGGTAGCCCTGTCCTCTTTTAATAAGGGCATCAATTAATCAAAAGCTATTGGCAGTTAAGGACGTCTAGCCAAGTGTATGCATGAATACTCTGTGGAGTACAGGCACTGATGTAGTGTGCATGTTTTGTAGATGGGCGTGGTTATCTTGAGGATCGCAGACCTTCTAGCAACTGTGACCCATACCTGGTGACAGAGAGTCTGGTGCGGTCCACTCTACTGGACTGGTCTGATTTTGACATGGATCGATTCACGCCTAAAGAGTAACCATTTGGAACAGTATCTCCATGACTACTAGATGCTATGACATTCCCCATCCTTTCTTTCATATTTTTTTGAATAAATGTTGTGTCAACAATGTTGGTATTTATTTGTACCTTATTTATATTATTCTAAACACATGGTAGTATTTATTATACATTGTAAAGTGAATGAATATCTACATACGCCACTATACTTAGCTCGCGTACCTTTCTGACTGCTTGTTGGATTGCGAGGGTGGGCAAGCCTGGTAACAAGTTTAGCTTCGAAATAAAAAAACAATGACGTAAGCAGTTTTGAAATAAGTGACCCTGTACCTGGTCAATGAGTAAACAGATAGTGACCGACAGAGTGAGCTGTACTTGGATACTAGTTTGTGGTAGGTAGTGTCTGGTGAGGAAAGATGACCAACGTCTTTGACAGCTATGAGCAGCAATTCTCCACCATAACGGCCGACATTACGGCCAGAATTGGGAAAATACCGAGCCTCACTGGCAGTAAGTAGCTCTAATTCTTGTTCAGTTCACTAAAGATGGCGCAAATTATTACTCTGAATGCTTAGCTGACAAGAAGACAGCCATTGGTGTGGTGCAGGGAAACTTGGACGAGGCAGGAGAATTGGTGAGCTGTTTTTTTTGTTTGTTTTTCCTATGGCTTTGCTGATAAAAGAGACAGGAGAGGCCAACTAGCTCAGCTATTCTTAAGGCCTGTTCTAAGATCTGGGACCTGTTCTAAGACCTGGGACCTGTTCTAAGACCTGGGACCTGTTCTAAGGCCTGGGACCTGTTCTAAGACCTGGGACCTGTTCTAAGACCTGGGACCTGTTCTAAGGCCTGGGACCTGTTCTATGCCCTGGGACCTGTTCTAAGGCCTGGGACCTGTTCTATGCCCTGGGGCCTGTTCTAAGACCTGGGACCTGTTCTAAGACCTCTCAGACCTGGGACCTGTTCTAAGACCTCTCAGACTTGGGACCTGTTTCAAGACCTGGGACCTGTTCTCTTGGAGTGTGGAATAAGTTGCTTTAAGTGTGCTGTTTATATGGCAATGAATCTGTTCTGGGAGGAGGAGGTCTTCTTGAGGTGTAGGTTTTATTCTGGGATACACTAATGGTTTCTACAATTAAAAATCTTTTACTATGTAAAATAATATAAATTATATATGTAAACATTTTAACCTTAGTAGTAATAATAATAATAATTCAGACGTTTCGGCTTTATGGACATTTCTTCAAACATTGAGTGAAACGTTTGAATTATTATTACTACTACAAAGGTTAAAACATAAGTGTGGGATCACCGTAAGTGTGGGATCTTGTAGTAGTTACTCCTTCTAAAATATTCCATAACTTCAACTAAGTCAGATTTGTTAACTGTGGACCTAAATGTGTTATGTGATGAGGGACAGTATGGTAAGGAATGACACGTGATGAGGGACAGTATGGTAAGGGATGACACGTGATGAGGGACAGTATGGTAAGGGATGACACGAGGTAAAGAATGATATGAAAGTTGGTTGGAGATATTGAGAGTTCAGAGTTCACTTCAATCTGTTGTGGGACGAGGAGTTCGTACTTGAATAGTTGTCAGGCACATGGGATCTATTGGTGTCAGGCACATGGGATCTATTGGTGTCAGGCACATGGGATCTATTGGTGTCAGACACATGGATCTATTGGTGTCAGGCACATGGGATCTATTGGTGTCAGGCACATGGGATCTATTGGTGTCAGGCACATGGGATCTATTGGTGTCAGACACATGGATCTATTGGTGTCAGACACATGGGATCTATTGGTGTCAGGCACATGGGATCTATTGGTGTCAGGCACATGGGATCTATTGGTGTCAGACACATGGGATCTATTGGTGTCAGGCACATGGGATCTATTGGTGTCAGGCACATGGGATCTATTGGTGTCAGGCACATGGGATCTATTGGTGTCAGGCACATGGGATCTATTGGTGTCAGGCACATGGGATCTATTGGTGTCAGGCACATGGGATCTATTGGTGTCAGGCACATGGGATCTATTGGTGTCAGGCACATGGGATCTATTGGTGTCAGGCACATGGGATCTATTGGTGTCAGGCACATGGGATCTATTGGTGTCAGACACATGGGATCTATTGGTGTCAGGCACATGGGATCTATTGGTGTCAGGCACATGGGATCTATTGGTGTCAGACACATGGGATCTATTGGTGTCAGGCACATGGGATCTATTGGTGTCAGACACATGGGATCTATTGGTGTCAGGCACATGGGATCTATTGGTGTCAGACACATGGGATCTATTGGTGTCAGGCACATGGGATCTATTGGTGTCAGACTCTTCCATCATGAGAGAGGAAACTGTAAGACATATCAGTTCTGTTCTATCAAATTCAGTCAGTCTTTTTAATGTCTTTTCTTTTTCTGGTACCTAGCTATTCTGAGGTGCTGAGAGTCATATCAGTCTGTGTGAGATCTGTTATTTTATAACGTTGTTTATAGTGAACTCTGCCAATTACTGTTGTTGTTTGTTTGTGGGCATGTATGTATGTGTGTTTGTTTACAGCTGGAGCAGATGGATCTGGAGATCCATGACATGCCGGCTAGTGTGCGCCCCACACTATCTGGTCGGCTGCGCAACTATCGCTCAGAACTACAGAGACTTAAGAAGGAACTGGTAAGGGTCATCAAAATCACATTTATATAATACTCATTCTGACATGACTGTAGAAAAAAGCTCAAGTTGCAGTGGGTGGAGCTTCAATGAGGGCGGAGCTTTTCTCTAAACATGAGATGGTTACTTCGGAAGATCATGTAAGTGGGAGTGAGGTGTGTTGTTAGGGGTGTGGTTAGATGTATGGGTGTGGTTGGGATGTGATTAGATGTTGGGGGTGTGGTTAGATGTTGGGGTGTGGTTAGATGTTGGGGTGTGATGGCAGCAAGTAGAGATTGCTGCGATGTGTCTGACATTGACAACCCTTTACCTTATTTGTTTAGTTATCTGAGATGGACTGAATGTCAAAGCATTTGATAGTCGAGTTATTTATTGTGAAATATTTAGCCTTGTTACTATCCCCTGACTTATGGCAGTAGCATGTAACATGGTGTGATGTGTTGTAACATAGTGTGGTGTGTTGTAACATAGTGTGGTGTGTTGTAACATGGTGTGATGTGTTGTAACATAGTGTGGTGTGTTGTAACATAGTGTGATGTGTTGTAACATGGTGTGATGTGTTGTCAACATTGCGTGGTGTTGTAACATAGTGTGGTGTGTTGTAACAGTGTGGTGTGCTGTAACATGGTGTGATGTGTTGTCAACATTGCGTGGTGTTGTAACATAGTGTGGTGTGCTGTAACATAGTGTGGTGTGTTGTAACAGTGTGGTGTGTTGTAACATGGTGTGATGTGTTGTCAACATTGCGTGGTGTTGTAACATAGTGTGGTGTGTTGTAACATGGTGTGGTGTGTTGTAACATGGTGTGGTGTGTTGTAACATGGTGTGATGTGTTGTAACATAGTGTGGTGTGCTGTAACATGGTGTGGTGTGTTGTAACATGGTGTGATGTGTTGTAACATGGTGTGGTGTGTTGTAACATGGTGTGGTGTGCTGTAACATGGTGTGGTGTGTTGTAACATGGTGTGGTGTGTTGTAACATGGTGTGGTGTGCTGTAACATGGTGTGGTGTGTTGTAACATGGTGTGGTGTGTTGTAACATGGTGTGGTGTGCTGTAACATGGTGTGGTGTGTTGTAACATGGTGTGGTGTGTTGTAACATGGTGTGGTGTGCTGTAACATGGTGTGGTGTGTTGTAACATGGTGTGGTGTGTTGTAACATGGTGTGGTGTGCTGTAACATGGTGTGGTGTGTTGTAACATGGTGTGGTGTGTTGTAACATGGTGTGGTGTGCTGTAACATGGTGTGGTGTGTTGTAACATGGTGTGGTGTGTTGTAACATGGTGTGGTGTGCTGTAACATGGTGTGGTGTGTTGTAACATGGTGTGGTGTGTTGTAACATGGTGTGGTGTGCTGTAACATGGTGTGGTGTGTTGTAACATGGTGTGGTGTGTTGTAACATGGTGTGGTGTGCTGTAACATGGTGTGGTGTGTTGTAACATGGTGTGGTGTGTTGTAACATGGTGTGGTGTGCTGTAACATGGTGTGGTGTGTTGTAACATGGTGTGATGTGTTGTAACATGGTGTGGTGTGCTGTAACATGGTGTGGTGTGTTGTAACATGGTGTGATGTGTTGTAACATGGTGTGATGTGTTGTAACATGGTGTGGTGTGTTGTAACATGGTGTGATGCGGTGTTTGTATTTAGAGGGCTCATTTGTTAGGAGCTACAGAGAAGTTGGAGAAGACAACAGATCGACTGGATGAAGGTTATCGCATTGCTCAGGAGACTGAGGAGATTGGACTGGACATTATGGACAATCTCAACAGAGACAGGGAAACTATCCAGAGGATGAGAGGACGGGTGAGAGAGAGAGGCCATCAGGAAGGAAGAGGAAGGGGTGTGGCTTAATGGAAGGGATCTCATCTCATTGACTGGTACTTGATGAGTATGTTTGTTTGTGTGTGTGTAGTTGCGTGAGACGGACTCTGACCTTAGTCGAGGATCTCGCATTGTGCGGCGAATTCACAAGAGGTAAGGTTTCACTGTGGTTAAATAGTGGGTGTGGTCAAGATGGAGTGACTGAGTGAGTCCTGACAGACTAGGTATTGGAGATACTTCAATATTGTGAGGAGCTTGAGTCAGTAAGACATTTCCTAGTCCTAATGTAGTCTTTAGGACTAGGGAATGTGTCACTGACTCTAGTACTCCACACAATTGAAGACTAGACACTCTCGTCTGGTCCCATATGTCTGCCTTTCTAGACACTGTTAGTTCATCAGAAACTTTCTATACAATAGAAACACAGCAAAACAAACACTGCACAAACAAACACACGAACTCACCTCTCACACACATACGCACTATGACCATTAGTGTCTTCCAGGTGGCGGGTAAATTGTTATTGTCAAGACGTGATTGAGATGTTCACAGAATAGAATCATTCGAACCACTAACTAACTTGATCACATGATCAGATGCCATTGGAGCAGCTTCAGTATTAGCTGACTCAGCACATCCATCTGCCTTTCATGGTGTGGGTGTGACAGGAGGTGTGGTCTATGGTGGTGGTCAGTGAGTGGGTGTGGTCTGTGCTGGTTGTCAGTGAGTGGGCGTGACAGGAGGTGTGGTCTTCATAGGTGTGCTGTTTGTTAGTGAGTGGGTGTGACAGGGGGTGTGGTCTTCACAGATGTGCTGGATGTCAGTGAGTGGGTGTGGCAGGAGGTGTGGTCTGCACAGGTGTGCTGGATGTGAGTGGGTGTGGCAGGAGATGTGGTCTGCACAGGTGTGCTGGATGTCAGTGAGTAGGTGTGGCAGGAGATGTGGTCTGCACAGGTGTGCTGGATGTGAGTGGGTGTGGCAGGAGATGTGGTCTGCACAGGTGTGCTGGATGTGAGTGGGTGTGGCAGGAGATGTGGTCTGCACAGGTGTGCTGGTTGTGAGTGAGTGTGGCAGGAGATGTGGTCTGCACAGGTGTGCTGGATGTGAGTGGGTGTGGCAGGAGATGTGGTCTGCACAGGTGTGCTGGATGTGAGTGGGTGTGGCAGGAGATGTGGTCTGCACAGGTGTGCTGGTTGTGAGTGGGTGAAGTAGAGGATGAGTTGCAGTTGTTTCTACAAGGAACAATAGAACTGACTAATTCAATTCTCTCTGTACCTGGAAAGATTGTTGTAGCAGCTCACTGTGACAAGGAAGTAGACTCACTATTATTACATGTCAAAAATTTAACAATTGCAACAATTATTGGGTGTGATAGTGGGTGTGGCTAGTAATTGTTGATGCTCGCCAGAATTGCCTACAAAACTAGAACGATGCCAGGTGAATGAGTGTGAGCATGTGTGCGAGGCAGACAGCCAATGGAGGTCATGTTCCATCTCTCTGGTGGAGGATTGACTTCTGGAAGATTACGTTCAGACATTAATGATATTTTGACCTCATTGACCCCTGCAGAATGTTGAGGTGTAGTATAAAATAGGGCAAGCTAGAGTGAGCCCCTAACAAACGAGTCTTATTGAGATTTGGTATATCATTTATGGCCAAAGTTCAAAGAGGTCAATGTTGTCCATTCCCAGAAACTACTTTAAATCTTTAAGCGCATGTTCAGGAAGTATAAAATTAGGAGAGAAGACTTTGCACTAATGCCAGGAAAATGGCAACGAGTTAGCTCTGTACGGAGACAGAAGAGGACAGACATTTGCAGTTAAGGGTTGCTAACTTAGCAGAGTTCATTTTCTATTTGAATTAATTGCTGTGATAAGCTATCTATCTAGGTTACACACAGTTTGTCAGCTGTATTCCTACCAGCAAAGTTGTTCTTACTTGAAAATCCATTAGTCTGGTCAAGTCACACAGAGAATACAATGCAAGTCTTGTGCCGGTATATCCCGTGAACAAGTGTGTGTGTGCCAGTATATCCCGTGAACAAGTGTGTGTGTGCCGGTGTATCCCGTGAACAAGTGTGTGTGTGCTGGTGTATCCCGTGAACAAGTGTGTGTGTCCAGGCCCAGCCCTGAACGAGAAGTATTCACCACTTATTTACCGAACTTTTCAACTCATTCACGCATGCACACATTCACGTACTTTTTGTTCGTGCGTCAACCCAGTTACTTCAGTTACCCGTCCGTTGTTATAAACATTCATTCACGCACATTTTAAAGTTAGTTGTCAATAGTATCGAACAGTACAGAGCTGTTTTAGATAGCTACCTAGACAATTCTATTTGTTAGCTAGCTAGGCTAGGCTAATTAACTACTTAGTGTTCCCGTGGCACTATAACTACGGGTGGTCCTTCACTAGTACTTCTAGATCATCAGGTGAACGGAGTTACGCCCGCTCATCATTTTTGGTCCTTCGAGCCGGATACTGACACTGAAGATTCGCCTACCGGTGGCTCGATTATCGAAGGAATTCACTACCTACTTCTTCAACTACAATCAACTTCTTCAACTACAATCAACTTCTTCAACTACAATCTACTTCTTCAACTACAATCTACTTCTTCAACTACAATCTACTTCTTCAACTACAATCTACAACTTCAACTACTGTCTACCTTCATATTCAATAACTATACCTACACTAGCCGACTATGCCTCTTAACACTTTAGAGGACGAACTCAGTCGTATCAACAAACTTACTAACCCAGCGTTCGTCAATCGTAAACGGGCCGCTTACAAGGGTCATCTTGTAAAATTTACTTCTCAAGTTGATTCTCTCATTCTTCCGACCGCTAAAACCCTCAAACACAACGAAATCCATAAGAAGTTAACTGAGATCAACAGGACGTATAGTTTATTCGACGCATCACAGGAACGGTATTTAGAGCTCAACGCTACTAGCGAGGATTTCAATTTTGATGCTGAACAGGACGCGGGAGAAGGAATTCGCGAGGAATTTAAGCTGTTAATTGATCGCCTCGATCTTGCACTTGATAGACAAAAGACTTGTTACAGGGGTACTACTATTTATGGAGAGCTTCAAATGCTGGTGGATCAAGCAGACCCTATTACCGGACTATTATTCAATTCATATCAGGATCTTAAAAGACGTTCATTGGATTTTCGGAACGAGGTTCAACGACTGGATGTTTCAGATGCTGACCTTGATGAATTAGTCTCCAACATTGAACGATCTGTCAAAGATCTGTTTGCCAGGGTTAGCCGGGATCCCAAGCCTTCAACTACTACACCGTTAACCATTATTGAAGCTAAACCCAAGTCCCGCATCGATCGCGTGAAGCTTGAACTACCGCATTTTAATGGTGAAGCGATGAAGTGGCCAGCTTTTGAAGATGCATTTTCAAAAATGGTCATGAAGGATGGCTCCTTTTCCCCGGAGGACAAGGCCCTCTTACTTCTAAAATCAGTCACCACAACCGAAACTAAGCGTTTGGTTGAAGCTCAGATCAACGCTAAGAACTACGACGGCGTCTTCGATACACTCAAGGCAAGGTTTGGTATTCCCAAGTCCATTTATCGGGAGCACTTTCTTGCTGCTAGCAGGAAGTATACTATTGGTCTCAATAAAAGAGATTTATTAAATGCTGTGGACACCTGGGAAGTTCTACGCTTGGGTCTTCAAAATCATTCCTCTGATCCTTTTGAAAACTTGCTGGGTAGTCTATTGGAGAGCCATTTGGATCAAGAATTATCCCAGAAGTGGACCGACTATTCATCAGCAACAAAGTCTCCACCTACTGTCAAGGAAATCCTGGCATTCTTCCTTGACAAAGCTCAAACTTCAATTCCTGCTGAACCCAGTCGCAAATCTCAATCTACGGATCATCCTTCGTCATCCAAGTCAAAGAAGGTCAACGTTGCCAAAGTCAACCCACAGTGTCAAACGTCTACAAACTCTTCATCTGCTCCAAATACTCATTCGAGATCCTCTCATGTCTGTCCTGCTTGTGGAAAAGGTTGTAGCTCACTGAACTGGTGCGAAACCTTCAAGACCTGGGACTTATCACGGCGTTCACAGTTAGTGCATGCACACAAGAGATGCCTTAACTGCTTTAGTCCTGGCCACAAACGGGAGGATTGCCGCTCACGCAAGAATTGTTTTACTTGTGGACAGCGCCATAATACGCTACTTCACGAGGAAACTCAAACTACTCCTCAAAATCAATTGCAACCTTCGTCCGCCATTCCAAATACGGCCGCTACTCCCGTACAACCATCCACTAATTCTAAGCGATGTGCTCGAGCAGGTCAATCTCCCACTACTCTATACACCACAGCAATCGCTAATGCTTCTTTTGGAGACTGGACTCAACAGATCAGAGTTTTCTTTGATTCTGGATCTGGAATCACTTTAGTCACAGAAGACCTGGTGTCTCGATTACAAGCTTTTCGTGAACGTTACGATTTGTCTTTTTCAGGGGTTACTGGTAATGGTCATTGCAAGCACAAGGTCTGGTTAAAACTCTCTTCTATTTACGAAGACGTACCTGAGTATTACCATATTGAATGCCATGTTGTTCCTCGCATAGACCCAGTCGAATCACTTCACAACAAGAACTACATCCTTTCAGACCCTAATGTCACTAAGTGCCAGCCTCTATCAGATCCGACACTGGGAGGTTCTGTAGACATGCTTGTCAGTCAAGACGACTACGTTCGCCTTCAGGTCGGAGGGCTTGCCTATGCAATGAACCACCAGGTGATGATGATGTACACCAAATTTGGTTGGGTCTTAGGAGGATCAGCTCCAGGAGACTCTCAGGATAATAGAGTTTATCGCATCGCACTTCATGATGATCCAAGCGAATTGGATCTACAACTACTGTGGGAGCTTGAAAAGGTACCCTCCTCTGAGTCAAACTACTCCACTGCTGAACAGCAAGCCTTAGATAATTTTCAAGACTCGCACCGCATCCTACCTAGTGGAAGATTTTCAGTCTCACTTCCACGCAAGGAGTCTGCTCCTGTCCTCGGGGAGAGTCGCTCTACAGCTATCAAGCGTTTCTTGATGAATGAGAAAGCGTTGGAGCGAAAAAACCAATTTTCTGCCTTCACAGATGTCTTAAAGGAATACCTTACTCTGGGACACGCTGAACCTGTGCCTCTAGATGAACTTCATTTACCTGCTTCAGCTACATTTTATCTACCGGTGCATGGCGTCGCCAAGGAAAGTTCGACAACTACCAAACTAAGGGCCGTATTCGACGCTTCGGCCAAGTCAAAATCTGGATGTTCTTTGAATGATCAACTCCTGAGTGGACCTAATTTGTACCCATTGTTGTCGTCAGTGTTACTTCGTTTTCGTCTTCATCAAGTTGCTTTTACCGCTGACATCTCCAAAATGTTTCGGGAGATAGCTCTCAATGAGGAAGAATGGAACTTTCACCGGTTCCTGATGCGTAATGATAATGGTCACCTTCAGGACTTCAGGATGAATCGTCTTACGTTTGGTGTTAAAAGTTCACCTTTTTTGGCGACACAAGTTTTGAGACAACTTGCTAGTGATTATCAGACGCAGTACCCAGACGCAGCACGAACAATCCTTGAAGATTTTTACGTGGATGATTGTATCTCAGGCGCATCCACTGTCGAAGAGGCTACCAAAACTAAGGAGCAGCTTCTACAACTACTCTCTTCAGCAGGAATGCTCCTTCGAAAATGGAGGAGCAATTCACCTCAATTTCTTCAAACGGTTCCAATTGAACTGCAAGAGACAGCTGGTTTAAAGATTGCTGACCCATCAGCTTCTGCTAAAGCTCTTGGAATCTGTTGGGATGTTTCATCTGATAACTTTTACGTCTCTACACCAACTTTTAACTCAGTTGATCGTCCAACAAAACGAATTGTTGCTTCATCTGCAGCACGTGTTTTTGACGTTCTGGGTTTTTATTCTCCGTCTGTCCTACCGGTCAAGATTATTCTGCAGCAGCTATGGAAGTTGGGTTGCAACTGGGACGACTCTATTCCAGACAACCTTGCTGATAAATGGAAGGAGTGGTCAACTCAAATCGAACGTTTGTCTTCGCATCCTATTCCCCGACTGCTATTCGATGTTGGTCAAGAGATTCGTTCTGTTCAACTGCATGGGTTTTCTGACGCCTCCAACCTGGCGTATGGCGCCGTAGTCTACCTGCGTGTGTTGTATGAAGACCTACACGTCTCAGTTACTCTAGTCTTTTCGAAAGCTCGTGTTGCTCCTCTGAAAGAACAGACAATTCCAAGATTAGAGCTTTGTGCCGCCCATTTGCTCGCAAAGATATTATCCACCACGGCTGATGTTTTGAGAGTGTCACCAGACAACGTCTACGCCTGGGTGGATTCGATGATTGCTTTGTGCTGGATACGCAAGAGTTCTTCAACACTTAAGACGTTTGTAGCCAACCGGGTTTCTAACATTCAAGCTCTTCTCCCGCCAGAGCAATGGCGCTATGTACCTACAACTGACAATCCTGCTGACTTAGCCAGTCGTGGTGTCTTACCTGATATCTTGATCTCCTCTTCACTCTGGTGGCAAGGACCTGAATGGTTACATGAAACTCAAGAATATTGGCCTGCTTTACCTATTGGATCACTGCCTAAGAATCTTCCTGATTTGAAACCTATTCCAGTACTCCGTCTTTGCCCGAATCTAGATCCACTATTTTCTCGGTATTCTTCGTTCCACCGTTTGTGCAGAGTGCTGGGCTGGTGTTTCAGATTTATCAACAAAGCAAGAAAATTGTCCTCTTCCAAATCACTTCCTCTATTTCTAACAACTACCGAACTCATGACTATAAAAACCAAACTACTTCGTCTTTCTCAAGAGGAAACTCACTTGGAGTATATCGACCTGATTAGTCAAGGAAAATCAATTCCTCCCTCTTCTTCACTCAGCAAGTTGGACGTCAATATCGGAGAAGAGAGTCTACTACGGGTCTCTGGAAGAGTGAGAGACACACTTCAACCGACTACTCCAAAATCGTACATACTTCTCAGCACTAAATCATCTATTGCTTGTTTGCTACTGACTACTCTACATCAGGACCTATCTCATGCTGGACCTTCCGTTATGTTGTCTGTCATTGCAGAGACATATCACATTGTTAACGTTAAGCAATTCGTGAAAGGTCTCTGTCGGTCCTGTGTTACTTGCCAAAAGGCTCAAGCTCAAACTCAACAACAACGTATGGGTATGCTTCCCCTTATTCGAACTACTCCTGCTCCTCCATTTCATCACATTGGATTGGACTACGCTGGTCCTGTTTATCTACGCCAGGGTTCTGCACGACGTCCTGTTAAAGTGAAGGCATACATATGTCTGTTTGTGTGCATGGTCACTAGAGCTATACACTTGGAGTTATGTACAGATCTCTCTACGGAGTCATTCATGGCAGCACTGTCTCGGTTCATTGGACGAAGAGGAATTCCAGAGAGTGTTAGCTCAGACAATGGGACCACATTTCAAGGAGCTGCTCGAGATTTGAAGGATCTCTACAAGTTCCTGGATGATAAGAAAACTCAGGGTGCTATCTCTGAATATTGTGCAAAGGACCAAATCCGTTGGAGTTTTTCACCTCCTCGTGCTCCGCATTTTGGAGGGTTGTGGGAAGCTGGAGTTCGTATAATGAAGGCCCAACTTCGTAAAGTTCTTCCACCTCATCTACTCACCTACGAACAACTTTCTACTATTCTGATTGATGTGGAGGCGATTCTCAACAGTCGGCCCATACTGCCTATAGATAGTACAGATCCTGATGGTCCCAATGCTCTCACGGCAGGCCACTTTATCATTCAACGCCCTTTGAAATCTCTTCCAACAGCCACAGATTCCAAGAGAAACATTGGCAGTCTGCGCCGATGGAATTTGGTGAAGCGGATCTCAGCAGATATCTGGTCCTGCTGGCTGTCTAGATATTTGCAATCTGTTCAGTCTCGATCAAAGTGGAGTGGTGTGAAACGGAATTTTGATCCTGGAGACATTGTTCTTTTAAAAGATGAGGCTCTACATACTCGCTCATGGCCATTGGGAAAGGTAGTACAAGTATATCCAGGAAGTGACGGACTGGTTCGTGTAGTTGACTTACTTCTCAACGGGAAAAAGTATAAAAGAGCAACTAATCGTTTGGTGCTTCTTGTCCCTAATGAAACTGTTGCCTCGCCCCGGGAGGATGTCCAGGCCCAGCCCTGAACGAGAAGTATTCACCACTTATTTACCGAACTTTTCAACTCATTCACGCATGCACACATTCACGTACTTTTTGTTCGTGCGTCAACCCAGTTACTTCAGTTACCCGTCCGTTGTTATAAACATTCATTCACGCACATTTTAAAGTTAGTTGTCAATAGTATCGAACAGTACAGAGCTGTTTTAGATAGCTACCTAGACAATTCTATTTGTTAGCTAGCTAGGCTAGGCTAATTAACTACTTAGTGTTCCCGTGGCACTATAACTACGGGTGGTCCTTCACTAGTACTTCTAGATCATCAGGTGAACGGAGTTACGCCCGCTCAGTGTGTGTGCCAGTATATCCCGTGAACAAGTGTGTGTGTGTGTGCATGTGACTTTTAGCTGTCAGCATTCAAGTGAAAATTTAATTTTTAACTAGCTTCAGCTAGGCTCAGCTAGCTCGCCATTTGTATTGAAGCACATCACTATGTATAGGGTACACCCGGGTAAGGGGTTTACACAACCGAGGGCCAAAGGCCTGAGGATGGTGTAAATCCCATACCAACTGAATGGAGTGGTGCAACTGACTTGTACCATGGCTCTAGGCTATAGGAAACACACAAAAACTAATTTTGATTGGACTCCACCGCCTAGGAGGTGAGTGTGAAATATATTCACCTCGAATTGAGCAATCTGATTGGACAGTTTGAATGTACCATGGTACAAGTATGAGATAGCACAAGACCAAGTCGTGTGCTGTTTCAATTGCTTTATGAGTATGACTAGCACGGGCTAGTGCTATCACTCGCTACTAGTATGACTAGCACGGGCTAGTGCTATCACTCGCTACTAGTATGACACTGTATCATTCACTCACTTCTCTGGACTTCAGGATTAGTTTTCTCAGAAACTTCATTGTCGCTTTATGACTCCTGCTAATCTGTTGGACTAATTCCTTTAGAACTTCTGCACTAAAGAAGGACCTATTCTCCAACTAGAAACGACTGGAGCTACATGTTTCCAAGGCTGGAGCTGCACACATGCACACTCTCCTGAACTATTTCACTCAGCTACAATGCTTGGGGGGGGGGGGGGGGGGGAAGGTGAGGAACTAATTCCTGTGTGTGTCTGTTTTACAACTCGGTTTAGTAGTCGGACAAGACACAAGCTCAGGATTTATGACCTTGAGTGAAAGGAATACACTCAGATGCTTGTAGCTAGCTAGCTATCTATTAACATATACAATTTTTCAAGTACATTGAACTGTGTTAAGTGCAGAGTCAGTGCTATTCTCCATATGCGAAACTGTGCCCTCATTTACCACATTCTCAACTTCTGCTAGAGATCCTGGTAAAAAAGGAGGGGAGCCAGCATTCCCTTTGACTTCTAGCTCCTTGTAGCCATTTGACCTCAAGTTTGTGGCATTCAATTTTGACCTAGCTGGTTCCTAGCACTCAAATCCAATGCCCTTTGACCTCTGGTACAGAACATTCAAGTTCAATGTCCTTTGACCTCTGGTACATGACATTCAAGGTTAATGCACTTTGACCTCTGGCACATGGCATTCAAGTTCAATGCCCTTTGACCTCTGGCAATCAAATTCAATGCCCTTTGACCCTCCCATTTTCAAGTAATGCCTTTTGACCTCTGCCAATCAAGTTCGATGCCCTTTGACCCTACCAATCATGTGTAATGCCCTTTGACCTTAGCCAATCAGGTTCGATGCCCTTTGACCTCCTCCAATCATGTTCAAGGTCCTTTGACCTCTGGTATTCAGGTTCAGTGCCCTCTGACCTCTAGTTCCTGGCATTCAAATTCAATGCCCTTTGACCTCTAGTTCCTTGCTTTCTAATTCAATGCCCTTTGACCTATAGTTAAAATACTGCAGAAACCACACAGGTCATCCATGCTATCACTCACTAATAGCACAGGTCATCCATGCCATCACTCACTAATAGCACAGGTCATCCATGCCATCACTCACTAATAGCACAGGTCATCCATGCCATCACTCACTAATAGCACAGGTCATCCATGCCATCACTCACTAATGGCACAGGTCATCCATGCCATCACTCACTAATGGCACAGGTCATCCATGCCATCACTCACTAATAGCACAGGTCATCCATGCCATCACTCACTATAGCACAAGTCATCCATGCCATCACCCACTAATAGCCAGTCATCCATGCCATCACTCACTAATAGCACAGGTCATCCATGCCATCAATCGCTAATGGCACAGGTCATCCATGCCATCACTCGCTAATAGCACAGGTCATCCATGCCATCACTCACTAATGGCACAGGTCATCCATGCCATCACTCACTAATAGCACAGGCATCCATGCCATCACTCGCTAATAGCACAGGTCAATCCATGCCATCACTCGCTAATAGCACAGGTCATCCATGCCATCACCACTAATAGCACAGGTCATCCATGCCATCACTCGCTAATAGCACAGGTTCATCCATGCCCATCACTCGCTAATAGCACAGGTCATCCATGCCATCACTCGCTAATAGCACAGGTCATCCATGCCATCACTCGCTAATAGCACAGGTCATCCATGCCATCACTCACTAATAGCACAGGTCATCCATGCCATCACTCACTAATAGCACAGGTCATCCATGCCATCACTCACTAATAGCACAGGTCATCCATGCTATCACTCACTAATGGCACAGGTCATCCATGCCATCACTCACTAATGGCACAGGTCATCTATGCCATCACTCACTAATGGCACAGGTCATCCATGCCATCACTCACTAATAGCACAGGTCATCCATGCTATCACTCACTAATAGCACAGGTCATCCATGCCATCACTCACTAATAGCACAGGTCATCCATGCCATCACTCACTAATAGCACAGGTCATCCATGCTATCACTCACTAATGGCACAGGTCATCCATGCCATCACTCACTAATGGCACAGGTCATCTATGCCATCACTCACTAATGCACAGGTCATCCATGCCATCACTCACTAATAGCACAGGTCATCCATGCTATCACTCACTAATAGCACAGGTCATCCATGCCATCACTCACTAATAGCACAGGTCATCCATGCCATCACTCACTAATAGCACAGGTCATCCATGCTATCACTCACTAATGGCACAGGTCATCCATGCCATCACTCACTAATGGCACAGGTCATCTATGCCATCACTCACTAATGGCACAGGTCATCCATGCCATCACTCACTAATAGCACAGGTCATCCATGCCATCACTCACTAATGCACAGGGTTATCCCATGCATCACTCACTAATAGCACAGGTCATCCATGCTATCACTCACTAATGGCACAGGTCATCCATGCCATCACTCACTAATGGCACAGGTCATCCATGCCATCACTCACTAATAGCACAGGTCATCCATGCCATCACTCACTAATAGCACAGGTCATCCATGCCATCACTCACTAATAGCACAGGTCATCCATGCTATCACTCACTAATAGTAGACCAACTTTTCAACAATCATTTGCACTGTAGCTGCACTGTATTGTAGTCATTATCTCCGTATTTCAGAATTAGCGTCCACTGGAAAACTTTGTTCTCACTGTAAATCACACATTTCTGCTGACTGAGCAACTTTGACTTTAAGGGAAGTGACAACAGATGAAGTTGTAGGCTTTGGCAATGTAGCGGTTAGTTACCAAGTCCTCCTGGTAACTGTCCTGTTACACTTCTCAGTCTGTATATCACCTTGTTCATCTGATGGATGTCTGGTTGGTGCTCATCTTCTGTTTTCTGTGTTAATCACCATTCTTACCTATCCCCAGTAAGATACTCTAACTCCTGATCTTTGTTAAATCTTATGTATTCCTCTTTAGCAGTGACACTCCTCGTGAGTTTGTGTCGACATGTTCTACTCCACTAATTGTTCATGTCTGCCTCTTTCCTTCGTTCTGTTGATTGTGATTCTACCCAGTAAACAGCTGCTACAATCAGTTTTACCAGCCCCACCCCCTTCACCAGCCCCACCCCCTTCACCAGCCCCACCCCCTTCTCCAGCCCCACCCCCTTCACCTATCTTGCCTGTTATTTCTCCGACAATATTTCTATCAGTGTCTTCTTCAATCTTTACCACGCTGAACAAAACTGCTGGGCATGGGCATGTCTCACTTTCAGCTGTATGTACTTACCAGGACAAGGTCCTCACTCTCTCCTCTAATGGAGGACGAGGGTTCTCACTCATTCCTCTAATGGAGGATGAGGGTTCCCCTCACTCTCTCCTCTAATGGAGGACGAGGGTTCTCACTCATTCCTCTAATGGAGGACGAGGGTTCCCCTCACTCTCTCCTCTAATGGAGGATGAGGGTTCTCACTCACTCCTCTAATGGAGGACGAGGGTTTTCACTCATTCCTCTATGGAGGACGAGGGTTCTCACTCATTGTGTGTGTGTGTGTGTGTGTGTGTGTGTGTGTGTGTGTGTGTGTGTGGTGGTTGTGTGTGTCCTTAGCTCTGGGCCTAAAGTCCTGAGTTCAAGCCCCATTCTGGCAACTTTCCATCTGGTTTTTCTTCCTCTGCCTCCCACCAGCCCCACCAGTCCACCCAGCTGTGATTGGGTACCTGGCATTTGCTGGGGTGCAAATTCAAGGCCTTTTCTCATGAAACGGCAATGGTCCAGGTGGGACTTTACCACTTGCTGTGAGGAAAGGTCTGTTCTCCTGTGAGTTCCTAGCACGGCTCCAGGAGCTTTGCTTGCATAGCTCACAGTGCCTGCTTAGTGCACAGGCATCCTGGTGTGCGTGACCGCCTAGTGTTAGCAAGAGAATTTGCACTAGTGTGTAAATGTGTGAGAGGTGGAGGTTATCTGTTTGGCTGGTGAGTGTAGCAGAGCCAGATGCTATTAAATGTTCTAATTCTAGACACTTGCCAGTAGTCATGGACACATGAGTGATGTACTTCAACTGCTACTGCAGAACTATCTCATTAGCAGTTGTTATAGTTTGTTATGGTTGCTAGGCATTTTACCAAGTAAAAAACTGGAAGTTTGTGTGTAGTCTGCCCAAGGCAAGCTAGGCTCAAAGTTCATCTGACCCAGAATAAATTTCAGCATTCTATCACACGTGCTACTAATTGACCACATGTACATCCATGTGCGTGCATTGAAACAAAGTGTTGTTGTTGTTGTTGTTGTTGTTGCAGGATATTGCAGCACAAGGTGTTCTTTGTAATTGGTGCTCTGGTTGTTGTCGGGATCATTGCTCTAGTCATATTTGGTATCGTCTACTCAAGAGTCAAGAAGTGAAGACAGACTTCTCCTCTACGAACTTGTTGACTGGCAGAGAGAGAGAGAGGCCCGTGCATCTCATGTCCAATTTAATATTTATTTTTCTGTCCAGTTCATTATCTTGTTGTTGTGATTTGTGTTATTTAATGTGCTCATTTTTTACTATTAAATTTTTAACTCGTACCCAAAGAAACCATTCAAAATTATGACACTCATGTAGACAAACTAACACGTATACACAACACAGACATCCGTGTGTTTTCTGTTGCCAGGGATAGCTGGCCTAGAGAAAGGACTTGGTTTGTTAATCTGGTCTGTTTGATAGAAGTGTCAGTGCCCTCTAAGTTAAAGACAAGGCTAGAGGAAACCATTCTTGTGTAATCAAAACTTCAGACACAAAGATCTGCATTATGTAATTATGACCAATGCATGCGAAGGAGATGGGGGGGGGGGGGGGGGGGACCGTGCTCCGGTCTCTTAATTACTCCAGTAGTTGTTTGGCTGGTAGGTTAGTTAGTTTTACCAGTTACTCGCTAATTAAATATATTTAATATTTTATTTTGTAATCTAATCTTTAAAATTGAATTAGAAGGTGTCACCTAAAGCTGTTAGATTGACATATATATATGCCACGTCAACATGAGGACTTTATAAGTTTTAAAGGACACACATTCTCTTTGAACTTTACACAGACAAACAGTGTACCACTAACCTATTACCAGGCAAAGAGGAAGGTTGACAGCCCATTTCTACAGCCCATTATTACTGGATGAATTATCAACCTACCCAGTACATTGTAAGACTGGCTACCCTACAACCCATTATGAATAGTTAGCTTCAGAAGCTGTGTCGCACAAGTAGACCACTGAACTGTCCTGGGGGAACATGAAAGGCTTGACAAGCTAAGACGCTAATTAGTGAGCCTTTGATGTCGACGCCGCTAAACGCATTGACCGCACAGTATCAAAGGCGGCGCCACCAAATCCGCCCGCAGAGCGACGAGTGACGTCACGACCAACTAGGACTATGAATATCGTTAGCAGACACACCGGATGGAAGAGTGTGCGGCTAGCAGTGTTGCGTACGAAAGCGTTTTTAGTACAGCTCTTTGAAGTGTGTTGGAGATTAACCAAGGCTACTGGGCGTCCTTCTGCGTCTGAGTCCTTGGAGACGTTGTACGCTAGGATATCAGCGCTTGAAGGTACAAGTCGAAGACCTGCTTTCCTCGGCGAGAGAAAGATTGACAGAAGAACACAAGCTATCAGGCTGATAACTGTAAGTTAATTATTCAAAGGTATACATTGACGAAGATCAAAGGAAATTTTTTGTTTGACAGGGCTGGAGTGACTTTGATTGCGGACGAGTGGAGATAAGGCTCAAAGAGAGTGGTGGACTACCCACCTCAGCTAGTGTATAAACAACTTAGGGAGCTTACCTGAATCATGTCGGCTGCTGGCGGCGGTGCGACCAGCTCTGGAGCGCAAACTGCTGCCTCTAGCGCCTCTGCAAGCGCCAGCAACTCCTCCAACACTGGTAAGAAGCTAGTGGTTGAATGGAATGGTGTGGGGATTCCATAGATTAGTAGTTAGCTCTGACATGTTGACTGACTGTGGAGGGACATTGGCTAGTGTTCTTTATCCTCCTCTAGGTGATGATGGCTATGCTCAGGACCAAGTGAAAGTGTTCAGTCATGAGGGAGATGGTGAGAACACGGAACATCTCAAGTCCATGGATCTCCATGACATCAAGACTGAGCTGGAAAGAGACGCTGAAAAGGCTGAGGTAGGTCGCTTCCAGCAACACACATTTTATTGTATTTGTTAGTTATTGGATTTTTTTACCCTTTCAGATGCCCAAGTCCGGCAGTGGATCTGCATCTTCACCGTTTCCTGCAGAGGGATCCAGTGCTAGCAATGGTGAGTCAACCTGTCCTGTCTCTCTCTCTCTCGCTCGCAGGGAAGGTCACCAAGTGTGAATACATTATTTACTAGAGTGGTAGTGGAGGAGGTGTGTGTCTGATGGGGTATTGTATGTATGTGTGTTTGTGTGTGCCTAGGGGCTGTGCTGAGATTGATAAATTATTATTTATAACAGCTGTGGGGGTGAGGGAATGAATCTCATTTTATTAAATATTTGATAAACCTCACAGAAAATGGAGACAAAAATTAATAGAAGTCGCAGACTAGCAATACACTGACTGTCTGCATAGTTTTATAATGTAACATCCAACCAAAACATCAGTCTGTGTGTGTGTGTGTGTGTATGTGTATGTGTGTATGTGTATGTGTATGTGTATGTGTGTGTGTGTGTGTGTGTGTGTGTGTGTGTATGTGTGTATGTGCAAGGGTTAAGAGGTGAATAGGTATTTGGTGTAAAAAGTTATGCGGTGGTTTTGGTGATAATGACTCTGAGCACAAGTTTCCTGCCTGGAGGCTGATAGAGTGAATCGAGTTCTCTATGTTGCTACTGATACATTATCTATGATATTATGGTAGCATGTCTTTTGTTGTATAGTCACTCCGGGCACTGCCATCCCTCCTGCAAGCATTCGCCCTGTACTACAGCAATCTGCTGCCATGGTAACTTACTTTAATTAAACCTCCTGTATGTCTGTGGGTAGGTGTTGCTTATGAGGGAGATTTTAGAATAGTTAGTTTTGAAAGTGGAGCAGAGAAGTAGTGGTTATTCTCTTGTGTTGTGCCCTTGCTAGCTCTGCAGCTAGAGTGCCCCCATACCTCTTGCCTTTGATGTGTAAAGATGAAAGTGTAGGAAATATTTTGTGGACAGTTAGCGGTCCACTTCAAAGGCCAGATACAAGCAAGCAATGCAATTCCCAAGCTCAGGCTGCTGAAAGCCAGCGCAGTGTGTGGGCGTAGTTGGGACTGTGCTAGGGGCTGGTCTCCCTGCCAAGCCTCCCACTTGTCTCTGCATGACCAACCATTGTCACACAGCCATTCACTTAATGGCTTGGGGAAGAAGAGCTTGGAAACATGGAATTAATTCTTGGCTATTCTCTAGTTATGCATGATGTGTGTGTGTGTGTGTGTGTGTGTGTGTGTGTGTGTGTGTGTGTGTGTGTGGTGTGTGTGTGTGTGTGTGTGTGTGTAGGTGTATGCCAATGGAGGAGTTCCGTTCATGCTCCCTCCTTTCCCATCTGGAGCGTCTTCTCTGTATCCAGTGATGAGGCCAGTCAAGCTGGAATCAGAATGGTAAGGAGAGGTATGAGGGTGTGAATATAATTGGAATGGGTTTGTGGAATTATGGGTAATAGCAAGTGTACAGTGGGTACCACTAGATAGTGGGAGAAGCTGACAGTGGGTACCACTAGATAGTGGGGAGAAGCTGACAGTGGGTACCACTAGATAGTGGGAGAAGCTGACAGTGGGTACCACTAGATAGTGGGGAGAAGCTGACAGTGGGTACCAGTAGATAGTGGGGAGAAGCTGACAGTGGGTACCAGTAGATAGTGGGGAGAAGCTGACAGTGGGTACCACTAGATAGTGGGGAGAAGCTGACAGTGGGTACCACTAGATAGTGGGGAGAAGCTGACAGTGGGTACCACTAGATAGTGGGGAGAAGCTGACAGTGGGTACCACTAGATAGTGGGGAGGAGCTGACAGTGGGTACCACTAGATAGTGGGGAGAAGCTGACAGTGGGTATCACTAGATAGTGGGGAGAATGCTGACAGTGGGTATCACTAGTGTGGGAAGAAGCTGACAGTGGGTACCAGTAGATAGTGGGGAGAAGCTGACAGTGGGTACCACTAGATAGTGGGGAGGAGCTGACAGTGGGTACCACTAGATAGTGGGGAGAAGCTGACAGTGGGTACCACTAGATAGTGGGGAGAAGCTGACAGTGGGTACCAGTAGATAGTGGGGAGGAGCTGACAGTGGGTACCAGTGATAGTGGGGAGAATGACAGTGGGTACCACTAGATAGTGGGGAGGAGCTGACAGTGGGTACCACTAGATAGGGGGAGAAGCTGACAGTGGGTATCACTGATAGTGGGAGGAGCTGACAGTGGGTACCACTAGATAGTGGGGAGAAGCTGACAGTGGGTACCACTAGATAGTGGGGAGAAGCTGACAGTGGGTACCACTAGATAGTGGGGAGGAGCTGACAGTGGGTACCACTAGATAGTGGGGAGAAGCTGACAGTGGGTACCACTAGATAGTGGGGAGAAGCTGACAGTGGGTACCACTAGATAGTGGGGAAGCTGACAGTGGGTACCAGTAGATAGTGGGGAGAAGCTGACAGTGGGTACCAGACAGGAAGATTATCACTATCAATTTTGTATGCAAAGAGGGATTAAGAGTTCAAAGTTCAGTTCATTTGAACAGCTGGATTTCAATCAGGTTTTCTTTCTATAGTATTGCAGTGTTGAGATTGTAGAAATACAACATATCTGTTGGCCAGGATTGCTACTGGTGTGTGCGTGCGCAGTGTGTATGTGTGTGTGTTGGATAACGTAGCAACTGGCTGTTGAGTCACTCATGCACACACACACACACACACACACACACACACACACACACACACACACACACACACACACACACACACTGTCTTGCCAGGTGTTGAAGTCGGTTATTTCAAGCAACACTTCTTTGCTAGTATTGCCTGCAAGCTCTTACTGATTAACCAACAAGTGGTCTTCCTAGATGGCCTTTCGGTTCATTACTGAACTTGTAGGAATTCCTCCAGGTGCTCTGTAATCCTCCCCTCCATCAATACCTTACCACATACTGAGCATGCTCAGTTATGCCCCTCCATCAATACCTTACCACATACTGAGCATGCTCAGTTATGCGGTAGGTCAGCTAGTGAGAGAGATGGGTCAGGTCAGTCGGTGTTAGCAGTGGATGGTTAACTTGTGTGAGCAGATGATGATCAGCCTCCATTTATAAGATGGTTTGGTATCCTGACATTGCATTCCATGCATACTTGTACATGACACTTCAAAGAACTGCCTTGAAGTTGGACCCATTGAGAGAAATAACAGTCATCTGTCATTTGAGTCAGTCTGTCTGTCTGTCTGTCGTTTGAGTCAGTCTGTCTGTCGTTTAAGTCAGCCTATCTGTCAGTCTGTCTGTCTGTCGTTTGAGTCAGTCTGTCTGTCAGTGAGTCAGTCTGTCTGTCTGTCTGTCTGTCGTTTGAGTCAGTCTGTCTGTCAGTGAGTTTGCCTGTTAGAGTTCAGCAGGTCAGTTAGCAGGAGAGCTGCGGGTGGTTAGTGATTAGTCATTACTTGTCCTTCAGGAAGTGGTACATAAAATCAATTAATTACACAAATTAATTTATTAACTGGCGGTGTGGCAGGGCTTTGAGTGGCTCTCTCTCTCTCTCTCTGCTGTTAGCTAGGTTTGTGGTGGCGATGGCGGTTACGTCTGCACACAAACACACACACGTACACACTCTCATCCACTCCTAGTGTGTGTGTGTGTGTGTGTGTGTAGTCTGACATGAGCCTATAGTCAGTTACACGTCTGCTATGGGTTGGCATCCTTAGATAGGCACAGGTAGCGAACAGCTTGAAGGAGAATATATTAGAGGCTGAGTGTGTGTGTGTGTGTGTGTGTGTGTGTGTGTTGTATTTGTTTGTTTGTTTGCATTTTACTTAGTCGTTCTGTTAAGTTTGTGTGTTTGTCATGTGTTTGTTAGTATCTGGGAGTTTCATGTGTTAGTACGTCATCTCCTATAGCTAGTGCAATGAACCCTTCAAATATTGTCTGTAAACAATGTCACTGGGAGTGGGCGTGTCTGGTGGGTGGGGCCACTGGTCCATGGGTAGGAGAAGCCGAGTTTAACAGTTGCTAGGTGACAGTTGCTATGAATCAGTTCCTTAGTGATTGGTTGCTAGATGACAGTTTCAGTGAGAGGTCAAGTGTAGCTCAGGAAGGAAGTGTGTGTGTGTGTGTGTGTGTGTGACATGTTGATATGACGTGTGTAAGGATTAAGGAGTGGTGAGATACCTGCCGCTGGTTGGTATACTGACTGTAGTAAGTTATACTTGAGTAGTAAGTAGTCAGTTAACTGAAGAAGTGTCACTACAAGTCTATCGGCCAATAATAATAGGGTCATGTGACTGTGCTGTCAAATCACATGATCAATCTAAAATGTATTTAATTGTGAAGCTGTATAAATGAAATCAATTACCGTTTTGTTTGTTGTCATGGTAACCAGGAAGGTGAGCCAGGCCAGTGGGACTACTCAGCTCAACCTGCCAACGTACAGTTATCCAGCCGGGTTTCTGCCAGTGGACCAGTCTGGGATTAGACATGCCTATCCATTCATGTTGCCGGGACAGTATGTGACCACACCCATGTCCTATCACACCCAGGTTGGTCAGGTAAGGGGTTGTCAAGACAGTTGACTCATTGACTCGACAATTCACTCTTGTATATCCATCTGTCGGCATTGTGCATAGGTGTGTTTGTTTGTTATGTGTGTTTGTTTTGTTTGTTTGTTAGTTTGCTGCTCTTGGAGGTGCAGTGGCACCTAATGCTACAGTTCAGCCTAACTCGGGCGGAGTGCTGACTCAGCAAGTGAAGGAAAAGAAGCCCCACATAAAGAAACCTCTGAATGCATTCATGTTGTTTATGAAGCAGAAGAGAGCAGATGTCATTAAGGAGTGCACGTTGAAGGAGAGTGCAGCCATCAACCAGATACTGGGAAAGATGGTGGGTCACGGGCTAGTGGGGAGGTGTGGTCATGGGCATATTGGAGGTGTGGTCATGGGCTAGTGGGAGGTGTGGTCATGGGCATATTGGGGGTGTGACACACGGGCCTTGTCTATTGGTCAGCCACTCCCTCTCCCTCTCCTGAGCCCTTCTATAAATTATGTTTCCAGTAATGTCGTCTCTTACTCATTGCCTGAGGTCTTGTTGGCGAGTGAGCGAGACACTCTCAGGGGTAACACAATTGAAAATTGGGGATATTTGTTTGTTTATATATATGTGTGTGGACGTACGTATGTCATTTTGTACTTTGACCCTCATTTGTGTTCGCTCCGCGTTCGACCCTGTCCCAAACTTCACTAAACAGAATCCCCCGGTTTAGCGATCATTACCCGTATCATCTTAGAAATTGAATTGTTTACCGCTTTGAATTCTTTTGTGGTGCGGTTAAAACTCAAAAACTTATGGGAGCTCCATTTCTATTCTAGTTAGTGGCGGTGGTAAGTTAATACGCTATTTGTCACAGCTATAAGCCCTACTCAACAGTATTTACTTGAAAATTCATTGTCCACTAGACGAACCACGAAGGTAAGTCTTGCGTAGGTATGTTCAGTTGTGTGAAAGTATTGTGCGTTACAACTGCTACTAAGAATATCACAAAGAAAAAGTTTAAATAACGTGACTTGATTTTGTTGCTTCTTTTTCAATTCAAACAGTTGCAGGGAGTGGTTACTATGGCATTGAAACCCCTTTACCGTATATACGTAATTTAAAAACTTGACTTTTTTTTAGTAGCTTGAATGATAGAGTTAAAATCAATCATTTAACAATAGTGTAGTTTGTGAAGCAATGAATATGAAATGCTCCCACCAGTACCGATCAAATTATGACTTCCTTTTGAAAGCCATCTTTAGAAAGATTAATTAACTTATCAATACAGAAAATTAACTTAACAATGCTATAAGCACTAAATGAAATTTTAAAGAGCTCATTTGAGAGTGATATAGCTACTTTCCTAAAGCCTTATATAGTATTTTGTAAAACATCTGGACAACTACAACCCAATACACCGGTATCACAAAACTGTTCTATTTCCACATCTGCAAGGATTCAGACGCTTTACACCTGCTCCTTTCCCCTCCTTTTTCAGCATTTTTCTGCTGGTACATTTCCTATAGTATGGGACACGTAGGAATTTTCAGTTTTGGCCTAATGAACAGTCGCCATTTGTGCTCAAGCACACCACTAGTATAGTTAACACCACTAATATACTAAACTATGTGTGCTGTATATTATCTGCTTTCTGTATGCTCCGTGTGTGGGTGTGGTTAGGGTCAAGGTCATTTGTTGGGTGACCTTTGAACGTCTGTGTGGAATGTTATGGTGTTATTTTGTTTGGTTTAGTGGCACGCGCTAGACAGGACAGAGCAGGCCAAGTACTACGAGATGGCGAGGGAAGAGCGTGCCAAACACATGCAGGTATGAAGGAATGTGGGTGTGGCTAGTTGGGAGTGTGGGTGTGGCTAGTCAAGTATATGATCTGTTATGGGGAGTGAGTTATTTATTTCAACTAATGTTTCTATTACTTGAGAACATTGTGTAAAGTGCAGTCAGTAGTCAGTGCTGCCACTTAAGAGTAAACTCTGAAACACTATATATGATATCATCAATTTAGTCTCACAAACTGTAGCGACAAATTCCTTGTCATTAAAACTATCTTCATACAATCCTAACACCACAAGGTTCCTCACAAACTTCAAACCAGACTTCTCCCATAGACTCTAAACATTATCGCCATTTTATTTTGTTGTTCTTATTTCCTTCCGTGTCGTCACCGGATCGTCATTCAATCCTCACCCGCGTTGAATTCGATGTGGGCCAAACGGTACTTTCCCTATTAATTTCTGCCCGCATGTAGGTACTTTCCCTTATTAGAAATTGCTGCGTGCTAATTAACTTTATTCAACTGCGATAACTCACACAGCTAACGAGAATAGTTTAAATTACTGGTCGATATTGCTAACACTATTAATGGTGAAAGTATTTTCCAGCAAAGATACTGTAGCAGTCCCTGCTGACCCTCTCCTGGTGATGCTCAAGGTCACCTAGTCAGTATTAGTCACTGAAGCTGTCAGTAGATGATGCCACTGGTAAACTTGGACTAAAGACCTGGATGTTGTCTGGAACACATAATTTATATACATATTTTTATCATAAAGTTGCTATTTCAGATACAAGGCAACATCACTTTACAATACGTCCCCATTGCTTGGATTTATTCATTTTTGATAATTCACCTTCATGCCAGAAAGCTGATTTTCTAATTTTTTCCGTAAAAAGTTATATTTCACCTCACAAAAAAAATATATATGAAACTTCAATTATTACTCAATGTTCTGCCAAGTCTAAAAGGTCCAAGTAGAACAACTTAAGAATATTGGCCTAAACGCTTTCGGCACTCTTTTTGCTACATTTTTGGCCATAAATTTTGAAATTTTTGTATAATGAAATCAATTTGGTGCACCAATTTATTTTTCAAGTAAACTTCACAGGCTGTATTTCTGCTAGTGAGAAGGTCCAGGTATAAAATTGTATTTTTCCTAAACTATCAAATTTTGAAAATGATAAACTTCAGTTCCTTCGAGGTGTCACACGCATAACCACTAGACCACAAACTAATTTGATGAACCTATTAACATAGCCTTAATATATCTCCATACAAGAATTGAACTTTGTAGACCTTTTAGTTTCCCTGCAGTGGAATAAAAACCATAACACTGTCAAAATTTCAAAATGTTTACTCTTTAGCTGGAAACACTGTAAGACTAGGTGAGCTTTATTAGAAGAACTTATTATATACTGAGGAAGTGTAGTCATGACTATCTTATAGCAGTTTCCTTGTTGCCCTTGGCAACAAGTGATAGGGAACTTCTACTTCCTGTAGTTTCCTAGCAACCCTTGACTGCAACCACATTTCCAACCTGTTGTGGTGTGTGTGTATGTGTGTGTGTGTGTGTAGATGTATCCAGGTTGGAGTGCTAGAGACAATTATGCTGTTCATAAAAAAAGAAGAAAGCGCAAAATTAAGCAAGGGGGCGGGGCAGGAGCTGCTGACGGGAAGGCGGAGTCCAGTGATGATACCCGTGAGTGTGTTTCTGTGTTAGTATGTATATTTATACGACATGTTTACTCCATGCTGTTGTGGTCATCATAACATCTCTTTTGGTTGTCATGGTGACAACTCCCGACAACAGGTCCTAATTCTAGCAACCGACTGTCAAAAATGTCAGGCAATGGAATCAATTTACTTCCTGTATAAATATCCTGCCGGACATGTTATTGGCGAGCGAGCGTAGCGAGTGAGACACTTCACAATTGAAAATCGGGGATGTTTGTTTGTTTATTTATTTATTTGTATGTATGTATGTCATTTTGTACTTTGACCCTCGCGTTTTTGTGTTAGTTATGTGGTCAACCCCGTCCCAAATTGCACTAAACAGAATCCTCTGGTTTATCGATCAGTACCCTAGAAATTGAATTGTTTACTGTTTTGAATTCTTTTGCGGGTGCAGTTAAAACTTGAAAACTTAAAGGACTTCCATTTCTATTCGAATTAGTGGCGGTGGTAAGTCAATGCGCTCTTTGTCATGGTTATAAGCCGTGCGCAACAGTATTTACTTGAAAATACATTGTCCACTATACTGCTGCGAAGGTAAGTCTGTGTAGGTGCATTTCCAGTTGTGTCAAAGCATTGTGTGTTACAACCACTACTTAGCTAAAGAATATCACAAAGAAAACTTTAAATAACGTGTATTGTTTTTTTGTTTTTTTTTCCCATTCCAAGCAGCAGGGTTGGGGTCAATTACATTGTAATTTGTAATTGGTGTATTTAATTACAACTTCAGTGTAATTGTAATTGTAATTGTAATTGAATGTTACCATTATATCAGTAATTGTAATTGTAATTGAAACTGATATAACTGTTAAAGTAATTGTGTAATTTAACATGTAGACGGTGTTGCAGAATGCAAATTAACTAGAAAAAGGTGTAAAACTCCTACAGAGTAACTCATAAATTGCAAATGTTAAGTTCAAAGCAACCCAGATACAGCCATCCACATGCTCACTTGCAGTTGCAGAACCCTCACCTAAACGACGCAGAACAGAGTCAAGCTTTTTTTGTCAATTGTTCGAAAATGATGTGGCGGAACCTGAGGCAAATTTGGAGACAACTTTCGATAGCGAGTTGTCTCTATACATGGAAGAGCCTTGTCTCAATGAAGATAGTGATATCATGAAGTATTGGGAAAGTAAACAAGCCAGATACCCCACTCTAGCTAAACTTGCAGAGCGCTACTTAGCTTGCCCAGCATCATCTGCTCCCGTAGAACGCCTCTTCAGTGTAGCTGGGAAGATTTTACGTCCTGATCGATGTCGTTTAAGTGATGACACATTTGAGAAACTTATGACAATTAAATGTAGCTCAATGTAGTAATGTATATGTATATAGTTGTAATTGCAATTACAATCAAAATGTAATTAAAATGTAATTGTAATTGACCGAATGTAATGGTAATTGTATTTGTAATTGTAATTGGCCTAGGTGATTGTAATTGTAATTGTATTTAAATACATGCAAACGTAATTGACCCCAACCCTGCCAAGCAGTTGCAGAGAGTTGTTACTATGGCACTGAAATCCCTTTACCGTGTATGCGAAATTAAAAAAACTGGACCTTATTTTCAGTAGCTTCAGTGTTAGAAGTCAAAATCATTCATATAAAAATAGTATAGTCTTTAGGCTCGCTCGCCATTTGTGCTCAAGCACATCACTAGTTATATTGTCATTATAATTGGCTCCGCCCACCACATTGATATTTACTGTAGTTGTTAAATACTGACGTGTTAGTGTTTACTAGAGTGCAGTGGTATTGGGTCTATGAATATCATTATTGTATTTGTTACAGGAGACAAAGATGCAGTTGTGACTGTCCCGGATAATCTTTCAACCACGCCCACTGCCACTCCTACTTCTGTTGGTGTTGCTGGGCAACATGTCTTGATGTCCACCAGCTCTCCACCCACCAGCAGCAGCACGGTCGCCATGGGTACGGGTGCGTCTAGAACTGACGAGGAAGAGATCGGTGAGGGGTGGGTGTGGCTTAACCATGTAGATGAGAAATGGGTGTGTCCTGCGTAAAGGATCAAGTTGTGGCCAGTTGGATAGTTTTAATTCTTTAGCCGAAGCAGTGGGTGTGGTTTGAGGGGCATTGGGTGTGGTTTGAGGAAGTTCAAATGTGTGTATACTATATTGATGTATTATGTATGACTGTGTGTATGTGTGTGCGTGTGTAGATGTGAACAATCGTAAGTGTCGTGCTCGCTTTGGTCTGGACCAGCAGCATCGATGGTGTGGACCTTGCAGGTGAGACACGCCCACCTCACGTGTGACCTCATGACATGCACAGTCTTGTATTCATGTATGAAACTGGTAGTGCGTGCTACTGTAGACACGGGTTGCTGAGTCCCGCCTGTTTTCAATTGTTACTACTTTGTATTGAGAGTTTCGTGTGTTCCATCTACAGTTGCGTGGCCCTCAGCTCTAGTTGAGGTTATCACTCTCTGTTAAGGCGGGACACTTAGCAACCCGAGTCTACATCGTCTCCAAGTTAGAAATTACTATGTCCAGAATTTATGATATTTCCACTTGTTTCTAAATATTCATGTCACATGGTCAGTCATGTCACATGGTTGTGTTTAGTTCATTGCAGGCGTTCCAAACTGCATGTTAAATGTTCATATGTGTGTTTGTTTTACAGGCGCAAGAAAAAATGCATTCGATATAGCATAGGAGAAGATGATATTAAAGATGTCGGGTGTGAAGTGGGCGTGGCAGAGGAGGAGGAGGAGGAGGAAGAAGATGACATGATTCTTCACCATGGCAACAGTGACATAGTTACAGCTGCTTCCACCACCTCCTCAGTGCTACTGTCTAATACTCCTGAGCGTGTTCACCTCTCACTTCCTGGCAGCAAGCGCCTGATGTCACATGACACACCAGTTGCTCTACAAACTATTCCAACATAATCGTAATCATCATCATTTGCTACCTGTTTTTTATAAACATTACATTTCACTAAAATGTGCTATCCTGTCATTTTCTGCCTCCTCAAGCGCTAAATATAGTAACAATGATGTCATGGTGTGTTCCTTTCTTTCTTCCATGACTGTAGATATCAGACTGTCTATCATTTCTCTCTCCTCCCACGAGTCTCTACATTATCAATGTGGCTAGTCATTTTATCAGAGAATTCATGTTCTGTTAGCAACTGCTCTGGGCTTGCTGTATCCACTCTCTCACCCACTCTCTCATGTGTGCTTGACAGCAGACATCTATAAGATATGACCTACTTGTGTCAGTGGACCCTCTCAACTGTCTTGTGTACTGTGCTGTACTATTCATGTTCCAACTTTGCTCAAAACAAGTCTCTGGTTAAGAAAAGATAGTGGGTAAATGTATTTGATGATACCTTACCTGCCTACTAAACAGCGTTTTTTGTATTGACCACACCGTACCATATCAATCATATGCCAATTACAATAGAACGTGCAGAACTCTCAATTGTTGCTCAATGAAAGAAGTGCTAATGCCAGTAAATCCATAAAACACTAGTCAAACAAGGACACACAAAAATAAATAACTTGTGAAAAGTTGCAGAAATGAAGGTGTGCTAAGACAGGAATAGAGAGACGGTCGCCTGATGGTAGTATCACAGTTGGTTGTTCCGTATGAATCTATTGCCTTCAGAATGCTTGCCATAGTATACATACTTACACTGTCCGAACACAGCTGCACACACACACACACACACAAATCAGGTCAGATTGTTTTTTTGCTTAAAAATTTTCCTATTTTGCATTTCAGTGAGTCCATATTAATTTGCAAGGGCTAAAGGAACAAGAAACATTGCAACTATACAAACAGATCCTAGTTCTAATTAAGATACGGACTAGACAGCAGAGGTTAGGGATCATTGTGTATCTGCTATATGGCAGGTGGATACAGTCATGATAATATACCATCTCACATTGCACAGGTGGGCGTGTGGTCGGACTCATGAAAGAAATGGTGAAGGAGGACTACCACATGCACATCTCACCAATACCTTACTACCAGCTCATTATCATCTCCGCCATCCTAACACCCTCACCTCTGTGTTGGCCGGTGACAGGCACGGACTGTGGTAGAGGCGTGTACGCACTAGCATACTCTGCCCTGGATCGACTCGGTGACGTCTCTTCAAACTATAAAAACACAGAAATTACGAACATCGACAACTTGTCGTAGAAGCTATTTAAAATTTCTGTGCTATAATCAACACATTCCTGCTCATGGATCAACACAGAGTACACACAAATAAATGCAAAACCATGGAGACGGTATCATACAAACACACATAACCATATGTGAATGCATTAGTTTAACCACACCCACTACCACACCCCTTAAATACTAAAGAGACTCTCCAAAAGGTATGAAACTGCAGCTTTATGTCACCTAACTAGGCAGGCTCACTCGCCATTTGTGGTCAAGCACACCACTAGTAATCCCTAAGTTGTGGTCAAACACACCACTAGTAATCCCTAAGTTGTGGTCAAACACACCACTAGTAATCCCTAAGTTCTGGACCCACGAGACTAGAGCATTTGGTGCCAGGTACTGTTTAGCACTAACAGAACTTACACAAACTAACTGCAAGTGACTTTCAAACCTGATAAGAAACTGCCACACACACGCACACACACACACACACACACACACGTTTCCCCTAAAGGACAGTGATGATACAGTAGGCATCTCTATGATATTGTGATTAATGTGCCAGCAGGTAAGGCTAAGAAACAAACCAGCCCTGGTTGTGCACATTGCAGCAGTGAGTAAGCTCAAGTTCGGAAAGAAGCAGTGACCTTTACTTTAATTGCATATGAAGTGTTAGACTCACAAACTCTGCACCTGCCAAACATCACATAATCTATTAATATAAGGACTATAAAACATACACAACCGGTTTACCCTTCTGGTAGCAACACACATACACACACACACACACACATGTACACACACACACACAAAAAAAAAAAAAAATTGACTGCACTACATTGTCTATGCATCTATGGAGGAGTAATTCCAATATTAAAATGGGGCGTGGCTATATTTCACTAACCATCGTTGCTTCTGGTTTTACGACGCGTGTAAATTGACCTTTCTTCTTAGCTTCAGCCCTCTCTTTGGACGTCACTTGGCGAGAATCGAGAAACGTCAAAGACGGCAATTTATACAGAACATAATACCTAGCAAAAATAAATACAGTGAGGACATTATTACAAAAGGAATGGTAAAGGGTGGCACTAAGGAAAAGTAATGGGTCTCACTCCAGGCAAAGATGTTGTAGATGAACAGAATTGTAAGCCAGCTAGTCAAGAATGAGCAGTATTTCAGGAAGAATGGCAATATGAGAGTGGCTTATCAGAAAGGGGAGTGGTGTATCAGGAAGGGGAGTGGCTTACCGGTATCTTTGATAGTCGTCATCATCGTATTCTTGTCCTAGAATTTCATTAGGGCAGGCCTGGTTGAATAACAGACTGAGGTACCGTAGACTTGGACAGGACTTAGTGAGTCTCGCCAACAGGCCGTCAACATCACTGATCTAATTATACATAATACACAAGAAATATTAAAATCTAATAGTCCAAAAAAATATTTTAAAAATCCATTACTAACGTGGTCTTAAAAAATCGGGGATACTTTTTTGTTTGTTTGTATATAATATGTGTGGATGTGTGTGTGTCATTTGTACTTTGACCCTTTTGTATTTTTGTGTTAGCTCGTCCCAAACAGAATCCTCTGGATCATTACCCGTATCATCCAATGGAATTGAATGTTTACTGCTTTGAATTCTCTTTACAGGTGCAATTAAAGCTTAACTGAGTTCATTTTCTTTTCAATAAGTGGCGGTGGTAAGTTAATGTGCTGTTTGTCAGATAGTTATGCAACACTGTTGTCCTTACTTGAATATCCATTGTCCAATAGTCTAACCACGAAGGCAAGTCTTGTGTTGGTATGTCCAGTGAAATAGTGTGTGTGAAAGTGTTGTGTGTTATTGAAGAATAGCACAAAGGAAATGTTTAACAAGCAAATAAATGGATTAGCTGCATTACAATCCCCCCCTGGCATTTTGACTGGGGGGGTCAAAACCGCCCCTGCCCCCCCCCCCCCTGGATGAAACCCTGATACATAGTACATACACACACACACTAGTTGGTGTGCTTGTGCACAAATGGCGAGCGAGCCTATAGTTGTAATTTTAAACTACAACTGGATATAAACCTTGAATCTGGTAATAGTAGAATTTCCTATTACTTGAGACGAAGCACTAGCTAGCTAGTAAGACATAAAATACATGTATTTAAATAAACTGCCACCTTACTAAGTCCAGTAGTTCCATTTTAGTATCACAAGTATATGGCCATTCCTTACCTCTACTGCAACACGACTTTAGCTGAGTAGCTCTTGAAAGCAGGTTTTGTTGTGTGTCAAGTAAGGTGTGCATACACCCATTGACCAGTAATCTCAGCTAACAAATAGGAAATTACTTTCTTACGTCTAACAGTATCATCTTTAGAATTGAAGTCATTCTGACCGTCACAATAAAGACCAGTAGCTCCCGGGAAAATAAGAACTCTGCTACTAAGAAATGGCAGAGTTTGATTATTAGTCTGGTAAAGAGTGGTCAATACCATAGTAACCATTTGTAGCAGGCTTTAGTGACTTGAATGATGAGTATCTGAAGGAATTACTGCACAGTTCAGAGCATAATTCTAAAATAAGACTTGCTCACTGCTTTAGTATCATAAGAAACTTGGGGCAAGCAAAAAAAAAAGCTCTGTTTTAAGAGAGAAAGGAGCCACACATGTGTTTAAAGGGCGTACGTACAATCCATCCATCCATCCATACATATATCAAACCATATACCAATTCTCAATTGTCCACCATTAATACTGTCTGTCTCACTCGCTCGTCAATAGGCCATTAGTCGCACATGATTCTGCAGTCTAGGGACGGTAACCTCACATGTGGTACACATGATACATGTGAGTACATATGAATACCATCTGCCTCCTCTGGGCATACAGCAACTTAACCTGCCAGACCTGACCAACTGGTTTGTGTATCTTGCTACCACACAATCCTTCCTGTACTAGAAGAGCAGTATGCCACAGTTAGGGTTGCCCAAGTCCTGCCTGACAAGAGTCGCCATAGGGGAAGGACTCAGGAAGAAAGAGAGAGAGGGAAATGGTGCAACTAAATCAATTGAGGGAAATAAGATTAGATGGAATATCTTTTGCTACAGAATTCATAATTCTCAACAGTGTGTAACAGGCGACTTGCTAGTAATAATAATTAACAAGTTTATAAAAGTTAATTCTGCCTTTCATTTCTTCACCAAATTGCCCAAACGTATTCATCTACTTACAATACACTACTAACCTTTTCAAGGCTGAGTGTTGTGGTTTTAAATGTACAAGTAGTTTCTCAACTGCTACTACTACTACTACTACTACTACTACTACTACTACTACTGCAGCTGCATTAGTACTCATGTAAAACAAATAATCCAGCTAATTAGGGAAGAGACAACATAGTAGTGGGAATCTCCCGGTACTGCTATAGATGTCACTACTGCAGAATCTAGAGGACTATGTCCATATAAATGACTGATTCAACTCAACGAGCTAACTATCCCTCTGTGCTTAACTCTAGCTCTCTTCCTCTAGTCATTGAGGCACTACCTTACCATTCATCAGCTGAGTAGAACAACCCAACACTTACCCCAACACTTACCCCCAGTAACAACACAACATGTAACTAGGCAATAAGTAATAATATGACCCACAAGGCAGCGAGCGAGCAAGGCTAAGAAACAAAGAGAGCAGATGAAACAGATGAAGAGAGAGAGAATCCCGTGATTAGCAATGCTATGCTACATGGGTTCTCTGAATGCACCCATTGTTCATGGAAACTACAGAGAGTACACAGAAATTCAGTCAACTCTTAGCTGTAGTAGGAGCTTCAGTTTCTGTAGTACAGAGAATCCAGACAGGCAAGCTTCAAATATGGAACTACTGGAGCTAAGGAAGATTCCATTTAAGTAATAACATGTTCTTCATCGGTGTGCCCCACCCCCCCTCCAAGTGGTAGATGCTAACACACACACCTAGATCACATGATGCAATGGCTGTCATCAGAACAGAGTGTGTATTCAGTGTCTACAATGTCCCCCTGTCCTTACCATGTTCTTGTTGAGTGTGAGAGTGTGGAGGCGTGGCAGAGAAGGAAAGTTCTGAATGCTGTCATCTGTGAGCTGATTGTTGTCCAGAACTAATTCCTCCAAACACGAGAACTTTGACAGACCCTCCAGAGTACTATAGGGTGTGGCAATGGGTGTGGTTAACAACGAGATTATGGCAGTAAGTCAAGGTGTGATGAAGAAGGTATGACATGCGAAAAGACAAATGTAAAAAGAGACTAGGATATTGTACTGGTACAGTATGAACTCGTTTGGCATCAGATTTAATAGATTCTCTATAATTCACTGACTGATGAAGACAGAATGCTAGCACAGTGACTTCCCATGTGGGAGGGGTCATAAAACAGTGGGAGTTTGCAAACTATATCTATGTACCTCAGTCTGTTGTAACTTAGGTCCAGTCTCCTAGCAACCTGAGAGTGTGTGCTCACAAATTCTTCTGGCAGACACTCAAAGTCTTTGCCGGTACACGTGACCTGCAGGCATACACACACCATGTGAAACTCAAACATTAGACAGGCATGGCAATATGCAGTGTTGTCTCTTACAGAGACTTAACACACACACACACACACACAGCTATTACCACCAGGCTGCAATATATTGCAGGTAATGATGATGAAATAATAGTAATTAAAACACAATGTGACAATGAGCTTGCCTAGTAAAGCAGTTGCACAACCATAGGCTTCTAAACCACATTAAAGCTACACTGACCACTGATATCTGCTCCAGATCTCAACATAACATCATTCAAACAACAAATAAAGCTATTATAGTGTTCCCCTAGAACTAAGAGCTGAGGATAGCTGACGTTTACAGCGACGTTTACAGCGGCGTTAGCACCTTTATCAAGACACTCACCAGCCCTGGCGCCTCTTCAGCCATACCGTTAGCTACAGGCTGACGGCCGTCCTCGTCATCTGGTAAAGGCTCTAATATCTCGAACTCTTCGTCGTCAGTTCCTGCCATATGATATTGATGTACTTTATACACAAACGCTGCAGCAATTACAGTTTCTCCACGCCCACAATCTGTCTCACTTCCCTTTCACTTCCTACGACGGTGCATGCAATCGAACTCGTGTCTTGTGACACTACCAAAAGAAGAATTTGTTTTGTTGCTAACGCGCTCTCTAATTAGTGCGCCACTCGGGGTACACTCAGTTATGGTGTGCGGTGTGTGGTAAGTTAGGTGCAGTGAGTGGATTTGAATGTGTTCTGATTCATGGCTGCTCAGGGAGAGCTGGTAGATGGTTCTAGCTTGTTGGACTCTTTGCTCAAAGTGACCTACGACCTCACACTTCAGCTCCAGAGTCTGAATGAGAACATGGAGAGGTAATAGTGTGTTTGTGTAGGCTAGAGGTGAAGACTAAATACTAAAGGAGACTAGCAAGGGAGTGAAGTCACTAATTGTGGTGCATGCAGTGTAGTAGTCGTATCTCTAGTTGGGTAAGCTGTTTGTATGCAGTTGGCTTTACTCCATTTAACTAGTGTTTCTATTCTGTGGAACAAGTGGTCCTATTGCATTTGACCAGACCCTTTCCCCACGATGTGCTAGGTAAACGGGTCTGGCTATGCCAGACTAGTGGATTGAATAGTTGTACAAAGTGCCTGAGCAATGCTAGTATTACAGTGCATTCCATCTTTGTGCTTAGAAACCCTTTACCTAATATGTGGTGGGAAGTCGCGGTGTCTTTGGAGGAGGCCTTAGAATTGGTTGCTAGTAGTGCAATGGTAGCACATTATAATCAGTGGTGTGTGTTTGTTAGTACAATGGTAGCGCATTATAATTAGTGGTGTGTGTATGGTTGCAGGGTGTTAAACAGACACCAGTCTGTGAAGGAGACAGTTGCTGCAGCCCTCTTGAAAGAGGAAACTTGTGGCAATTCTGGACAGCCTTCCTGACTTGACGCATTCATCACCAAGCTCATAAACTTCTACCCATCCTGTCATCCCTCCTCACACCTGTGACTCACTCAGACTTCTTGAAGATGCTCTCACTTACCCATCTTCTCCACTGGACCTCACACTAGAGGTCAGGACACGTACAGCTGGATCACTCTGTTGACTGGAGAATCAGTTTTATAAATACATTATACAACGTCTAAAAAAGAGAATAACTTGTCAGGGACCAGAAAGAAAAGTAGTCAGTTCATTGCGCTGTTCTGCTGCTGCCTAAGAAGACCAGGTGTATGTATGTGTGTGTGTGCATGGGAAAGGTTACCCAGAGATCAAAGTTCACTGAGGCTTGACTTTCTTCGCTAGCAGAGACTTGTGAACGTGAGGGATCACTCCTGCAATTACACACAAACACATTAATAGTAGCATAAATAAATGCATTATGTAGATGTTGATTATAAGCCTCAACTAAACCACACCCACCTCCGCCAGCAATAGTAGCCTTGATGAGAGAATCCAATTCTTCGTCTCCACGAATGGCCAACTGCAAGTGTCTAGGAGTTATTCTCTTGACCTTCAAGTCCTTGGAACAGTTTCCTGCCAACTCTAGTACCTAAAGAAAACACACACCTTACAACAGACAGCATTACACCACCTCTAGGACTAGGCAATTTAAGACACCTAACCCAGCACACTGAAACAATAACACTTGCACAAAGTTTTGGTACCTTCATGAAGGTCACCAAGTGTGCTGACAATGCAAGTATATTTTGAAAATTCTTAATTTATTCTCTCTCTGAAGCTCAGAAAGCTTGTGCGTTTACCTCAGCTGTAAGGTACTCCAAGATGGCTGCGCTGTAGACAGCGGCCGTCGCCCCAACTCTTCCGTTGGACGTAGCACGCGATTTCAAGTGTCTGTGAATCCTTCCAACTGGAAACTGGAGACCAGCCCTTGAAGATCTGCTCACTGCTTTGGCCTTTACCTTGGCATCTTTGCCTGCTTTACCTCCTGCCTAAATAGTGAAAGAGTAATCATTAACCAGATTTTCACAAGCCAAAAAGCTTAAAAGCCTCTTTTAAAAAGTGTATTTATTATTACCTCCGTGAACACCTACTTAATACTAACTTACCATTATTCAACTCCTATCAAAACAGAGCCCCGCGACAACCTTGGTAGAGACGCCCTTAGATACCACCTCTCAAAAACACAAAATGTGAGTCAACTGGTCGCTTTGGCGCCAAGAGTCTAAGTTCATCTTGCCGCCCCCCCCCCCCCCCCCCCCCCCCCCCCCCCCCCACCAAGAGACTAGGGGGGCGGGGGAAAGTCATTTATTGCGCGCGCGGCATTGGGTTTATGAGGCGTGGTTTAAAATGGAGACTGTATAACTTTGTTCTTTAACTGCATTGCGTGGCTGCTATTACTGCTGCTCGATATTTAACTTATTATAGACTTAGTTCAGAGTGTTTGTGTGCTACGTTAACGCCAACACGCCCTGGCCAGGAAAACAATAATTCAACCATTTCATAATCAAAATAATAAACAGAAACAAAAAGTAACAAAGGGTATTGTAAGTGATGACGCACACGTGGGCGGAGTGAGTCTCTTTGTCATATATAAAAGACCTATACGACCCTAAAGAATACAGGCTGCTTTGTTTTGAGCGAGACTGAAGACAAGGTTTTCCGAGTGCAGGAGGATGCAGTCATATGTTTGGTGTGGCGTATGTGTCGTGGTGGCAGTAGTAATGGCAGGGGTAGTTCCTGTCGGCGGGGAGATGTTCACAGCCCTGGTGCACATGGAGGGACTCATGGACTTGGAAATGGAACTACTGGGTAGTCTGAACTCCTATATTACAGCTGAGAAACAAAGGTAGGTAGAGAAAGAGATGCAATGTACAAGGTTTCACAGCTATTGAGTTTGTTATGACATGGAGTCAAGTGGTTAGAGTTTTCCTGTTATATGTTAATCTGGTGCTAGTTGAAAGATAATTTGGTTCTCTAGTAGGGTTTTGGTTAGGGAACTTACACAATAATTAATTATTTGTACGTGATAAAATAGAGGCTGGAGTGATAGAAAGTTAGTTGTAGTTTGACAAGCTATTTCTGCTAGTATCTTATTTGGTGTTACTTCCCCAGTTTCGTGTGCCATAAATTATCAATTGACCCATTTCTTTACAGTGCACAAGATTATTTGCTGAGTGTGCAATAAAAATCATGTTGGACCAAATGATGTGAAATTTTGTCCGAGTAGAATAGAGAGTTGAGCTGTTTGTTTGTTGGACAGCTCAACTGTCTATTCTACTCGGACAAAATACAAACAAACATAAGTAGCACTGGATGGTCTAGGTCTTGAAATTATCTAGACCTCTGGAGACAGATGAAGCAAGTGCACCATTGCAAGCAACTTATCATCATGGCAGTTGTGAAGAGATGATTCCATCCTGTGTGGTGTGCAGTGACTAAGATCTGTCCTGTTACCAATATAAAAACAGAATTTTTACTACATGGTGGGACGAACTAATGCTGTGCTGCATCTTGCATCACTATAGACATGTATTCTCACTCCTCTACATGGCGATGTGTCAGGCGCATGGCGATGTGTCAGGCGCATGGCGATGTGTCAGGTGCATGGCGATGTGTCAGGCGCATGGCGATGTGTCAGGTGCATGGCGATGTGTCAGGTGCATGGCGATGTGTCAGGTGCATGGTGATGTGTCAGGCGCATGGTGATGTGTCAGGCGCATGGCGATGTGTCAGGCGCATGGTGATGTGTCAGGTTAACACTGATTACAGAAGCGACACATCAGCAATAACTGACCAGTCAAGTGTTTGCAACTCTCAATTTAAGAGTACATACAGCTAGAGATGCAGAGCCGGGCATGGCCAGGGGCGGGGCTGCGTGCTGGTAGTTTGGTTAGAGACTGATTCTCATGAACTGGTGGCTCACATGCTAAAATAAAGAGACTAACTCTCAGAGCTACTGCATACACAGCTAATCTAGGAGGGGCAAAGACAACTTCCTGTGATGGGTGGGAGGGGCAAAGACAACTTCCTGTGATGGGTGGGAGGGGCAAAGACAACTTCCTGTGATGGTGGGAGGGGCAAAGACAACTTCCTGTGATGGGTGGGAGGGGCAAAGACAACTTCCTGTGATGGGTGGGAGGGGCTAATTATTAAGAACTCAGCAGTGGTTGTAACTTGTGCTAAACTAGCTAGGCCAAATTCATGTGGCTAATGTGGTATGTATGTACTCAAAGATTTCTGGGGATGGGGTGGAGGGGGGCGGAGGTGGTGAGCCCCTTAAGTGCAGGGTCATGATATGACTATACTGTACCAGGTGTACAGCTAGATCACCACATTGTCTCTCTCTCTCTCTCTCTACTGTTTATCTTCTTGCACTAGACTGAGTGAGTTGGAGTCATTGGCTAGAAGAGTGTCTGATGCACACGCCCTCTATTCTGGCCGGTCACGTTCCACCCACCTGTATGATCCTGTCAATGCCTTCCAGCTAGTCAACAGATACCAGAATAAGTGGCTGCAACTCCATAGCAACCTCTACAGAGACAACTCTAAAGGTAGGAGGAACATTAGCAGTAAACATCATTGTTGTTGTTGTTGTTGTTGTTTGTGGGTGTGGTGTGATGGTTGTACTTAATGGAAAGACTTTATGTTCTGTAGATGGTTTAATAGTACACAAGATTCCTCCATCACACTACGCTATGGTGTGGTGTGTATGTGTGTTAGTGTGTTAAGGGTTGATCCATTGGTCAGTGGTGTGTTTATTGTTGTCACGGTAACCTGTGGACCGCTCTAGTTTAATTAGTCGTATTCTCGTATATTTCAGCTCTGATGGCTAATATTTCCATGAATAATTATCGAGTTCCGACCAGTGAGGATTTCACTGGTGCAGTGACAGCCCTGCACAGACTCCAGTCTACTTACCAACTCTCTCCTTCACAACTCTCCTCTGGGAAACTAGGGAAAAAACCCTCCCTCACAATGACAGGTGAGTCGCAACTATGGAAACGGTTGCTATGGATTCACATAAGATTAAAATTTCACACTAATTAACAACTTGTTATTTTATAATTTAGCGGAGGATTGTTTTTCTGTTGGTCGTGAGGCTTATAAAGCATCGCAGTGGAAGTTGGCCAGTGAATGGATGAAGGAGGCGTTGAGGAAGTATGATGAAGAAGGTAAGGGGTGGTTTAAACTAGAGGCTCAGAGTTGATCAGTGACTACAATGTGTCATAACACGTGTACAGGAGGTGGGCGTGGAGCTGACCTAGACCTGGCACTCGTGTACGATCATTTAGCTTTTGCAGAGTACAAGTCTGGCAACTTCAAGAGAGCAGCTCAGTACACCAAGGACCTGCTGCAGAATGGTAGGGAGGGCGGGGCTAACTGCAAGAAGGTGGGAGGGGCTGGGGCTAAGAGTAATCTAAAAAGTGCCGATGTGTCTCTATTTAGAGCCTACCCATGAGCGTGCACTGTCCAATATGGCGTACTTTGAGAGTATCCGCACTGAACGTCCGAGTGAGTTTGTAGACAAGGAAGATGAAGAGAGACGGACAACTGGCAGTGGGCGTATCGGAGTGTCCGAGACAGAACAATACGAGGCTACTTGCAGGGAGGGAAGACCACTGGTGAGTGGGTGTGGTTTAGGCGAGGTGGGCAGGGCACAGTGTGAGTGTTGAGTAATATAATCTCACTGTACATGCATGCATGCATGGGCTTGTGTGTGTGTGTGTGTGTGTTTGTGTGTGTGTGGTGGGATGTTGAGTGTTAGCATCAGTAGTATTAGGTTTTGTTACAGACTCATTTCTTGTGGTGAAGAGAAGTGTCTACTTCCCTTCATTCATGGTGGACTGGTTTACTCAATGGAGGAGTACAGAAGGAAGCCTAGATCACTAGTTGACGGACTTGTGGTGCATATTGAGTCTGGTAGCAGAACTAGTAGTGTCTGGTCGTGGTGGGTGTGTACGTGTGCTTGTATGTGTTGGCTGGGTCAAAGATTCAGTGGTGGGTGTGTATGTGTGTTTGTATGCGTTCGCTGGGTCAAAGTGCTACCAGATTCAGTGGTGGGTGTGTATGTGTGTTTGTATGCAAAGTGCTACCAGATTCAGTGGTGGGTGTTGTAAGAGACTCTCATTAAAGAGTGCCGATGTTTATTGCTCATTGCATGTGCCGTGTAGCCAGCCAAATACCACCGGAAGCTGACCTGCTACTACTACACAAACCAGCACAACCCTCGTCTCATTATCCAGCCAGTGAAAGTGGAGGTGCTGTACCCTGACCCCAAGATATATGTGTTCCACAACTTTCTCAATGATAAGGAAATGGAGAGAATGAAGGTCTTGGCTGGTCCCAAGGTATGTGTGTATGTGTGTGCTACTTGTGTAAAGCAGTGGGTACAGGGTTATCATTAGATCGGAATGTGTGGGTGTGGCTATAAACACCAGTGGCACGGGCTATGCCTACTTTCTATTGCCTACAAGGAATTGTCTGACACAATGAATGTTGGGGTGGGAGCGTGGCACTAGGATAGGGGCGTGGCTACTAGGATAGGGGCATGGCTACTAGGATAGGGGCATGGCTACTAGGATAGGGGCATGGCTACTAGGATAGGGGCATGGCTACTAGGATAGTGACATAATACACACTATAGGTTAATTGGTCGTCACATACCACATGGTGATGTGTGTGTGTGTGTGTGTGTGTGTGTGTGTGTGTGTGTGTGTGTGTGTAGCTACAGAGAGCTACAGCAAGGAACCAGGCCACTGGGAGATTTGAGCATGCTCAGTACAGGATCAGTAAAAGGTTACTATAGTAACATTGTATTAAGTTTTTTCTTGGTTTGTTTTGTTGTTTTTCCGGATAAATCCTAAAACTTAGCAGTAAGAAGTTTGTGTGTGTGTGTGTGTGTGTGTGTGCTGCCATTCCTTGTGGGCAATTTAAGAAAGTGGTTGTAAGGGGTGGTGTGTTTGTTTGTTTGTTTTTTACTCTGCCTTGGTTTACTATCGTCCTTCGCTCTTAATTGGAATGCATACCGTATTGCAGCTGTACCGAGCCACTGCCACTAACCCAGCCACTGGTGTAGATGAACCCGCACATTATCGCATCAGCAAGAGGTAACTGAGATGTGTTTGCTTGTGTGTTTATAGCTAAACCGTGCTACAGTTCATGACGGTGAAGGAAATCTCGTACATGCCAATTATCGCGTCAGTAAAAGGTACAACTCTGGGATTCACTGGACCTAACACCTGGCTAGTGGACCTGGTTCTAGTGGATCTGGTTCTAATAGACCTGGCTAGTGGACCTGGTTCTAATGGACCTCCTGGTTCTAGTGGACCTCCTGGTTCTATGGACCTGGTTCTAGTGGACCTGGTTCATGCTGGGTTTAGTCCCACAAGGAATGGCTGCTGTAGATTACAGAGATATGAAATGAGGGAATTGAACCTTGACCTTGCAGTGAGCAAATCCTGACCTGTATTTTATGAGGCTAGTACTGTGTGTTGTCTTGGAAACCAGAGCACGGGTGGCTAGACACAGGCAGAGTTCAACTAACCATTCCTTTGACTACTTTGAATTTTCCATTCCTGAATAAATTATTTAGCAAAACTTAAAGAGTCTAGTGTACATGAGTGTTCATGCCGGCAATGCCCAGCATTCATAGGTTGAGTCTCCACCCACTTAATGGGAGTGTCCCATTGTCCAATTAACGCGTGGCAGCATTACTGGACACCAGTCAAGTGTACAGATTCTTATCTCTTCGTGTTTATCTCTAATAACATGACCACCATATTGACACCTTTACTAATCACATCTTGAACTAAGAGAATGCTTTTACCCGAGATAATTTACATTTAATTTCAATTACTAATGTTTGTAGTATTTTTATGAGTTAGTTTACCCACCATTATTATTGTGTGTGTGTGTATATGTGTGTGTGTGTCCAGTGGTTGGTTGAGTCCAGAAGATGACTCATTAGGTTATGTAACTCGTATAGACCAGAGGGTTGAAGATGTGACGGGTCTCACCATGGAAACTGCAGAGCAGCTGCAAGTTGTAAACTACGGTATTGGAGGTCACTATGAGCCTCACTATGATTTTGCCAGAGTAAGTCTTTCACTCTCTCTCCATGTTCCTCTGAAACCTTCCAAGAACTGTTTGGTGTTAATTCTATTATTTCAGTATTGTTGGCGAGCGAGACACTTACAGGGTAACACAATTGAAAATCGGGGATGTTTGTTTATTTATATGTTTGGACGTATGTATGTCATTTTGTACGTTTGCGTTAGCTCGTTGTTCAACCCTGTCCCAAACTTCACTGAACAGAATCCTCTGGTTATTGATCATTACCCGTATCATCCTAGAAATTGAATTGTTTATTGTTTTGAATTCTTTTGCGGGTGCAGTTAGAACTAAAAAACTTACAGGAGTTCCATTTCTACTGGAGTTAGTGGCGGTGGTAAGTTAATAACTATTTGCCATATTTTTTAGGCCTATGAAGTATGAAGCAGTATTTACTTGAAAATGTATTGTCCACTAGACTAACCACGAAGGTAAGCCTTGTGTAGGCATGTTCAGTTAAGTGTGAAAGTATTGTGCGTTACAACTACTACTTAGCTAATGAATATCACAAAGAAAACGTTTAAATAGCATGACTTGTTTTTGTTACTTTTTTTTTTTTCAATTTAAACATTGCATGGAGTGGTTACTATGGCATTGAATCCCTTTTACGTACATATGTACATATCTAATTCAAAATCTCGACTTTTTTGTTAGTAGCTTGAGTGTTAAAAGTTAAAATCAATCGTTTAACAATAATGTAGTTTTAGGCTCGCTCGCCATTTGTGCTCAAGCACATCACTAGTAGAGGTTCAAAAGATCTTTCAGTTCAAATATCCAGTAAATGGAACAGAATGAAATAAACCTACATGAGCAGGGACTAATGATTGTGTGGAATAGATCTACGAACATTGTAAAACCAGTTGACTAGACTATCAAAGAAAACACACACACAAGTTGTGCTCCCCCCCCCCCCCAAATAACTTATGTGTGTTGTCATGGTGATTATGACAAGAAGGTGTAGACCACTCCCACTTATCAACTGAAGGTGTTAGTAGAGCATGTACCAGATAGACTTCTTAGTCTGGCGTTGCCGACCCTTTTCCTTCTATTATTATTATGCGTGGGCGAAGGAAAAGGGTCTGGTGAAGCTAACGTATACTACTTGTGCAACCGCACACGCGTAACAGTATGATGTCAGTACGCAATAATTTGCACGCGAGTATTATAAAGCTAAGTTACGGGTGTGCTATCCAGCATTGCCATGGCTTCTTTTCTACCAACAGTTTGTGTTGCTTGTGGTGGTCCAGCTATATCTGGTTGTAGACACTGGGTATCCCAAGTCTCAGAAACGCTGATTTCACTAACCGTTCCCATCCGTATCATCAAGAAGAAGGCGTGCCACGCAGACTTTTCCCTAAAGGCACGTGACTATTTCAAGCAATCTGATTGGCACGCAGCTATAGCTGCGTGTGCGGTTGCACAAGTAGTATGCGTTAGCTTCACCAGACCCTTTTCCTTCGCCCACGCATAATAATAATAGAAGGAAAAGGGTCGGCGACGCCAGACTATAAACTTCTATGGTGTGAATTATTGGTTTCCATGGTGATGTGATACAGGTAGATGAAGATGCATTCTCTAGATTGGGCACTGGAAATAGAATATCAACTCTCCTTATCTATGTGAGTTTATGGGCATACTTGGAGGTGTGGTCATGGGTGTGGTCACCTATTATGTTAGTTTATGAGCAGGCTTGGGAGTTTGGTCACTTATTTATGTGAATATAGGAGCATGCACAGAATCAGTTAGACTTTTAAAACTAGCCTATTCTCTAGAATTAATGGACTGGTTGCCAGGAGATACGATGATCAGTTGCAAACATATCATACCAGATGAACGTCACGTAAGCATTCTTTGCTTAAGTCTCTTCTTATACCACAAGACCAATTCGTGTTCATTTTAGTTGTGACCAAACATTCTGTCAGAACTTGTAGTACTGGAATCTACTTTATTCAAACTTGTATGCAACAATTGCTTTTTGAAATAACGATTCGGCAGAACTCGAGTTTATTGTCGTGCTGTGCGCAATACTGGTTTTATCACTGAATTGATGCTCTTTACCTACATTAGGCAAGCCACGCCTACTGCCATGCCCATATTGCAATGACAATTCTTGAAGTGTGTGTTGTTCTGGTTGGGTTTGAACCCACCCTCATGGTCCTTGAAGTGTGTGGATGGAGAGATATCATTGGAGCAAATGAACAGAGTCGTGTCGTGTGAAGATGTAATTAATGTTCTATATTTCCTATTTAGATGAGTGACGTTGAGCTGGGCGGGGCCACGGTATTTCCCCAGATAGGTGTGAGGATAGCTCCTTCCAAGGTTAGCCAATGTTGTTACGTAATGGCACGGTTTGTGATAGTTGCCATGACTACAGGGATCAGCTGCTTACTGGTGGAACTTGAAGAAGTCAGGGGCCGGTGACCTTCGTACCCGCCATGCTGGATGTCCTGTTCTGGTGGGCTCTAAATGGGGTAAGAGAATCCCGTAGTATTGAAGTTTTGGCCAGCACGTGGAATAACTATCATAGCAGGCGATTATACATTAACAATATTTTCATGATAAGTTCCTTTAATAATTGTCTGCCAATGACAGAACCTCTGATATACTCTCAAACAGATCATTACCTCTATTTAATGAACTTTGCACTTGCCCCATCCAACAAAAAACGTGTTGCTTATCACCACTTGAAGCAAATAACCTCTTAATGGCAAACGGACAGCTCTGGTCCCAAATTGTCCTCTGTTTGGAGGTTTTACTGTAATCAGCTGCATAGTTGCCAACTATCCCGGTTTTGCCGGGATTATCCCGATTTTTTTAGCCTTTCCCGGTTTCCCGGTTTTTTTTTAGCCTTTCCCGGTTTTTTTAGCCTTTCCCGAATCCCCGGTTTGCAATAGGATTTCCCGGAATTCTGATAGAGTTAACCAATTATCGGTCAAATACTCGAAATAGAGTACCCGTTATTAAGGTCCACGTAACGCCAAATACTCGATTCCTACAACAAAGGGGGTTAATAACTATTAGCCAACAGCTGCACACAATAGTCTGCAAGTTAGTCTGCTTGATATCAGTGGTTTGTGTAGTGGTATAGCTATCTGTACAGCATATCTACAAGGGTGGTTACTATAAAACATTTTTCATATAAACTTGGTTGAAAACACTGAAACAAAGAATAAAATATTGTTGTATGAAATAATAGCACAACAGCAAAAGTTCATCATTTGGTACAGGTGAGTGAATCAAGAATGGCTGAAGTCTTCTCAAGGAGGTTAGTGATTATTCAGTGATATTCAGGATCCAGAGTTGAAACACAAGTAGCTATAAATAGCCAGGCTGTTTTGGTAGACTGTTGGACGTCAGTGGTGTTCTCAAGCGAAAAATAGACCTGGAAAGTATCAAATAGAACAAAGAAATGACACAGAACTTCACTTATTACTCCTTTCTGATCAAGATTATTAGCTAAATTCAGTTGTTTCTGTTGTTTACTTCCGCTTGTCAAAATATAGTGTATGTGTGTCCATTCCTGTTTGACTCACAACCATTACTGACATCTCTGTAGGTGTCTTTCACGGTAATACCATAGCTAGCTTTCTGAACCTAAGCAACGCGAAGTAGCGTGCCGAAGCTTAGCAACTACTTAGCAGATTTTCTCGTAGCCCTGGCATTATCTTCTATAATCACAGACTGGAACACTCGGGCTCTTAATTTCTTTCAGCAATATTCATGCCATCTTAATGATATTCATGATGGTTAATTAGTGGGCGTGGCCTATCCCGATTTTTCATTTCAGAAAGTTGGCAACTATGCAGCTGATACCCTCCTAGTCACTGATGTTAATTAACTGTAGTGTTTGTTGTTGTTGTGTGATGATGTCTGTTCATTTGTTTGTATATTATTGTAGTTTGCAACAAGTGGATTCATGAGAGTGGACAAGAGTTCAGAAGACTGTGTGGGCTGTCCAGCAGTCAGTGAAGCCACGCCCCTAGCCCCGCCCCTATCTCTCCTAGCTACAATTACATCAATGAAGTCTTTATCATCTACTTTTTCAAATGGTCGTATTTTTTGTATTTTGTAATCAATCCCAATATACCATTTTTTGACTGTTGTAAGAAAATTACCCAATAATTAAATGTAGAACCAATATCCGGTTATCTGGGGATATGCTTCCAGATTGGTACGTATGTATTGGAATGTGATTCTAATTATTCTCTGATCCTTATCAGAGTATCTGTGGTTAACAGTTTGAGGTTGTGACTCGTGTAATTTAGTTGTAATAACTCTTGAGAGTTGGTTTATTAAAGCTCTCCCTTCAGATAGTTTAGTGACCTGTCCAGTTCAAGTGTGAAAACCACAGAGAACCAGTTTAAAAGCTGCCGAGGACAGATTCCATGGAACTCTTAGAGCTGCTCTGCAATAACTCGACTGTTCAAATAAAGTCAGTTTTGATGAATATTTTCCTTGCAATCAGTAAAGCAATTGCTAAAGATTGCCATAGACTTCACAACGTAACGCACACTAGTAGAAAAGGGTACGTGTATACAGAGGAAGTGAGTCGGCTTCGCTAAGCAAGATATAAACATTGTGTGAGAATGTAGCTACAGATAATTGCAACAGAAGATTATGCTAGAGACCTAAGAAGTGTAATGGAAGGTTATCTCTCCATACAGCAGAGAGAGTTGCTGTGAGACCTAACTGGGATAATTACAACTAGCAGTCAAGTCTCTTCAATACAAGTGAGGGAGAGTCTGTAAGAGGAGTGCTGGTGAGATAATACAGTGGAATTAAACTACAATGATAATTAGTACCACATTTCAATAATATTAATCACCTATGAGCGTGGTGGGAACTCACCACGTACAACTTTAATACGCGTGTATCCTGCTGCAGGTGTAAAAAGTACAGTCTACTCCGCCAGCCAGAGGTAGTGAGTTGGTAATACCAATTTTGTGTGGTGTTTATAAAATTCGCGCATGCGTTAAAGTTGAAGCGCTTCTTATTGTACGATCTTTTCCAGCCGTGTCCTTAAGCGTGGCTGTAAGTCGGTGAAGATAAGTAGCAATCTGACGGAATCCTAAGAGAAGGATAGAGCAATGTCCGAGCAGTTGCGTCTGAGAGGTACTCTGAAGGGCCACAGTGGCTGGGTGACACAAATAGCCACCACTCCCGCCGTGCCAGATATGATCCTGTCTGCTTCAAGAGGTGTGTGCGTGTCTATACGGAGTATGCAAGATGGGAATAGTCCAGTCACTTCAAATGGTTGAGAACGTTAGATTGAGACATGACAAGAAAATGATGACCCTTTACCTTGGGTTGGTGCCTAGTGCTAGTATGCAGTGATCCATGCAGACAGACATGTTATTTGCAGTGTTAGTGTCAACTCTGATTGAGTTCTGTCTGATAGGGTCAGTGAATATCTTGGCATGTTGCAATTAAATGACCCCTTTCTGAAATTTCACTTGGTAGTGGTTTTTCCTTGTTAGTGGGGGTGTGGTGACTGTGTTGCCGTGGTTACAGATCGTACAGTGATCATGTGGAATCTGACCAAGGAGGATCATAGTTATGGCATCGCTAAGAGGGCTCTGAGGGGGCACAACCACTTTGTATCTGACGTTGTGATAAGTAGTGACGGTCAGTTCGCGCTCTCCGGGTCTTGGGACCACACCCTCCGTCTCTGGGACCTCAGCACGTGAGTCAGTGTGTATGTGTGTGCATGTGTGATGTTATTGGCTCTGTGTACAGCGGGCTGACTACGCGAAGGTTCGTAGGTCATACTAAAGACGTCTTGAGCGTGGCATTCTCTGCAGACAACAGACAAATAGTATCCGGATCGCGAGATCACACCATCAAGTTGTGGAACACACTAGGAGTGTGTAAATATACCATCCAGGTACATGAATGGGGCGTGGCCTCACCTGTGACTACAGTGTGGGTGTGGTGTTTGTGTACAGGAGGATGGTCACTCTGAATGGACTAGCTGCGTGAGGTTCTCTCCCAACTCTCAGAATCCAGTCATCGTCTCATGTGGCTGGGACAAGCTCGTCAAGGTAAGTGGGTGTGGTTTCAGACGAACTGGGTAAAATCACACCTCGTGCTAATTCACTCCTCACGCGTGATTCAGTGTCACCATGGCAACTGTTAAGGCTTCAGGAGATCCTGTCCAGTTGTAATGATGGTTAGTGTCAATACTTCACCTGGTAAATGTGCGTCTGTGTGTGCATATGTATGCATCATAGCCTGTTACCCGAGCGACTGCGCTTGTCGTCGAGTACTATAGATCTTGTATAGTCCCCGGGTATTCCCATACAAAAATGTATTAAGAGTGAAATACTTGATATATAGAACTAGGCCTGGGCCAAGTGTGCTCCATTATTCACTTATTGTGCTCTGCTCCAATGCTTCTGGAATTTATCTATTATGCCCAATCAAATACTCCAATAACAATGGAAAATTATTAGAGTCATAATGATAGTGAACTTGGATGTTCAAAGAAAATGTACTATGTATATTGCTTGGTAGACACTACCTACCACAGAGTCTAAATGTACCATGTGCTTTCACATGTGTCAAGCCTCTTCTCTCATATACCGATGCAAGCTTAGACAACTATTTAATTCTTTGCATTTAAAATAAAATAAAAATCCTCAAAAACGACCTATTATGCTGGCATTATGCTCGATGCTTCGGCACACCTATTATGCCCAAAATTATGCATAATTGGCTCAGGCCTAGTAACAACCACTAAAAAGTAATGGGAAAAAGACCAGAGAGAGCTGTAAATATAGCTATTTGTTATCAATGGGCTATAAACTGATATTGCAATTCACAAACCCACGTCACTCGGGCTACGCCCTTGTGTCTTGGGACTTGTAAATCACATACAAACCTCTATAACCATTATTTATTGTGGTTTAGGTAAGTATTGTCACTGATAATTCAAAGACAGGTTTATGGAGATAAATTAATTGGTAAGAGTAGGCAGCAGCTTAGGCCAGTCCATTGCCCTCTGGAGGAGGAGGAACAGTTAGCTACTGACTGTGTGCACTGATCTACTGGTGCTGTTAGGGGTTGGCCTTGACATCATGCATCATTACAGCGTGCTAATATTAGGACAGAAATTGAAATGTTTCGCGGTGAAAACTTCACACGCCTCCCTCTCAAGTCCATTGATTAGATAAAATGCTGAGAATAGCTTTCATTGGAAGTGTTACCTGCAGGTTTGTGTACTATTCCTGGGAAGTGTTACCTGCAGGTTTGTGTACTATTCCTGTAGGTGTGGAACTTAACAAACTGCAAACTGAAGACCAATCATTATGGCCACAATGGCTTCTTGAACTGTGTCACCGTCTCACCAGATGGTTCTCTGTGTGCGTCTGGAGGAAAGGTAAAGTATCTTATGAGACTGAGAGTGACTGTCAGTTAGTGTGTCTTAATGGAAGAGGTGATTTAGTGGTAATTAGGCATAACACTTCTAGCCCATATCAATGGTAAGGTAACCTTTCACTATCGTATTTGTGACGACCAATTAGGTAATATGACATGACGACAGGTTATTGTTGTTGTTTTGAAGGATGGCAATGCCATGCTGTGGGATTTGAATGAAGGGAAGCACCTCTACACGTTGCCAGGGGGCGGGGACATTATCAATGCTCTGGTCTTCAGTCCCAACAGATATTGGCTCTGTGCTGCCAGTGGACAAGCTGTCAAGATATGGGTAAGGGATGTCCTTGTGGGCGTAGCTGGTGGGGGTGTGGCAGAAGGGAATGGGTGTGGTACAGTCCATTACTAGATGAATGATTCCTTGTAGGATCTGGAGAGCAAGAGTTTAGTGGATGAGTTGAAGGTTGACACCATAGCAGCATCTGGTCCAGTACAGTGCATGAGTCTGGCGTGGTCTAGTGATGGGCAGACGCTGTTCGCTGGCTACACGGACAACTTGATACGCGTGTATGACGTGGAGTGATGCAAGAACTCGTGACAATGTTGCACTCTGTCTGTCTCTCTTGTCATGTTGTGTATGAATGACTAATTCAATATGAACTACAGCAGTAGAGGATATTTCAAATGGTGAAGGGCAACAGATAGGCTTTGATTTCTCTGATAGTTCTACTGTTTCTCTATGTGGATTCATACACGATTTTTTGCTAGGGACCCTAAATACAGTAGTTCACAATGGCTGCACAGCGCCTAACTAATTTAGAATGTAGCGACTGCTCTTTAACAACACAATAGGAGGGACTCTAAGCGCAATCGGAGGGACACAGATTGACCCTGCCTTCAAAGCGGGGAGACTAAGTTTATAGTGTTCCTCTCTGGAGGACCTAAGCAATATAAAGTCTCTCTGTCACTATACAAACACTACAGCTTCTATGCTTTAATACGAATTGGTATTGAAGGACCAGAACTAGAGAAATGTTGATTTTGAAAAGTGTAGCTAATCTGTAAGGCTGTTTATAGTAATCATTAATTTTTGTGAAGAATTCAGTTGAGGGGGAAAAAAAATTTTTTTTAGGGAGGGGGGGGGAAATCCCAGGGCTCCCATAGTCTGTATGAAACCCTGAACACGAGCTTTTTGCTGGAGGTGGTTACATTAGGTAAAGGGTTTCTGATGGGAATGTTATGGCTGATAGAGATTACAGACAGTGAAGAGTATAAATATTATAATGATTTACGTATGCCAGAAAAATGAAGTAAAAAGCATTGCATCCACTATGATTTCATGACTTGTCCCAGACAGTTGGAGAGAAAGTTACAAGTGCTGTTGATGCATTGATGAACACCTTCCCAGTGTCGCCATAGATACCCCCGGCAAGTACGAGGAAATGCCACACCCCCGTTGGTATAGCAGGAGTAGAGGAAAGCATCTTCTCTGTCCTTGTGTATAAGATAGTAATCCTGAATGATGCAGAACTCTCTGAACCCTAGTCTGTGACACAACAGATATAGCAGCTGGATCATGCCACACACACACACACATACTGGTTATAAAATCTCTGGGCGGAAGAGTTGGATGCTTGCACGTGCAGGTAGATAGCTCGACATGATGGCAGTCGTGTGACATGACTCAGTAATGAATTCATAAGTAACGCTCCAACTCCTTGCTTACGGTAGGGACTCAATACACCTGTAGAAAACCACACCCATAAGCCACACCCACAACTATGTATGTGCACAACTCACCCAGGCTTATGACATACATAGTAGTAGTAGTGCTATCTGCCGACGCAAGCACAGGACCCACGTCATTCTCCAACTGCTGCAGGAGCTGCTCTTCTCCAATCACCATGGCAATGAGCTGACCATATCCACCCACACAATCTTCACGCAGAAAGCAACCTAGAGAGTATACCTACACACACACACACACACTGACCATCTCAAATTGGGAGGGATGGTGAATTACGTCAAGATTCTCTTTACTTCTGGATAATATGGATCAATGATTGGGAAAGGTGTCAATTGGTGAAAATTAATCACACTACAAACAACCTCTGGCTCTACACTTCTGGCTATATCACTGGTTTCTAATTGTCCTACATTAATTACATCTGCGCATGGGGAAACTTCTAACCTTTCCAGACGTGATATACTTGAACCAGGAGTCGGGATAGTCGATAGGGAAGCAGTCAGCGCACAGCGCCTTCACTTGTGGAATATCCTCAGAGTTTAAGGACCTCAACAAAAACTTCTGTTCTTCTAGAACCAGCAGACTCCTCGCGCCGCCTTTAGCTCGTGTACTCCCATTCATTAAGCTCGCCACAACTCTCGCTCATCGTCCTTTAGGACAAATTACGCGCTCTATCATAACATGGAAAGTATCGTCAGCTTCGGGTACAGTATCGTCATGCAAGAAGACACATAATATCAATTAGATGACATAAGAACAATACTACAGCATAAACCAACAGAATGTCCTCCAGCTTCTTCAGAAGTTCACTACAGATCTGATACTGCAAAGAAACAAATAATATTACTGTCATGCTAAATGCATGTCTGAATTATCTCCTTATTTCTATCAATCAACTGACCACACTTTACCTCTTTCCCTCGTGCATGACTGTGAACGCTTCATTGATGCTCTCCAGAGAGAAATTGTGAGAGACAAACTCGTCTACTTTCAGCTTCCCTCCCAAGTAATCCTCTACCAACTTAGGAACACTGTCTCTACTCTTCCAACCTGAGGATAAGAAAACCACACCCACTAAACAATACCTGAGATGCAGCTGATCTGAAACCACGCCCATTCATGGAAACTACACCCACAAAACCCTAAAATCATAACCAAAATAACAACATACTGAAATAAAACGTGCTGAACTTTAACACAATTTAGAAAATAATGAGCTATGATATCTCTGAGTAACTATGGTAACTATGAGTAACTATGGTAACTATGAGTAACTATGGTAACTCTGAGTAACTATGGTAACTCTGAGTAACTATGGTAACTCACCGCCAAATGCAGTTCCCTTCCAAGTGCGTCCAGTGACCAGTTGAAATGGGCGTGTCGAAATCTCCTGCCCTGATCCTGCCACACCGATAATAGTAGACACGCCCCAACCCTTGTGACACGCCTCCAGTGCAGCTCTCTGCGATCACATGAGAAGTCACACACACAAAGTTTGAACTTGAAACGAATAATCAACATCCGCTTCTCACACACAGCCACTCCCCTCATTGGTTACCATGGTTTTCACATTTCCTATGCACTCAAAGGTGTAGTCGCAGCCTCCGTCAGTGAGTTCTGCCAGCACTTGCTGACTCGGACGAGAATGATCAGCAGGATTGAAAAACTCAGGGTACGCTCCAAACTCAGAGGCTCACACACACACACACACACACACACACACACACACCACACACACACACACCCCCCCGCCCCCCCCCCCCCCCCCCCCCCCCCCCCCACACACACACACACACACACACACACAATAGCTAACTATCAACACTGACTTCACTAGATTAGTCAACCTATACCACTGACCCAGATTACCAGTCTCCCACTGATCAGGTCTTGAACACTATCAACCCCTTACCAGTCTTCCACTTGTGAGGTTTACACTATCACTGACCCCTTACCAGTCTTCCACTTGTCAGGGTTGATGTCTACGGCAATGATCCTAGAGGCACCAGCTGTCTTGCATCCCATAATAACAGCCAGTCCCACAGCGCCACACCCCCACACTTCAACAGTACTGCCTTGCTCCACTCCAGCTGTGTTCAGAGCTGCTCCATAACCTACCCAGCAACAAGACAACCAATATCACCATGACAACCAATAGTACCATGACAACCAACAGCATCCTATTTAATAGGTTCAAACTACCAGTCACAAAAGAGATAGTACAGGAACGTAACTAAACGTCTACACCTCTATTTCGCACGGATTGCCATGTGGGGGCGAGTCTATCTTACACTGCAAGTCCCAGAAGATTAATGTGTACAGACTTTGGGTGTGGTCAAAGCTGATGCATGACATTAATGTGTGTGTGTGTGTGTGTGTGTGTGTGTGTGTGTGTGTGTGTGTGTATTCCCTCCTCTTGTTCCAGTAGAGGCAACCAGTGAGGCAGTGTTCTGTGGATGCTGTGTGTGGTAGATATCAACCAATGTTAGAACTGTGCCATCATTCCAGCAAGATGGAGTTGCAACATCAGAAAAGAAGTTCTACACTAACTTAGTTCAAGTCTGTGCTACATCCACACTCTCACATTCATTCTCTACAGCAGCTAGGGCTTCATTCCATTCAGCTGCAATGTTTGGTCATTTGATAGCAACCACTGAGCAAACATTCGGTAGTGATCATCACTTCAGAGTAAATCTGCCAGACACATTCCTTTGTACCCTTTACATTCTTCTATAAGAGTAAACACATTGCGGTAGTCATGGAGACTGTGGCGTTTAGAAAGTGACAGAGCCAACTCTCAAATGTGTTCCGTTTCATTTGAAAACATACTTCTATCTGTGAATAGACTATTCTATCACATGAATATAAGGATGCGATGAATCTCTCTGGTCACCATCAAACTCCACTCACTCACTGTTGGACCTGCTCCTGTGAAGTGTGTGATGTGTTGAGGAGCTCCATGTAAGATGAGTGTTGATGTATGTGAGTAGAGAGATCGATAGCTTCAAATTTAGCCAGTACCAGATACAGTTACTAACTCCGGAAATGTAGGATTATAATAGATAATCAAACTTTTACAAGGTAAATAAATACATATAGACATATAGACACAGGTGTAGTAATATTGATAGAAACAACTAGCCACCGGATAAAGAATGAGAAAAAACAACAACAACAACTAAAAAGAGTAACTAAGTGATAGAGTTCGATGAAGATCGATCAGTTGCCACAAGTGAAGTGTGTGAAATGCGGGTATAGAGAGGTTAGTTGTAGAAGTTATGAAGCTAGATATTCTTCAATGGATATCTACCCACATATGTACACATTCAGCTATCTGACACTGATGTGGCATTTAATAGAAGCACACAATACAGTGACCCCAATTCACCAGGAGTTACTAGCAAGTTCAAGAATCCTCTGGTTTATCAATTATTACCTTATCATTCAATGGAATTGTTCACAACTTTGACTTCTTTTGCAGGTACAGTTAAAACTTACAATATACCAGAGTTCCATTTCTACCGAGTTAGTGGTGTGGTAAGTTATGGCGCACGCTGTTTGTCATAGTTATACGCCCTACGCAACAGTGAAATCCATTGTCCACTAGTCTACCCACGAAGGTAAGTCTTGTGTTGGTATGTCCAGTGAATAAGTGGGTGTGGTTGTGTTGTGTGTTACAGAGACTGCTTAGCTAAAGAATAGCATAAAGTAATCCACACAGCTTTTCTGGCTACTACAGCAGCAAGCAAGTCTTAATAAGACTACTTCCTCGATGGTGCTATCAATGCTGGTATCCCATACTATATCAACTCTCACTTAGAGGAGTCCTAATCCTCCATGACACGGGGATGAAGACTTAGAGGAGTCCTAATCCTCCATGACACGGGGATGAAGACTTAGAGGAGTCCTAATCCTCCATGACACGGGGGATGAAGACTTAGAGGAGTCCTAATCCTCCATGACACGGGGGATGAAGACTTAGAGGAGTCCTAATCCTCCATGACACGGGAATGAAGACTTAGAGGAGTCCTAATCCTCCATGACACGGGAATGAAGACTTAGAGGAGTCCTAATCCTCCATGACACGGGGATGAAGACTTAGAGGAGTCCTAATCCTCCATGACACGGGGGATGAAGACTTAGAGGAGTCCTAATCCTCCATGACACGGGGGATGAAGACATAGAGGAGTCCTAATCCTCCATGACACGGGGGATGAAGACTTAGAGGAGTCCTAATCCTCCATGACACGGGGGATGAAGACTTAGAGGAGTCCTAATCCTCCATGACACGGGGGATGAAGACTTAGAGGAGTCCTAATCCACCATGACACTGGGGATGAAGACTTAGAGGAGTCCTAATCCTCCATGACACTGGGGATGAAGACTTAGAGGAGTCCTAATCCTCCATGACACGGGGGATGAAGACGTAGAGGAGTTCCTCCTAAGCATCCATGAAACGGGAATGAACGATTAGAGAGTCCTAATACCCTATGTACACAGGAATGACGACTTAAGAGGAGATGCTAATCCTCCATGACACGGGGATGAAGGGGACTAGAGGAGTCCTAATCCTCCATGACACGGGGATGAAGACTTAGAGGAGTCCTAATCCTCCATGACACGGGGATGAAGACTTAGAGGAGTCCTAATCCTCCATGACACGGGGGATGAAGACTTAGAGGAGTCCTAATCCTCCATGACACGGGGGATGAAGACTTAGAGGAGTCCTAATCCTCCATGACACGGGAATGAAGACTTAGAGGAGTCCTAATCCTCCATGACACGGGAATGAAGACTTAGAGGAGTCCTAATCCTCCATGACACGGGGATGAAGACTTAGAGGAGTCCTAATCCTCCATGACACGGGGGATGAAGACTTAGAGGAGTCCTAATCCTCCATGACACGGGGGATGAAGACATAGAGGAGTCCTAATCCTCCATGACACGGGGGATGAAGACTTAGAGGAGTCCTAATCCTCCATGACACGGGGGATGAAGACTTAGAGGAGTCCTAATCCTCCATGACACGGGGGATGAAGACTTAGAGGAGTCCTAATCCTCCATGACACGGGGGATGAAGACTTAGAGGAGTCCTAATCCTCCATGACACGGGGGATGAAGACTTAGAGGAGTCCTAATCCTCCATGACACTGGGGATGAAGACTTAGAGGAGTCCTAATCCTCCATGACACGGGGGATGAAGACTTAGAGGAGTCCTAATCCTCCATGACACGGGGGATGAAGACTTAGAGGAGTCCTAATCCTCCATGACACGGGGGATGAAGACTTAGAGGAGTCCTAATCCTCCATGACACGGGGGATGAAGACTTCATTTTCATAATCATTGAAAGTGGTAATACAGACAGCAGCAGCAGCATCAAGTATTAGACATCAAAGCTAGCTGGAGGCTAAGTTTGTGTCACCTGGACCAGAACACTCAGCAAATCAGACTTCTTTCCCGACGTAGTTTCCCCCTATCAGATAGAGAAGGAGGTATGGTGATTGTTGTGCTTGAAGAAAGTATTCATATCACCCTTCCAGTGCTGCATAGCAATGTACAGGTGTGGAAAGAGTTCCACATCACTGTTTAGCATAGAGATCAGTGTAGCCGCTTACCCGCTCTTAGGTGCTGGACTCCTGGCAAGGAGTTCTGTTATTATTGGATCATGTACTGAGCGTGTGCAGTGCACAATCATTGATTTGCAGTACATGTCATATTGACTCAAGTGCCATAAGCTCAGAAGTGTCATCCAAAGGATTGCTCATCTTGTTAATGGTATCACTAAACTCAGTGCTTGTTCCCTGAATGTCTTTTTTTGAGTGCAGAAGCCTTCCTCATGTGGTAGTCATTTTTTCCCCTTCATTAACTCCCTTTCAAATTCCTTCAAGAGCTGTTTGTCTGTGTGTTGTCACCATCTTTCCTGTCCGCACTTCCTCTGTATTGGATGTGATACTGAATCTATGAATGATATCCCATCCATCAAGTGTTTCAGGATTAGTTAAGTATTCTACCAAATGTGTTTATGCTTATTATTATTTCATCACTTGTCGTTTCCTTGACTTCCTCTTCATTCTTCACATGCTCACAACATCTTCCAGTAACACACCAGAGGATTCAGGAATTCCAGAGAGAAAAGGGAATTTTTATGGTTTTATTGAATACTTTTCGACGTATTTTTATTTGATGCTTCAATAAATCTCATTTTCTGACGTTCCTTTCCAGGAATGGCGGACTCACTGCTACCTATTTTATTTTATTTCTATTAATAGAGCACCTCCGTTTCAATTATAGGAACTTTACTTCATTTATGTATTTCTTGCACTCAGCATTCTTCATTTTCTTGAGCTTTCCCCCTCATTTTCAGGATTCTCAATACGTCTAGCAATAACCGTTGTCTTCTCTTCTCTATTCGCTGCTTCAACTGTTGTTTGATTCTCTCGAGCCACACACTAACTATACTCCGTTCTTCTTCAGATAAGGAGTTCAAAGGTTATACTTTTTTTTAAATTCAACTAAAGTAGATTTACTTACTTGACTTAAGTTAGGGATATGTAGTTAACCAAAACTACTTTCACAATATCATTGTTAGGAGCCATACTACTTAACATTGACTTTTCTTCAGGTGATGGTGACCAGTATTTTCCACCAGGGAGATGGTCTTTTTATATTCTTATAATTTATTGTCCATACGATGGGAAGCTATTGGAATAGTGTCCAAAGTAGTTTCATCTATTTCATCTCTTGAAAAGAGCTTCGGCAATATTATATAAATTACTTCTAGCTCTAATGTTTAATTTAGTGTCTGTATAAACTGATTGTTCGGAAATTAAAACTGAAACTGAATTATCCAGTGGTCGGTCGTTCAGGATCTTGACGGACTTCTTGTAAATTGTTTTAATAGTTCTAATTAATGGTTGGTCGCAGTCTCTTGATCACATGTTTCCTCTAAGTTGAGTTCGTAATTGTCTTCTTGGAGTTCAGTAATACTTTTTTGATGTTCTTGAATTCCAGCTACTTGTGTCGTACGTGAGTTTACACTCAAATGCATGCCACATTAGTTTCTTACGGTCTCTTGAATGTCGCTGTTAGCAGACCAAACTGATCTTCATCACATATTCTCATTTGTTCAACAATTTGTTAATTTTGTGTTGCTGCTCCATCTGAAGTTGAATAGGAATACTGCCGTGCCTGTAATACATTATGGTCTTCGTGAAAAATATTTGCAACCCTAACAGTAGGTAACATCGACTGCTTCTACTCGTGTCTCTTTAGAAGAACGCCTCACCAGTTTGCGTTTTCCATCTGTGGCACATTACCTGCGCATAAGAAACATAAATATAGTTGAAACAGACGAGATGAGCTGAACAGCGCTCGAAAAAAAAAACTCTACAAACTTCACTAAACTTCTTATTATATACTTACAAAAGTTACAGAATTAATGCACACCTGCGTATCCGCTCCTTATTCATGTGATGCAACGTTGACATTTGCGCGCATAATTGACTTGGATTCACACGACTAAATTGCTTCCGCGGTTTAATGGAGTTTAATACTAATGAAACGGGGTTAGCCAGGTACGAGGGGCAGGGGCGCGGGTACACCTCCAGTGTTAGGACAAGGTAAGGATCGGGTGCAGACACCAATGGGTAGTACTACAACAGCACGCGAGAGAGAGAGGCCTTACCAGCTCACAGCACGTGGAACGACTCAACCATGCTACGTCTAGGAGAAGAAAGAACCAGCAAGGTAGAAGAGCTTAGCAAGGGACTCGACTCATGGCAAATCTAGAAGTGACCGCCGAAGGGCCGATTGCGGGACTCCCTCACGGTGGCCACCCATAGTGTCAGCGGTACAACTGGACGACGCCACGATGCAGGCCATCATCTCGGGGGTGGCAGCACACTTACAGAAGAGCAGGGAGAGAGACATTGCTGACAACGGGGGTGAGTTTTTTTTTCTAAATAGTTAATTCACTAGCCCTTCCTCCAGCTTGGCTCAGCTGTGACACAAAAGAGGGACTGGTGATAGCATATGGTTACTCAGTAAGTGAGATGCCTAGAAACTGAGGATCTGATCCGAAACTGAAAGAGGCAACAACTAGAAAAAAAAAAAAAAGCAGCCAGTGGAGTGCAAGAAGCTGAGGGAGACTGTGGGGACAGCGAGCAACATCTCGGCAGTGGCAACAGTCCCCCGACAGCGGGAGAAGTGAGTCTGTCTATACAAGCAGCTGGGAAAGTCGAGGGCGCTCCCAATGCACTGCCAATGGAGTGTGTGGGGTCAGGACTGCCCCGCCCTCACTGCCGAAAAGATTAGTAGGAAAAATAAAATCAGAGCAGTACAAAGACTTCACCAGCTCCCACCGGCAAAGGGGAAAGGCAGATCATTGACACAGCCAACAGAGGGGCAGATAATTGTGGTACAGGCAGCTGACCTGGTACAAAACAGGAAACCGATCCCTGACTATGCCACATGGAGCCAGTGCTATGCACTATACATAGCGGTGTTAGCGAGCCATCGCCCTAACCGTATGGGAGATTTGATGGGGCACCAATCACTGATTGCCAGAGTGAGCAAGAAATATAAATGGCCAGCATGGGTCATTTATGACCAAAATTTTAGGCAGGAGGCAGCGGGAAACCCAGATCAGCTGTGGGCGAAAGCCAATCCAAGCCTCTACACCCAATGTTTTACGGGCCAGGAA
>WLWD01000098.1_pt1 | contig 78863 bp, 59 predicted proteins | sample 6712731 | NCBI WGS metagenome assembly WLWD01 (sample SAMN12718690, study PRJNA576275) | sponge metagenome | isolation source: marine sponge | host: Mycale hentscheli | place: New Zealand: South Island, Marlborough, Capsize Point | collected 2014-11-01 | reverse complement strand
GGCATCGAATAGCTGATTGCCATAAGTGATGGCAGTTTCACCCGCCGCCTTCAACAACACTCCCTTCACCTCCGCATGCACTGACCCATCATCCCTTAACTGAGCCACCCTCACGCACAGTCGTTCAGGTAGCCTAGGATATAGCCTCTCCGCCCAAAACTTGTCCTCAATCTCACCCTCTCTCATTATTCTTTCAAATTTCTCTAAGTAAGCTCCCAGCTCACTCCCATCCTTATACACACCTAACCCCTTCAACTTCTCCTGCAATAATTCCTTCTTCTCCCTAGCCTTATCTTCCTCCTCTCTTCTAGTCTTCCTCCTATCTTCCTCATCCCTTCTCCATTGAAGTTCATCTCTCCTCCTTCTATCATCTTCATCCCTACACCTAGCATACGCCTCATCCCTTCGTTTCTGCCTATTTTCTTCCTCCCGTCTCAACCTCTCCTCCAAAGATCTTAAATCCGCATCCCTTTCCTTCTGTCTCTTAGCTTCATCCTCTTCCCTTTTCTTCTCTCTCGCAGCTTCCTCCTCCCTTTTCCTGTCCTCACCATCCTGCCTCCTCTTCTCGTCTCGCTCTCGCCACTTCTCATCTCTGTCTATCATCATCTTCATGAGACAGCCAAATCAACTTCCTCAGACCTTCTAGCCATCTTCTTCCGCCCAGCTACCACCTTCCTCTGATCTACCTCCACCTCTTCCTCTACTTCTCCCACCTCACCTTCCTCTTCCGAGAGTACCTGTTCCGTGTACGACACGTCAGCGGGGCGCGTAGGGTAGGGGGACCTCCCAGAGGCAGTCGACCTATGTGAGGGACGGTAGGGCTGATCGCCAGTCCCAACAGCTGGCAACCTTCTTGTGGCCGCCTTCTTCCTCTCTTCCACTTGTCCGGGCTCTGACATGAGTCGGTGACCCAGACGTCCGTCAAACTCCTACAGACAACAGCACACAAAGAATATAAAAATAAATGACACAACTGGAGGGCTAGTACAATAGATAAATTACAAAAGTAACACAAGACCTCAATTTCACACTTCAGAAAAAAAATCACACCACACTCAGTTCAAACTGTTCCGACAAGATATGGGGGTCCTTGTCTCGAGTTAATCCGTCGACCGAATGATCCTCTGCCGTGGCAAGGTCAAGTTGCTGGCCTCCTCTGCTGTAGCAAGAAACGCCGGTTGTCCGCAGACGGTTGGGGTTTGGAATATCTTCCTCAGGTAGGTGGGGATATCTCCCTTGGCTCAGGGCGTCTCCTGATATGATTCGGAATGTCTTCCTTGCTGGTTCTGATCTTAGGCAAATGTCTTCGCCGTGAGTTCTGGAACTGGGGGGAATGTCTTCGCCCGCAGATCCCACTGCTGCCACCAAAATGTGGGGGGCTCGCCCTGGGCTCCTTAAGTTTGATATAGAACAGACTGAAGTACAAGAATGATTGTGGGCGGTTTCATATGAAATGTATGACTCCACCCACGGGAAATGAACACGTACACGAAACGTTCTCATGAATACACAACACGTGGCACTCAAAGACAATATGACCATAAAAGGAAACAAATACGACTGCTCACAAACAACTCTACAGAACATGCCACAACACATCCATCCACAAGATTGAATACATAAAATAATATCAATGTCCACACATATGTCTCTTTATCTTTCTCTATCTTCTCCTTTCTCTGCTTCTCTGTCTTCTCCTTCCTGAATGTGGGCTTCCTTGCTTTGGGAGCCCACACCTTGTCTGTATTGAACTAATGTATTGTGGACCCTTTTCCATATTGAATGGATATATTGTGGACTGCAATCCATATTGAACTAATATATTGTGGACCATTTCCATATTGAACTAATATATTGTGGACCCTTATCCATTGAACTTATATATGGTGGACCTTTTTCCGTACTGAACTAATGTATTGTGGACTCTTTTCTGTATTGAATGGATATATTGTGGACCCTTTTCCATATTGAACTTATATATTGTGGACCTTTTTACATATTGAACTTATATATTGTGGACCTTTTTCCGTACTGAACTAATGTATTGTGGACCCTTTTCTATATTGAATGGATATATTGTGGACCCTTTTCCATATTGAACTTATATATTGTGGACCTTTTTCCATATTGAATGGATATATTGTGGACTGCAATCCATATTGAACTAATATATTGTGGACCATTTCCATATTGATTGTGGACCCTTATCCATTGAACTTATATATGGTGGACCTTTTTCCGTACTGAACTAATGTATTGTGGACCCTTTTCTGTTGAATGGATATATTGTGGACCCTTTTCCATATTGAACTTATATATTGTGGACCTTTTTCCATATTGAACTTATATATTGTGGACCTTTTTCCGTACTGAACTTATATATTGTGGACCTTTTTCCGTACTGAACTAATGTATTGTGGACCCTTTTCTATATTGAAGGGATATATTGTGGACCCTTATCCATTGAACTTATATATGGTGGACCTTTTTCCGTACTGAACTAATGTATTGTGGACCCTTTTCTGTATTGAATGGATATATTGTGGACCCTTTTCCATATTGAACTTATATATTGTGGACCTTTTTCCATATTGAACTTATATATTGTGGACCCTTTTCCATATTGAACTTATATATTGTGGACCTTTTTTCCATATTGAACTAATATATTGTGGACCCTTTTCCATATCGAACTTATATATTGTGGACCTTTTTCCGTACTGAACTAATGTATTGTGGACCCTTTTCTGTATTGAATGGATATGTGGACCCTTTTCCATATTGAACTTGTATATTGTGGACCTTTTTCCATATTGAACTTATATATTGTGGACCTTTTTCCGTACTGAACTTATATATTGTGGACCTTTTCCGTACTGAACTAATGTATTGTGGACCCTTTTCTATATTGAATGGCTATATTGTGGACCCTTTTCCATATTGAACTTATATATTGTGGACCCTTTTCCATATTGAGCTATTGTGGACACTTTTCCGTACTGAACTAATGTATTGTGGACCCTTTTCCATATTGAATGGATATATTGTGGACTGCAATCCATATTGAACTAATATATTGTAGACCCCTTTCCGTATTGAACTTATATATTGTGGACCTTTTTCCATATTGAACTGATATCCGTACTGAACTAATGTATTGTGGACCTTTTTCCATATTGAACTAATGTATTGTGGACCTTTTTCCATATTGAACTAATGTATTGTGGACACTTCTGTATTGAACTAATGTATTGTGGACCCTTTTCCATATTGAACTAATATATTGTGGACCCTTTTCCATATTGAACTTGTATATTATGGACCTTTTTCCATATTGAACTAATGTATTATGGACACTTCTGTATTGAAATGTATTGTGGACACTTTTCTGTATTGAACTAATGTATTGTGGACACTTTTCTGTGTTGAACTAATGTATTGTGGACACTTTTCTGTATTGAACAGATATATTGTGGACCTTTTTCCATATTGAACTAATGTATTGTGGACACTTCTGTATTGAACTAATGCATTGTGGACCCTTCTCAATATTGAACTAATATATTGTGGACCCCTTTCCATATTGGACTTATAAATTGTGGACCTTTTTCCATATTGAACTAATGTATTGTGGACACTTCCATATTGAAGTAATATATTGTCCCTTTTCCATATTGAACTAATATATTGTGGACCCTTTTCCATATTGAACTAATAAAATTTAAAACTTTCCGTATTGACTAATGTTTTTCGTATTGAAGTAATACCTTTTCTTAATATATTGTGGACCTCTATCCATATTGAAGTAATATATTGTGGACGCAATTCATATTGAACTTATATATTGTGGACCTTTTCCATATTAAAAGTGTTGAAGTACTTATAAGCACAAGCACTAAGTGCTTGAATCCATGCCTTGTGTGTGTGTGTGTGTGTGTGTTGTGTTTATTGGAATTAAACATACATATCACGTGACATTGCATAGGCACATAGGTTCATGTGAATGGGTGGAGTTTGAATTAGGGCTACATGTATGGGTGGAGTATGGGACACTGTAGTCTGTCCAGATGAATGATGCATAGAAAGTGTTATACTACAAATAGAGGTTGTACAGAAAATGGGACTTGCACATTGGATAGGTTTTGGTTAAAAACAAAACAAAAAGAAAGGAAAAGAAAATTGGGGCAGAAGTGCTTTTCTATATTGCAAGAATCTGCAATAGAAATATCCTCAGTTTTCTAGTGCATCCAATTTAGACTTTTGCTTAATCCTCATGAGTTAATTTGAGTTGATTATGAGATACCTTAATTGCATCCATGAGTGCATTGATCATTTACTGCATTTATGGTCACACCAACTCGACTTCAACAGACTATAGTGTGGATGTGTGTGAGTGAGAGTAATGTATGTGAGTAAAGTGAGAGACAGGTGTGTAGGTAAAGTGTGAGACATGTGTAGGTGGAGTAAGAAACATGTGCGTTGGATTGTGGGGCATGTGTGGGTGGAGTATGAGCTGTGTGTGTGAGGTGGAGTGTGAGATACTAGTGTGGGTGGAGTATAAGGAGTGAGGGTGTGGTAGATTGATTGTCAGTGGGTTCAATGTATTCTACCCTGTGGGGCCTTCCCGCCTTTTAAGTATCTCAAGCTTTTATTTATCGCCTGCTTCATAAGAACTAGTAAAGGGTCCTCAAAGGTGTTAGTGCAGCTACATTATGGGTGTACAATTGAACAACCGGTAAGGAGTCATTATAAGATAAAGTGTATTGATTGTTGAGGAGATTGTGTATTGCTGATTGGTAAGGCATCATCCACAATGGCAATACTTAAATAGTGCAGCAGTGTATTGATTGTTGATAAGGAGCAAATATTGTGTATTGCTGATTGGTAAGGCATCATCCACAATGGCAATACTTAAATAGTGCAGCAGTGTATTGATTGTTGATTGTGTATTGCTGATTGGTAAGGCATCATCCACAATGGCAATACTTAAATAGTGCAGCAGTGTATTGATTGTTGATAAGGAGCAAATATTGTGTATTGCTGATTGGTAAGGCATCATCCACAATGGCAATACTTAAATAGTGCAGCAGTGTATTGATTGTTGATAAGGAGTAAATATTGTGTATTGCTGATTGGTAAGGAGTCATTAACAATGCCAATACTTAATGTGACCGGCTTTGGGAAAATTAGCCTAAACGCGGCAAAATTCACCTTATGGGTCAATTTAAAAAATTTTTTTTTTTTAATGATGGAAATAGATAAATAACTGTTAGCTCTAGCTTATGATGCAGCTGTAAGCTCTGGCGAGTTCTAGAACTCCTGCTACGAGGCTAGGAACACTTGCAAATTAACTTGCGTACGGGATGTTACCAAGAAATATTTTGATGGGCTGTTCATTTGCCAGGGAATCATTTGGGAGGAGGATGCTCGTCTCCCGTTGAAGCTATTTACCCCCTTGAAATATTCTTAAAATTTCATAAGCAAAAAGCAAAGTTAAAAGGTGAACAATTTAGGGAGGGAGGTTTTGAGTACAATAAAGCTTATGGGTGAAGTATTAAACTTGTGTTCAAGTAGAGAGTATGGCAGATGTCTTGTAGTCTTGTGAATATGTACACGAAGGTAGGTTGAGGTTCCTTTGTGTTTCATAATGTCGCAGAGGCTTTCATTGGCTGCTAGGCTTGTGATCCACATCAGTTGGTACTTGAACCATGTTCGTTGCTAGACTTGTGATCTGTGCCAATATGGGATAGGGTTTTTAAAGAATATAAGATAGAATTAACCACCTTTATTCCTGACATGTGATCTGGTACAGTTAAGTAGGTCACTCACCAGTACTATCTCATCCACAAATGGTGAGCTTGAGTATGGGACCATCAGAATCTATGAATATAGTAGCATATGATGTTAAAGTATAATTAGAGTGTGACGTACTTGAGCATGCATCTCATGTAGCACTCAATACAAATGTCTCACACAATACACTCATGTACACCTCTCACACTTCACCTATATGTAGTGGGAAGGGAAAGACATGTAGCACATTTTCTACATAAATTAATGTCTTTAACTGTTTGATTATCACTTAATGTTCTAGCAATATTTACTTACAGTATATTTTGAAGTATGCAAATTGAATTCAGTAATAATTATTGCCACTTTATTGTTATGCTGCAGGGTATGCTTTTTGATGTTTCTAGCAGTAATGGAGGTTGGCTACAATGATCAAGAATGATGATGAGTACAAGACTTTTTGACATATTTGTTTTGATATCAAACTATCATCCAAATTTTTGTGTACCTGTTTTCCTTTGATGTAATATATTTTTTATTACTAACCAGAATTTGTGTATTGGTGCGCGGCGTTGTCTGGTACAGTATGGTATAGTATGCTGATTGTACAGTGTAGTAAAACCTAGTAAAACACAAGTACACCAGTGCTGCTATGTATGTTTTACTATTGAGTGAGCTAGAGTTTACTAGTGGTGGACAGGTATGGTAAAACATGAGTGACACTTGAAGTGTACTGGATGTTTTACCTCATGGTGTACTGGAATACTTATAGTTTACCTCATGTTTTACTGGACAGTGTAGAGGTAGTAAAACATGTGTAAAACATTCGTGCACAAGTGGTCCGGTTTTAGAGTTTACTGCATGTTCTACTAGGATTTACTGTCCAGTACAACACAGGTAAAACTGAAGTGAATCATTAGTTTACAAATGTTTTACTGATGAGTAAAACGTGGTTGGCAAAGCAGTGGTGTGCTTAAGGTTCAAAGTTGATAGTGCTTAAGGTTCAAAGTTGATATTTGATCAGCCGCGCTCTATAGGTGAGGGTCAGCCGTTCTGCACATAACGTCGGAGACTGTGGCGTGCAATAGTAGTAGCTACGCACTTGGGGCGCAGTATAATCTCTCCTTTAATAAGATTTGTCCATTCCGCTGTGTATTACGCTTTACCTACCTGAGAAGCCGTGGATGAGAACAGAATGTTTTCACTATCACCAAACAAAGTACTGCTATTATTACATTTTCTGCTCTTGTGCTTTCTTATTTTGGTAGTATGGGTCACTCTGTCACTGCCATTGATATTCTTCCTAATGCCACCTGAGGTAAGACTGAACTAGCTAACTTAATTATTGCAATAGCTACCTAGCTGACCATGATTTAATTACTAGATATCAGTACCCACTACAAACCTGACAACAGTTGGTGCAGCTACTTGCTCGACTAATGATGGCATTTCTCAGTATCACACTTCAGAGGTCTGTCGTAGAGAACTCACAGAGGCACTGCTTTATCACAATTGCAGAGAACCACTAGCCTCAGCAACTATGATACTACCTCTGTTCTAAAAACAACAGCTCAGGCCAACCAGCACTTTCATACTTGTTTCAACTCTAGTGTTATTAGTACCACTCATACAGTAGTAAATTTTAAGCATTCTGAGAATTGCGACAAAAAAATCAACGGCTAACAAAAATTTAAACAATATTTTAAAAAGTTGAGTGTTGGTTAGAAACTTCACCTACCGTATTTCCTCGATTACTCCGCGCCCACGATTAGACCGCGCCCTCAAATAGACCACGCATCGTTTGTCTTACTGAAAAGTAATAGTACGCGCCCTCGAATAGACCGCGCAATTGACTAAATGATTGACGACCATTACCAAATTAACTAGAAAATGCTCGTGTAACATTGGTTGGGCGAGCGAGCGAAGTTCTGGGGAAATGTTGACACTTTCAATTGCATTGGGGTCGTTTGATTTGAATTTGCATTGGTTTTCTTCCTGCAGGTTGCCAAATCTGAATTCGCCATATGCGCAAATGGAATGCGCTCGCGTTTAAACGACCACGTATTCAGGATGCGCAAATGGAATGCGCTCGCGTTTAAACGACCACGTATTCAGTTTAAACGACCACGTATATGCGCGCGTTTAAACGACGACGTATATGCGCGCGCGTTTAAACGACGACGTATTCAGGATTTCCATAGACTACATCTTAGAGTTGCTCGCTCGCTTCGCTCGCTCGCCAATTAAATTAATGATATTGGTGCCATTGGCCAGATTGTTATTATTAGCCCTCAGCGCGCATGCCAAGTGGTCGTCCCATCTGTTTGTCTGTCTGTCAGCTGATTTTGGAGATTACTGACAATTAACTGTTCAGGATGATGTTTTAACAAGCTGTCAGCTCCGTGTAGGTTCAAGTTTTTGTAGGTAATGCCCCCTATCGTCATGTCGCAATCACATGGGCAAATAATTTTTTTCTTCTCACGTTCGTTTTTGCTTCATACTGAAAGCTAATGAGAGCTGGAATTCAGATGTTTTACGTTGAAACACTGGTGAGAGTGTCCTGCATGTTTAGCTACTCCTCTCTTACATTCTAGAGCATGACAACACGCATCAACACCAATGCATCCTTCAAGGACTAAAGACTCCAGTAGAAGTAGATCTTGATGGAAAGCCAGTGTAGGGTTCTTCGGAGAAGCTGGCCACATACTGTGTCTCACTAAAGTCACTGCTTCTGGCTCACATGAACAAAATGCCACACAAACTTTGTGTTGGAACCCTATAGCTATACTTTTTTTTTTTCAAAGATCTAAATTGGTGAAAACTATTTCGTACCTCTCTCATCAACACATATCACTTCTTTGCTACGAACATCTGATGGCAAGCATGTGCTATGGCTGCACAATAGAAGAGAGCGGGGTAGCTTGAAAGTATATGGATGAAGGTACCCCTTCTATAACAATATAACCAAGACTTAATGTAACATTGTTTATGTCAAAATATCAAAATAAACAATACATTTTGTTTTCCAAATATAAATTTACTTCATTTCACTGAAAGAAAAGAGGATAAGCAACCCTTTAGCAGATTATGTCTAGGATATTCCTGCACAATACACTAAAAATAAGTTGGCCCCATTACACACCCAGAAAAAGTACACACTATCAATTCAAACAATCACTATTATGAATTTTCATTCCATGTTGAGATTTCAAAACTGAAAGAGAAGACATGTTATTGATAGTTATACACTACCATGCTAAACAGAAGAAAAAATCCTTTCCTCCACATAGATGGTTTCAAAGAATTTGATCCATGATTTTTGAAATACACATACTAAAACTGATCAACATGTATATCTATTAGTCAAGTTCAGCTTTTATCAGAATGACAGGGACATGACGACGTCTGCTATATATGTATATTTTATATTCATACCACAAAAAAATTTCATCAGGGTTCTATATAGACTATGGGAACCCTGGGATTTCACCCCCCTCCCTAAATTTAGTTTCACCCCCCTGAAATTGTTTTCTCCTACTAAAACAATAAATGATCAGTGCAAAATGTGAAAATTATAGCCTTACTCTACAGTTAGTCTGTTTAAAACTGTCCAACACTTCTTCAAAATCAACACTTTTTTCAGTTCTGGTCTTTCAATTGCAATACATAATAGCCTGTCTAAGTTTTCATCTGACAATCTGTTCCATAGTCGTGACTTCACCATTTTTATTTGACTTAACAATCCTCAGCAGTTACTGTCATCATTATAATTATTATCATTATATTATTTGAATTGTAAGAGAATGCACAAAGTTAGCGTGATGATCACTTTAATGTTAGAGTGGAGAGGCTAATATACATTAGTGACCATTGGTTGGAAAACTGTGCATCATGTGGCACAAAAAATTGAAAGCTCATTTAGTAGATTTATAACATGTCTATTGACAAGACACCCTATACCAATATATTGAAATGTCACCTCTTTTAGGATTAGTGACCTTTACCTGAAATCAAGTTCGCACGTCACAACAGATGTCTTAGCAGGTACCACACCTCTGGGATCAAGTTCGCACGTCACAACAGATGTCTTAGCAGGTACCACACCCCTGGGATCAAGTTGCACTTCACCGCAGGCCCCTTGGATCCCTTTCTCACATCACAGTCCCTATGGCCTCTTGCCTGAAACCTGAGTAGTGGATCTTCTTGGCATTCCAGTGAAATAAAGTAAACTCCAATGGCCGTACACACTGTGGTAATGCTGGTCAAGGGGTGTGTTGTTTTTGTTGTTTTTTTTGGGGGTTTTTTTTTCAGATTGAGAAGGGGGGGGGGGGGGGGTGCTTGCCTTCTTCTTTGTCCTTTTTACAGTAAACACTTCCAATAAACAATATTTCTATACAGTCCCCTAAAGTTCATATACTGCCTCCCCCCCCCACCACCTTCAATCAGAAACAATTGAATAGTAAATGATGGGCAATTTAGTTGAAGCTAAGTATGGTCATAGGTTGAACAGAAAAACTTTTTTTTTGGCCACTACCTTTATACTTTGTACGCTAATTTGCAAGGACTATTCTTAAATAGTGTAGTTTTGCGATGGGAATGAGTTGGGGTTGAATGTTTGTTCGCAGGCCTCCTATAACCGATGCTGCATTGGACACTAAGACGGGCCGATATTTATTATTGACGAGCGAGCGAAGCGAGCGAGACGCTTACAGGGGTAACACAATTGAAAATCGGGGATGTTCGTTTGTTTGTATTATGTTTGAACGTAAGTATGTCATTTTGTACTTTGACCCTCTCGTACTTTCGAGTTAGCTCAGTGTTTGACCCCGTCCCAATGCCTCCTCAAGTAAGTCTGATTGTTGTGTGCTTAAGCGTGTATTTAAACTCTATTCTTATTTCTTGGTGTGACGAATTTCTGAAGTACTCAACTGTAATGTGAAGAATCCAGCACATCACCTACACTTTAGCTATGGCCACACACATTCCAGTATTACTTTGTCCTTCACACTGAATCATTCATATCATTTTATTCATGATTTTACTATATTTTCTATCTACTTGTTAAATTTCAACTTTTTTTTAAATTATACAAAAAAAATTGACAATTAGCTAATATAATTTTATAATGACATGTACAATATATATTATATAATTTTATGAATTGTGGTAGATACAAGCAGCAGTTGAATTTGAAGGGTGGTAAATAGCATCACCATAACCATAGAGAACTGTACCTATATAGACATGAGGAGTAATGGACAGCTAAAGCATAAATAGAGTCTATGATGAATTGTATATCTTATTATCTGGGTCAGCAAACAGTAAATTGGCTGAGTTTCTAAATAAATAGGCCCTATTTAAACAGGTAAGAAAATCTGAGTGGACAAGCAACCCGTGATACAAATGTACCTCACATTGTAGCTTGCTCTTGTTAAGTAGCCTTGAATAGCAACAAATTCCTGAGCCTAAAATGAACCAGAATGTCAAGCAGAAGGGTAGAAACGAAGTCACCAAACTACGACTGCTTTTTGTTTACAATTGTCTCTGAGGTACTGCGCACGTGTTTGGCCCGGTTTGAGCGCGTGACTAAATTCCGCCGCGTGTAGCGCGGGAAACGTGTGGTTTTATTTATTCCCATAGACTTTTCTATTTAGTTTTGAAACTGCACTTTCCCGCTGGCTCAGAAGTTTTTAAAGGGAATTTTCTGGACCGCTTCGGCACGAACTTTCGAATGGTACAAACCCGGAAGCGTAGCTACTTCCGTTCAAAAGTTATTAACGGTTTTTACCGCGCCAACTCAACTTGGACATACTATAGTCTCTTTAGTCTCTTCTCTTTAGTCTATTCTAGTCTCTTTAGTCTCTTCATGCTCTTTAGTAGTGCCTTCCAGTCTCTTTAGTCTCTTCTAGTCTTTGTAGTCTCTTTATTCTTTCTAATCTCTTTAGTCTCTTGTCTCTGCGTACCTGACTATAGAATCATATCTTCATGTAAATGTAGTAATGCCAAAGTGTTCAAATTTGGTTCAAGATGGTCAAAAATGAAATTTGAGTTATCATAGAGAGTTGAACTGGTCCACTCAGCTGTTGCAGTTGTTTATAGCTAGTACTAGTGGTGTGCTTGAGCACAAATGGCGAGCGAGCCTAAAGACTGTACTATTTTTATATGAATGATTTTGACTTCTAACACTGAAGCTACTGAATATAAGGTCTTTTAATTTACCATACAGGGTAAAGGGATTTCAGTGCCATAGTAACAACTCTCTGCAACTGCTTGGAAGGAAAACAACAACAAAACAATACACGTTATTTAAAAGTTTTTTTTGTGATATTCTTTAGCTAAGTAGTGGTTGTAACACACAATGCTTTGACACAACTGGACATGCACCTACACAGACTTACCTTCGCAGTAATCTAGTGAACAATGTATTTTCAAGTAAATACTGTTGTGCACGGCTTATAACCATAACAAAGAGCGCATTGACTTATCACCGCCACTAACTCGAATAGAAAAACTGCACCCGCAAAACAAGAAGCAACGGTAAACAATTCAATTTCTAGGGTGATACGGGTACTGATCGCTAAACCAGAGGATTCTGTTTAGTGCAATTTGGGACGGGGTCGAACGCCGAGCAAACACAAAAATACGGAGGGTCAAAGTACAAAATGACATACGTACGTCCATATATATAAATAAACATCCCCGATTTTCGATTGTGTTACCCCTGTAAGTGTCTCGCTCGCTACGCTCGCTCGCCAATGATAAGCAAAACATTCACATTGTTTTGACACTATAAAGCAAACTTTTAACTCCTAATTTTTTTTAACTGAAACACATTAAGCAGGCTATACATTACTTCACTGTCAAGTAACAGTTGTCTATGATTTTCCATTAATCTGTAATTTGTCTTTTTCAGTGACAAGGGCATCTTTATTTTCTAGAAACTAAATATAAGTATGTCCAAAATCAATAATATTGAACATCAGTATGGTAACTAACTTGTCAGTTTCTTTTCAATAATTATTGGCCAAAAAAAACTTAGACATGGACCTCTCGGACATTTTAAACACCACTATGCTCTGAAACTTTAACCTTATTGGACAGGATTTAACCCTGTGAGTATCAGCTGAATTACAATGCATTTCTTTCCTCTGCAGAAATCTAGCTGCTAGCTATAGCTATTTGTTCGGGATCCTCATCTCCGAACAGAGGAGCTACTCAAGGAAGAGCTGAAGCTGCATGAACTGAAACTGAACACTATTCTATATGTATGCATGTTTTTACTTACCTGTATCTGCCTATTTCACTTAAGTTCTAATCTTACACTCGTACCTGTATCACTCTCTATCATCTGTTATGTTCTAATGCATTTCCCTGGTCGACCCTTTACCTGAATCTCATCTCCGGTCAAGGTAATGAGATTCATGGTACTGCAGTAAACCACAGAACATTCACCCAACCATCTCCCTTATATGTCCACATTGCTGTTGTCATCTCGGACGTCTTTCTCTCTCTGACTTGTCCTTTCTCCCCAACTCCCAATTACACTTAACCCATATCTTAACTGCTTAATTAGCTAGTTGCCCCTAGATTAGCTAATCCAATCTGTAGGGCAGTTAGACTGAGGAAGAACCATTTTCAGTTTCTTTTCAATATTATTGGCCAAAAAAAACTTAGACATGGACCTCTCGGACATTTTAAACACCACTATGCTCTGAAACTTTAACCTTATTGGACAGGATTTAACCCTGTGAGTATCAGCTGAATTACAATGCATTTCTTTCCTCTGCAGAAATCTAGCTGCTAGCTATAGCTATTAATTAGCCAATATTAAAAACAATAAAAAATAGCAATATTTTATACTTCAGCTGGGAAAAAAAGGTTCAGAATGAAAATTGCAGGTACCACATTTTACAAAGTAGAGTAATTGAAGACCACTTTATAATTTAAAATAATTTGAACCTAAATATTTAATAGGCGAATCGAATAATACAATATTACAAGTTCCAATTTAAAGTACTGGACATGGTGAAATGACTCCCAAGAATGAACAGTGTGCTTAGCTAGCTTATCAAGATCAGAATAACATGATGAGAGAGGACATTTAGATTCAATTTCACAGAGTTATAATGATCTCATGTAGCTATTCCTAAATGAGATCCTGATCCTGAGCCCCTCATTTACACAGGTGTACATACAATACTAGCTAAAAATGAGATAAAGTTAGCTACCACAAAAAGCGTGCTGTAGCAAAAAGACAAAAATCTTGCAAAAAAATTTCAGAGAAATAATTGCTTTCTCTTTGTTAAGCACTACTTGGGAATAGTCTTGTGCTTTCATGTTTTAGACAAGCAACACAAATCCATTCCACCGAAAAAAAAAAAATTCATACAAGGTCAAAGGTTATGTTGGGTTAAGGTTCGAGGCAATGTTTCCTGCCCATCAATTATTCCTTAAGCGGCAACGATTCCTCTCCTTAGCCGATTCCTTCCTGAGGGTGGCCATTACGTTTAAAAATAAAATGAGTTCGGGTTCATAGGGGTCAAGTCGGCGAGTCCTAAATCCAATACGAAGTATCGGGAAGGTTCCGTCTATGCACGTATTGGTAAAAAGTTCGCGAACCGGGTGCACAAGTAAGGGTGCAGTGACTTCTGATATATAGCTAATTGCCGAGTTCGCAACCGCAAAACTGACCGACGCAAAACTGCCTGACGAATTTCTTTCCTTCCCTGCTCAACGTCCACGGAGTCATGGCTGACAATTTCGATACTACTGGGAAGAAGGGAACTGTGTATAAGGTTGTGCTTTTATTACATTTTCTGCTCTTGTGCTTTCTTATTTTGGTAGTATGGGTCACTCTATCGCTGCCATTGATATTCTTCCTAATGCCACCTGAGGTAAGACTAAACTAGCTAACTCACTTATTACACTAGCTACCTAGCTGACCATAATTTAATTACTAGATATCAGTACCCACTACAAACCTGACAACAGTTGGTGCAGCTACTTGCTCGATTAATGATGGCATTTCTCAGTATCACACTTCAGAGGTCTGCCGTAGAGAACTCACAGAGGCACTGCTTTATCACAATTGCAGTCCACCCAGCACTAAAGGGATACTGGTGTCTGGGATAAGTGCAGAACGAGTTCATCTGGTGCTGAATGGATTAGAATTCTTAAATCCAAGTCAGGAATGCAAGGATAAGGTGGCTCCATTTCTCTGCCTCCATTTGTTTGGGTTGTGTGGAGATACTGGGATTTGCTTGCAACCAACATTGGACCAGTGTGTGAGAATAAGAGACGACACTTGCTATCGGGAGTGGAGGGAGGCGGCCATGTTTAACATAGAACTTCCAGATTGCAGTAACCTACCACTGTCAGCGCCATCTTGTGAACACAGTGGATATAATCAAGACATTAATGATACAGGTAATGGAGCTGTATGTTGTAAGGAAAAACAGCCAGCCTATTTCATAGGATGTATTTCTATCTGCTCTTATAGCTAGTGATGGATGAGGACTTTGATTGGCATTTAGTGTGGAATAGTATGGAGGACTGATTTTCTATCAGTTTAGATGAGACTACAGTAAGATATGCCTAAGTTAAATTAATTTATAGATGAATTTATATTTTAATGGGCAATATTATTATGGGTTAATTAATCCTAGACTTTTATTAAAACAACTTCTCGGTTACTACAAGAATACAAAATTTAGTTGCTTTGATTATGCAGAATACAACCATATGAATGCATAGCATGTCTGCTCGTTTTAAACCCAGACACTGTAGATGAAGACAACAACATCTCTGTGCTGAGTTTTTGTTTATGTATACACGAGTACAATATTTTAGTCAATGAATATAATTATCTCTGTCCAAGCTTGCTTAGAAGTCATGCATTTGGCATGCTATAGTATGTCCAAGTTGAGTTGGCGCGGTAAAAACCGTTAATAACTTTTGAACGGAAGTAGCTACGCTTCGTGATTTGTACCATTCGAAAGATCGTGCCGAAGCGGTCCAGAAAATTCCCTTTAAAAACTTCTGAGCGGGCAGGAAAGTGCAGTTCCAAAACTCAATAGAAAAGTCTATGGGAATAACTAGTGGTGTGCTTGAGCACAAATGGCGAGCGAGCCTTAAACTACACTATTGTTATTCAAACTACTAAAATAAAGTCGAATTGTTAAATTAGGCATATACGGTAAAGGGGATTCAATGCCATAGTAACCACTACCCTCAACTGTTTGAATTGAAAAAGAAGCAACAAAATCAAGTTACGTTATTTAAAATTTTCTTTGTGATATTCTTAATAATAGTTGTAACGCACAATACTTTCACACAACTGAACATACCTACGCAAGACTTACCTTCGTGGTTCGTCTAGTGGACAATGAATTTTCAAGTAAATGCTGTTGAGTAGGGCTTATAACTGTGACAAATAGCGATAGAAATGGAACTCCCATAAGTTTTAGAGTTTTAACTGCACACGCAAAATAATTCAAAGCGGTACACAATTCAATTTCTAAGGTGATACGGGTAATGGTCGCTAAATAAGAGGATACGGTTTAGTGAAGTTTGGGACGGGGTCGAACGCGGAGCGAACACAAAAATATGGAGGGTCAAAGTACAAAATGACATACGTACGTCCATATATATAAATAAACTAGTGGTGTGCTTAAGCACAAATGGCGAGCGAGCCTTAAACTACACTACTGTTAAATGATTGATTTTAACAACACTCAAGCTACTAAAATAAAGTCGAGTTTTTAAATTAAGCATATGCGTAAAGGGGATTCAATGCCATAGTAACCGCTCCCTGCAACTGTTTGAATTGAAAAAGAAGCAACAAAATCAAGTCACGTTATTTAAATTTTCTTTGTGATATTCTTAATAGTAGTTTACTTTCACACAACTGAACATACATAGCAAGACTTACCTTCGTGGTTCGTCTAGTGGACAATGAATTTTCAAGTGAATACTATTGAGTAAGGCTTATAACTGTGACAAATAGCGTATTAACTTACACCGCCACTAACTCCAATAGAAATGGGGCTCCCATAAGTTTTTGCGTTTTAACTGCACCCGCAAAAGAATTCAAAGCGGTAAACAATTCAATTTCTAAGGTGATATGGGTAATGGTCGCTAAACCGGAGGATTCTGTTTAGTGAAGTTTGGGACAGGGAGAGTTGCTGTAAACGAATATGAGACAACAAGAAGCTAAACTAAAACACCACAACTTCTCAAAGTATACTTCTGCTACTACTGCGCGATTGTTTCTGCTCGCGTATTATCGAATGGTGGGGTATTGGCGGGGAATAAATTAATGTCCGGATCTAAAGGCGGTGCGCGTTGCTATGTGCGGGCACCCTTAATTTTGCATATTTAGCTAACAAATATGAAATTGCGTAATTACCTCAGCTTCCCTGAGAAGTAGTATCTTCCTTAGCATTAGTACTACGGCATTCTGACTACAATGGCTCTTGACAACCAACAATCGGCACTCCGTATCCCCCCATAAAACGGCGAAGTTTTGAAATTAAGTCTGGAAAAGGGTCTTCAATGCCATAGTAACGGTGGAATCAACTTTTTTCAAAATAAACTGGGGTCAAGCCTAAAAAGCTGTGTTTTTGGGGGGGGGGGGGGGGGAATACACGCGCGCGCGTTTTTTTATTTTTATTTTTTTTTAAAGGGCATATGTACCATTCCACACACATACATATATAGAACATATACCCGATTTTGCATTATCCACCCCTAATACTGTCTCGCTCGCTCGCCAAATAAAACCACACGTTTCCCGCGCTACAAGCGGCGGGATTTAGTCAAGCGCTCAAACAGGGCCAACCACGTGCGCAGTACCTCAGAGACAATTGTAAACAAAAAGCAGTCGTAGTTTGGTGACTTCGTTTCTACCCTTCTGCTTGACATTCTGGTTCATTTTAGGCTCAGGACTTTGTTGCTATTCAAGGCTACTTAACAAGAGCAAGCTCCAAATTCAACTGATGCTTGTATCTAGCTACCACAATTTCATGTCATCATTTAATATGTCATTATAAAATTATATTATGTAAAACAATTTGTATAATTAAAAAAGTTGAAATTTAACAAATAGATAGAAAATATGGTAAAATTATGAATAAAATGATATGAATGATTCAGTGTGAAGGACAAAGTAATACTGGAATGTGTGTGGCAATAGCTAATGGTATAGGTGATGTACTGGATTCTTCACATTATTGTTGAGTACTTCAGAAATTTGTCACACCAAGAAAGTAAGAATAGAGTATAAATACACGCATAAACACACAACAATCAGACTTACTTGAAGAGGCGTTCAGCCGCGATCCTGTGCTTCTTTTCCTCTAAGCTTTGTGCTACATTAGTAGCTCCAGCTAACCCTCCGCAACCTTCAACCAGTTTTAGCGCACAACTAGAAGCTCGTACAAACGCTAAACTACGGGTGATTAGTTATAACTGGGCATGAATACAGCCGCGGAATAAACTGCCATAGCTTCTTTTTCATTTCAACAAGTAAACTTACGGTAATAATGCGCACCTTAGACCCGCCCCGTTTTTACTGTAGGGGGCGTCGACGTTTTCGCGCGATTGAGCTACTACTGTCATGTGACCTTAATTGGTTTCCGGTTTCGCCAAGTGCATTCCTCTTTTGCAACATTTGTGGTCGCGCCAACTCAACGTGGACATACTATAGCTCACTAGCCACACTACACTGTGGTAGCATGACCCTTCTTGTGCAGCTAATAAAGTGTAGGGAGTACTACAATTGCCCATAATGGACTGGACTTTCTAATGTATCCACTTCCTACTATATTAATACATACTTGGTATACACCAGGGCATTTATCATATACATTATAGTGAGCTATCCAGTGTAATGGTCAACTTTTACCAACTTATAGTTATAGTTTAAATTTTGAATGCAATTTAGATGACCAACTGCCAGTGAGAATGATTGATGAAGGCGAAGATAATATAAAATGCAGAGAAGGATTTTACTCAGTGAATGACACCAAGTGCTTGCCGAGCTGCCATTCCTGGAGCTTGTATAATCATGTGGATACAATCACTACTGATGTTCTTGTTATTCTTTCTGCTGTAATAGGATTCTCTGCATCTTTAATAGCCATTGTTTTATCATGCCTCTGCCACAGAAGAATGTAAGTTATGATTGCTTCACTTTTTCATAACTTAACCATTTGTGTTTGTTTCACATTAGGTGGGAATTTCCATCTATTTTAATAATTTACATGGTTACAGACACCATGGTAATTGGTAAGCATGTATTTAGGCATTGTATTAATAAGAAATACACTCTATCCTTTTATAGTTTTTAACTGGGCACCTCTATAGCAGCCGCGCCTTTATTCCGGGCATGCCTCTTTAGTAGACACCAGTTTACCACTCAATTATTTTATAGACTCTTACCACCCTGGGTAACATGCAATTCTGATAATATGGACCTTTCAAGTCCAAGTTGAGTTGGCCACAAGAAAAGCATAATAACTTTTGAATGGAAGTTGTGTGTGACTTGTATTGATCACACACACTGATTGGTCAGTCGTGTAAACTATCGAAGGACCAGGTAAGTCCACTTATTATGGCGCAGCTCAAGTATTCGCGCAACCGCTGGCCACTACAGCTTGCAGTCTTGCGAACTGAACTTTAAATTAGTGCACTCTCGAAAGCGGTCTCAGACTCCCGAGTTAACAGAGGTGAACAACCTTTTAATCTAAGAATACACAAAACATAAATACCCAATAGGATGATGCGGGGTGCTGTGGGCAGCAGCCCGTATGAATATAATTAAGGTGAACGTGGATGGGTAAAGGGTTGACATTAGAACTTAATAGAATAGTACGGATACACGTAAGAAATAAAGGGTGACAGTTCAACGTATGACAGAGTTTCATTGTTCAGAAGCTAGTCCTGTAGGTCTGGACACTCTGTCTGGGAAAGAATCCCAGACATACTCCCGGGGCCTGATGGAGGAGAAGTCTTGGAGTCTTGATCTGTGATGGCCAGGATCAGTTTGACTGTGGGTCTTTTGTAGGTTCTTCCTCTGCAGCGGATGGTAGCAGTACGAGTGACACCGTCATCTCCTGGATGGATGGCGGTAACCAATGCAATGGGCCAGTCTCTGTAGCGTCTCATCGCGGACGAACACTACGTCTCCGACGCGTAGTTGGTGTCGGAGTGAGTCCAACGGCTTCTTTGGGCGCAGGAGGAAAGGTATGAGGAGGACCATGTCTTCCATAAGTCGCTTCGGATTCGGGAAACTAGGTTCCATCTCTTTAGCAGTGAGATCTGTCCTGTGGATGGTTGACGGGACGGTTGAGCTTGAATGGGCCGACCAATGAGGAAGTGTCCGACCGTTAGGAATGAGCCTTCTTCGGCCTCATCGGAGGACATCGGTGCCAATGGACGCGAGTTTAACATGCCCTCTGCCTCAATGAGGACAGTATACATCTCTTCCCACATCATTGGGTGAGCGGTGGCGATCTTTCGGAGGGCGATCTTCATCGCTCGGATGGCTGCTTCCCACAGGCCACCAAAGTGTGGTGCCCGGGGAGGGATGTGAGACCACTTGAAGCTGTGGGTGATGGCAAAGTTGGAGATGGCTTGGAGGTGTTGTTCGGATTCGGCTAACTTATGAAGTGCCCGGATCTCCTCCCGGGCCCCGGAAAAGTTTGTGCCGTTATCGGAGAAAATCTCCTGAGGGCAACCACGTCTGGCAACGAATCTCCGTAGCACCGCAAGGAAATCTTCGGTGGAGAGTGAAGCACATAAATCAAAGTGTACGGCTTTTGTGGTCAAGCACACGAAGACTACGGCGTACGTGTTGAGTATCACTGGTCTCCGTGTGTGGCCCTTCTTGATGTGAAAGGGGCCGGCAAAATCTATCCCGGTACGGCTGAAGGGCGGGGCTGGTGTGATCCGGGACGATGGTAGTATGCCCATGCTGTGTGCCAGAGGCCGAGCATAGGCGCGCTGGCAGACAACACAGGTGCGGCTGATGAGTTTGAGGAGGTTACGTAGAGCTAGAATCAGGTAGGTGTGGCAAAGAATGGATAACATCGCTGAAACTCCGGCATGTACTTCGTAAGTTGTGACTTGGAGTTCAGAACGGTCAGTTGGATAGGCTGTGTGGGAGCGAACCCTGCTCTGAGCAAGAATGTGGCCATGCCTGGACAGGGTGAGATTGTAACGAGCGAGCTTGTGATTTCTCGGCACGGTTGAGTTCTTTTGCAGGGATGTGAGGACGTCATCATAGTGTTCGGATTGGGCAAGACGGTATATGGTGAACTTGGATCGTTCGATTTCCTCGAAGGTCGGAGGCCCGGTGAGGCGTTGTGAAGGAGGGAGCCTGCAATTGAACATGAAACGGAATACAAGAGACAACATACGCACAAGGTTAAAGAAACAAGAGAACTTGGACCATAATCCACGAATGAAGTCTAGTCTGTCGTGTGTAGGGGATGGAGATGCACGGATGGAGGCAACGAGTGTTGGAACGGAAGGTTTGGATGGGCGGGAGGTGGGCCACTGATCCGACTGCAAGGAGAGCCATGGCGGACCTGACCACCAGAGTGCTGACTTGGCCAGGTCCGGAGCACGGACTCCCCTGCTAGCCAGGTCAGCGGGGTTGGTATCTGTAGGAACGTGTCTCCAGCTCACGGATGGCAGAAGCTGCTGGATGCCGTAGACCCTGTTGGCCACGAACCTGTCGAGTTGAGGGGGTGCCTTTGGAATCCAATGAAGGACAATCTCACTGTCTGTCCACGCGAAGACACGACATAGAGGAATCTCGAGCACAGAACAGGTGTGGTGGAGGAGGCGGGCCAGGAGGTGGGCACCAAGCAGTTCAGCCTTGGGGATTGTGACTGGATGAACTGGAAGAACACGGGCTTTGGCGGTGACCAATGATGTTGAGATGCTGCCGTCCTCATGTTCCGCACGGAGGTAGATGGCTACGCCGTAGGCGACAGAGGAGGCATTACATAAGCCATGGAGTTGCTCGAGGCACTCACCCGAAAGTTTGATGAACCGACGGGAAACGGGATGACCATTTACTGAGTGGAGATCTTCCACCCAGGTGTGCCAGAGCTCGCTCAAGTCATCGGGTACAGGATTGTCCCACGACGACGAGCGTCTCCACGTCTCCTGGAATAAGAGTCTTGCTGGGAGAATGGCTGGAGCGAAGAGTCCCAACACGTCAAATACACCGGCTGTGGCGGAGGCGATGAGACGTTTGGTGGCGGTTGCGGCTGATGGAGGAATCTCGGGGACGGAGACATGGAAGCAGTCAGTCTTGACGTCCCAATGGAGACCAAGGGCTTTCGGAGATCTATTCGGAGGTTGGAGTTAAACGGCTGGAGATGAGTCATGTAGATCTTCTGGGATGAGATTCAGTAGGTGTTCGGAATTGCTGCGCCACTTCCTCAGGACCATGCCTGCACAGCCGAGGAGGTCACAGAGCTCCTTCCTCAAGGCGTCCGCAGCTTCCACATCTCTGGCTCCCGCAAGGAAGTCATCAACGTAGAAGTTCTGCATGACAGCCGAGGAGGCCGCAGGATGGGAAAAGGCGTGTAGCTTGGCTAGGGTACGGAGCACTTATGTGGCCAAAAAGGACGAGCACTTGACGCCGAATGTAAGTCGTTCCATCCAACAATCGATGATGGCTCCAGTCTGGTTACGTACCAAGAAGCGGTGGAGGTCTCTCTCCTCCGGATTCAAGAGGATTTCCCGGAACATCATAGATATGTCGGCTGACATACCGACAGGATGCCTCCTGAACTGGAGGAGGATGTCCTGGAGAGGTGGGTGGAGGTTAGGTTCTGGTAGGAGACAGTCATTGAGTGAGGACCCGGAACTCGACCGGGCAGAGGTGTCAAAGACCGCTCTCACCTTTGTGGTGGTGGAGGAGTCCTTGAACACCCTATGCACCGGGAGGTAGCAGTGGGGTTGGAGATGCATTTCGTTCTTGGGGATGATGTGGGCGTGTCCCAAGTAGAGATACTCCCTGACTACCACGGAGAACGCCTGGAGCTTCTCCTTGGCTGACAAGGATCTTTCATTGGCCAGGAGGCGACTCAAGGCCTGCTTGCGGGTGTTGCCGAGTTGTGGAGGATTGGACTTCTTTAGGAGGGAGACTGAGAAGCGACTGTTCACTCTACGGTAGGTGCAATCGAATTCAGTCAGGACTGCCTCGTCTTCAGGAAACCAGAGGGGTGCTTCTTGCACCTGATCCAGCTCCCAAAGTCGTCCAAGGTCTTCTTGTAAGTCAGTGGGAGGGACAGCTGCCATGAATGCAGGTGGAGGGTCGGCTTGTAGGAGTGGCCCAGAGAGACACAGTGCCAGTTGTGTGGGCATGGCGAGGAGGCCGTTGACTTTGAAGACTTCGCCGGTGAACAGGGAAAGTGAATCCGTGACGCCCAGCAGGAGGTCGATTCTTCCTCTGAGGTCTGGGTTGGCCAGTTTGTAGGAGCGGAAGGATGGATCATTGAGGATTTCTTGACGGTTTGGAGGTACCTGGAGGGTCGGTAACTTGGGGAGAACAGTGAAATGAATGGGTTCACTAGCATAGGATTTGTCATGCGAATATAAGTTGGTAGATACGGAGAACTTACAGTGAGAATCCCCTGTGGTGCCCGTCACCTGAATTAGATTGTGTGTCCTCTTCAGCTTGAGGGCGGTGGCTGTCTCTTCCGTCATGAAGCTGACTGCGGCTCCTGTGTCCAGGATGGCACGGGCCTTCACAATGTTCTCCTTGTTCTCCAGGGTTACCGTTGCTGTCAGCAGGAATCGGGATTCGGACTTCTTGTCGTTGGTGGATGGAGTTGCCGTCATGGAAGGAACTGTAGTAGCAGTGGCGGATCCAGGGGGTATCGTTAGGTTTCGGACGAAACCCCCTTTTTCAGCTCAATACTTACCTAATTTACAACCACTACTGAACTCCCAAACTGGCACAATGGAACTCCACAGAGAAACAATATCGCGACTTCTCCGCGATCAATTAAACCAAAATTGGGGCGGTCCGTCTATAGTCTATAGCTGAACACGCCCAGTATTTAGCTGTGTTTTCTAATAAACGCACACAACAACCAGCTGATCGTGCATTTGTAAGGCTTCATTGAAGTGTCTTCGGTTGTCAGAGTGTTTGTGTGGTTTGGTTAGTGGAAGTATCAGGGGCTGTATCTGTTGGCCATGTCTCAGAGAAAGTTGACCTCCTTCTTTCACAAGTTAGTGTTAAATTAGATAGCCTCGTTGCAATGTATTAAGTAGTCATGCCAATTTTAGGAAGAGTTCTGGAGCTGGAATTTCTGCACTCTTCTCCTGATAATGCTTTATCTACAAAGAGACCTAGAACAGAAGAAGGAGAATTCATTGATCTCCCTGATTCTGCACCTACTTCTCCATGCTTGAGTCTTCATTCCCCTGCCGATACACCAATTTCACCCCCTCCTGCTTTTTGTGGTGTTCTTTCTCCTCAAACTGCTCCTGTCCCAGGTACTCTTGCACTAGTGCCTGCAGTTTCTAGTACTTCGTTATGTAGTAGCATGAGTGAGCAACTATGTGACGATATTGGGTTGCTACTACAGTCAACCCTTCAAACCTCTATAAGGTGTTTTTCCTCAACATTAAAGTACTCTATCTTAACTAAACACTTTAAGCCTAATAGCGATTTTAAGTTTCCTAGTAGATACTTAGATGGGTGTCAGAGGTCTTGTCAATTGTCATATTTAGAGAAGAATCCTTGGTTTGTATATAGCAAAGCAGAAGATGGTATATTTTGTCTACCTTGTGTGCTTTTTGCCAATAAGGATAATTTAGGTCAGTTGGTATGCAAGAAATTTAATTATTGGACAGCAAAAACAAGTAAATTTTCCAAGCATGTTTCTACCAATTATCACCAGCTGGCAGTCACCCAGGCAGAAGCTTTAAAAAATTCACAGTTCAGACCACAATTAGCTGTTGATAATCTGCTTGTAAATAAATCGTTCTATAATTAAACATATTGCAGATGCCATTCATTTGTGTGGTACACAAAGTATAGCACTTCGTGGGCATAGAGACAATAGCACAGCTGATCCAAGCAGTAACAAAGGCACCTTTTTGGCCTTACTTCAGTATGCTATACGATCAGGAGACACTGTTCTTGAAAAGCATTTCAAAGAATCTGGACGGAATGCCATTTACACCAGTAAAACTATTCAAAATCAGCTAATTGAAATATTAGGAGATTATTTTAGAGATAATATAATTAGTGAAATAAAAGAAGCCAAGTTTTATTCTGTATTATGTGATGAAGTACGTGACATATCTAATAAAGAGCAAGTTTCCATCTTTTTAAGATTTGTAGATAGTAAAGATTGCATAAGAGAAGAGTTTTTAGACTTTGTAACTACTGAGAGAGTAACTGGTGAAGCTTTGGCTGCTAAGATCAAAGAAACTTTATTGAAGTTTGGATTTTCAAGATTGTAAAGGACAAGGGTATGATGGAGCCTCTAATATGGCAGCTCAACGTGGTGTGCAAGGCTTGCTATTAGCAGAAAACAGTTTGGCTACCTACGTACACTGTAGTTCACATGTTTTGAACTTGTGCATTGTACAGGCTTGTAGTTTACAACCTATTCGAAATATGAATGGTGCTATCACAGAATCTTCTTATTTCTTTAAAAATAGTGCAAAAAGGCAATTGTTTCTTGAACGTGTAATTGATAAACGTACGAAGTTAGTTAGAGTAAAAGATTTGTGTAGAACTCGCTAAATATACCGTCATGAAGCATATGAGAGTTTTTTTTACTTGTTTAAATACCTTCATGCTGTAATGGAAGCTATAACCACTCGTGATACTACATATGGTAGTATGGACTGGGATGCTAGCACTATAGTGACTGCAACCGGTTTGCTGAAAATCTATAATAGCTTTGGTTTTATTTATGCTTTCATAGTTACAATGCATTGCATGTCAGTAATTAAACCAATTAGTATAAAACTTCAATACAAAACCAATGATCTTGCATATGCTTATATGAAAGTTCAGCATGTTATATCTGACTTGAAAGCCATGCGCTCAAATGATCAGCTCCTTCATGACTGGTATGAACAAGCAGAAGCTTTGGCTAATGACATTGGTGTTTCGCCAGAAGTTCCTAGAAATGTGGAGTATGATTCTGCTGAAACATATTATAGAAGAATGACTGCACTGCCTTTGCTAGATCATCTGATCCAACAAATGCAGGAACGATTTGGAGAGCATCAAATATTTGTATCTGAGCTTCTTACCTTAGTTCCTTCACTATTATGTGAACAATCAGCAACTTCATTAAATTTTGATAGACTAGTTGATAAATATAGAGGTGATCTACCTCAACCTGCACTTGTAGGTACAGAGATTTTTTGATGGAGAAGGAAATATGAACAGCAAAGCTCTGAAAATCGTCCATCCACTTTAAAGTTAGCCTTAGCCATGTGTGATAAGGAATTTTTCCCGAACATATATGTGTTGTTAAGAATAGCATGCACTCTACCTGTGACATCTTGCGAGAATGAGCGCGCTAATAGCACATTAGCAAATATAAAAACTGCACTGAGGAGTACCATGGGACAGGAGCGGTTGTCATCCTTGGTCATGATGAGTATTCATAATGACATGCCAATCGATTTTGATGTGATTGTTGATAGATTTAAGTTGGTGTGTAATAGAAGAATTATTTTGTAACTAGCTAAATCATAACCTTGAAATATACTTTAAAAGTCATCAATTCTTCATTTAACTTCATTACTTATATCACTTTAATACATAGCTAATGTAAACTTCACTTATATTTAAAATTGATTTCACATCATAGACTTCAACAATCATAATATCATAATATAATAATATAAACATATTTTAATTCATCAATGTATCATAGCATCACTTTTCACTACCAGCATAAATCAAAGCACTTAACAATAGTAACAGTCATCAGTTCTTTCTTCATGATTCTTTCAAGAAACTGTAAAATTTTCTACTATTACTTATTTAGGCATAAAAATCTCTGAGTGTGTATGATTTAACTGATTAGCAAAAAAAAAACAACCCCTTTTAAAATTTCTAGAGCCGCCAGAATGGTGACAATAATACACTAGCAAAAAAAAAAGAAACCCCTTTTCAAAATTTCTAGATCTGCCCTTGTGCAGGTGTGGTTGTTGGCTGTTGGTTGGGCTCACGATCTTTGTGCAGCATAGTGTGATGTCGACCACTACATGTTTTGCACGAGAGTCTTCCTGGGCAAGATCGGAATCCATGCTGGCTAGAGAAGCAGTTTAGGCAGAGTCGGTGCTCTCTGACCAGCTTGTTTCTTCTGTCAACGTCCATCGCATTGAATGTGGGACACCTCAGGAGGCCATGCTGTTCTTTGCAGGCAGGGCAACCTGGTGGCATCTTCCGGGGGGGCGGAGCGATGTCGGATTAGAAACGTCGAGGAGAAGAGTTCGGAGGTTTGGGAGGTATGGCAGATGATGGAACCGTGGCTGGCTGGATGGAATGTGCAGTTGGCTCCGGAGCGAGTTCCTTCTTCCAGAACTTCAGGAACTCAATCAAGGTCCACATGTCCGGAACTGCGTCTGGTTTCTTGTGTCTGAGCCACTCTCTCTTGCACTCCGGAGACATCATCCCCACCATAACCAGTGCCAGGTATGAGGAGATGCTGTCACCTACAAGAGAGTGGAACTTTTGGAAGGAAAGGGCAAAATTATTATGTACAAAATCGATATCATGAGCGTTCAACCCGAACTGAGTCACCCGATTGATCTTTTGAATGAGCATGGGGCAGATGACTTCTGCAGAGCCAAATCTGTCCTTCAGGGTGGCAAGCATGGAGTCCAGGCCCGTCTCACGACATGGGAGATTGTTTAGGAGTGTCTGTCCTTCTGGATGCTTGACTGCCTTGAGAAGATGTCCTTTAATCTCAAGGTCTGAGTGTCCCTTGGCCCTCGACTTAATGGCGGCCCTAAACATAGTTTCAAAATTCTCCCACTTGATCGGGTCGCCATCAAACGTCGGTACATCGATATGTAGGGACGAGTTGTGTCCGGTTGGATGGGATGGATCGGAAGGGACAGGAGTGGGTGTAGACGTCACTGGATCTTTGAAGTCGTCACTAATGAGTTGGATCAGATGGCTGGATTTCTCTTCCAGTACTGCAATGCGATCACGAAGATGGGGGACGTGACCAAGCCGTCTACTGTAGCTCGATAGTGAGGAGAGTCCGGTCTGGGGCTGGCAGCGGCACGCTCAAGTTGTTGGAATATGACCTTGCTGTCAGCCCAGAGAGGACCAGCCTTCTGGGTGGATACGAGGATGTTCTTGAGAGACCTGTAGGCATCTTGGAGTCTGTCTCGTTCATCTTCTTCATCTACGGAGAGGTCTGGATGCTCAACGTAGATCACATCTATCTGAGCCTGGAGGGCATCATGGTCAGCCGTTTGTGTCCGAAGATCAAGGAGGAGGTCATCAACAACTAGGAGGTCGATGTCATCTGGGGGTGTGTTCTGGACATCCAGAATTTTCTTCCTCAGCTTGGCCTCTACGATGCCCACGGCGGCGACGAAGGGTCTCTAGTGTCGCTGAGATGTTGGAGGAATCATCCATATTGAATTGTTAGTGGAAACGGAGTTTGTTTTAAGTGGGAAAAAAAAAACATAAAAAAAAACGGCTAAGTCGAAGGTGACGATTGGCGTCAATTGGTGATGGAAATGGAAAGATGACCTTTGATGGATGGAAAGAACTGAAGTGGTTGAGCCGGTAGACTTCGGAAGAATCCCGGAAGCAACTGCAACTTAGTTCAGGGAGAGCACGTCACTGGTGTCGAACATCCGGCTCGAAGGACCATAAAATGTGTGTGATTTGTATTGATCACACACACTGATTGGTCAGTCATGTAAACTATCGAAGGACCAGGTAAGTCCACTTATTATGGCGCAGCTCAAGTATTTGCGCAACCGCTAGCCACTACAGCTTGCAGTCTTGCGAGCTGAACTTTAAATTAGCGCACTCTCGAAAGCGGTCTCACACTCCCGAGTTAACAGAGGTGAACAACCTTTTAATCTAAGAATACACAAAACATAAATACCCAATAGGATGATGCGGGGTGCTGTGGGCAGCAGCCCGTATTAATATATTTAAAGTGAATGTGGATGGGTAAAGGGTTGACATTAGAACTTAATAGAATAGTACGGATACACGTAAGAAATAAAGGGTGACAGTTCAACGTATGACAGAGTTTCATTGTTCAGGAGCTAGTCCTGTAGGTCCTGGACACTCTGTCTGAGAAAGAATCCCAGACAGAAGTAGTTATTGTTGGCGCAGAAACATATATGCACAGACATAGCACAGCAAAGTTTTCAATCAAACAACAAGAACAACAATCAGTGTACAACAACAGAACAGATGGTAAGGTGTGGAACCAAAAAACAAAACATCAACGTGATACTAACTGTGCATGCTCAATGACTTTTGTTCTACAATGTTCAGTTATCTGGATAAGGGTCTTCGTCCTCACAAATACTCTTTTCTTGCTAGTTTCTTGAGTGATTTGCACTCCCAAGAAATAATTGAGTTCGGCAAGATATCTGATATCAACCTTCTGAGCAAGAGATTCCTTCACTTCCTGGATTCATTGCAGACTTCTTCCAGCCAGTACAATGGAATCAACATAAACACCGATAATGAATGATTCTCCTACTGTTGCAGTGTAAATGCATGGATTACTGGATGACTGAACAAAACCAATACTTTTCAGATGAGTATCCAAGGCACTATTCCGGCACCGCGGACTTTATTTCAATTCGTATAGACTATGCTTTAGTTTACACAGAAAGTTTTCTTTACTTTTTCAACAAAACCTTCTGGTTGTTCCATATGCACGTCTTCTTGTAATATACCATTCAGAAATGCAGCTTTAACGGCCAACTGATGTAAATTCAGACCTTTCTGGACTGCAATAGCAATTAGACTTCGAAGAGACTCAAATATGATAAAAGGACTAAAGGTTTCATCATAATCTGACCCTTGCTCTTAAGCAAATCCTTGAGCTATGAGCCAAGCCTTGTATCGCTCTACTGATCCATCTGCATTCGTTTTTCATTTGAATACCCACTTACATCCAATGACTTAGTGGTCCTTCAGTGGCTGCACTAAATCCCAAACATTGTTGAAACATATAGAGTTCATCTCTTTTTCCCATCGCCTCTTCTGTTTCTCCCTCTTGACACTATTTTAGAGCCTCAACAGTACTGAGTGGCTCTTTCTCTACACTGACAGCAGTGCTTGCATAAAACCATAGTGATCAGGAGGTTTGACATTTCTGGACGACCTCCGAACAGAAGTTAGATTATCTCCGTCCATTCGGATCCACCTGCCTCATTAACAACTTCTTGATCAGTGTCTTCTTCATGCTCAGAATTACCTCCTTCATTGAAAATTTCTACTTGAATAAACTTTTCTCTTCTTGTTTCATCTCAATTTCTTTTGTAAATTTGTTGAATATAACATCGCGACTTTCAACCACACTGGCTGTTTTCTCATCATAGAGACAATAGCCTATTCTTTGAGTACAATAACCCAAAAAGATGCACTTTCTCGCTCCAGGAGCTAATTTAGTTCTTTCGTCTTTTTTAACATGAGTGTAAGCTGCACATTCAAATATTCTTAAATGCTCAACTCCAGGTTTCTTCCAAACCACACTTCAAAGGGTGTCTTATCATTCAAAACCCTTGTAGGACTTCGGTTTACGACATAAGCAGCTGTAGACAAGGCTTCAGCCCAAAAACCAAGAGGTAAACTCGAGTCAGCCAACATCGATTGAACACATTCTATCAAAGTGTGGTTCATTCTTTCCGATACCCCATTGAACAGAGTTTCCATCCTTCAACTGTAAGGTGTGTAATCGCCTCTGCAGTGGCAATTTATTCGCCCATGACTTTTTCTGAAACTGATCCTGTAATTTTTTTCCAAACTATTACAGGGTCGTCAGGTTCACCGAGCAAGTAGAGGAGGGTGGGGTCAACCACGAGCACAATCGTGGCTAGGGCATGATCTCTACGAGCCAACAACGTTGTACTTTGCTCACCGGCATCACTTGGAGCAGTCTCCATACCAGACACAATCCCCCATAGCCCGTCTCTTACAAGCGCCATCCTACACTGTAGCTTCCATGTACCATAGTTCAATCCGTTTAGCACAACAATGTTGACTGTCTTCACTTCTGCCATCCTGGTCCCATAACCTGTTGGCGCAGAAACATATATGCACAGCGATATAGCACAGCAAAGTGTTCAATCAAATGACAAGAACAACAATCAATGATTGGCGAGCGAGCGTAGCGAGTGAGACACTTACAGGGATAACACAATTGAAAATCGGGGATGTTTGTTTATTTGTATATATGTTTGGACGTACGTATGTCATTTTGTACTTTGACCCTCGCGTTTTTGTGTTAGTTATGTGGTCGACCCCGTCCCAAATTGCACTAAACAGAATCCTCTGGTTTATCGATCAGTACCCGTATCACCCTAGAAATTGAATTGTTTACCCTTTTGAATTCTTTTGCGGGTGCAGTTGACTTCCATTTCTATTCAAGTTAGTGGCGGTGGTAAGTCAATGCGCTCTTTGTCATGGTTATAAGCCGTGCGCAACAGTATTTACTTGAAAATACATTGTCCACTAGACTACCGCGAAGGTAAGGCTGTGTAGGTGCATGTCCAGATGTGTCAAAGCATTGTGTGTTACAACCACTACTTAGCTAAAGAATATCACAAAGAAAACTTTTAAATTATTTTCAGTAGCTTCAGTGTTAGAAGTCAAAATCATTCATATAAAAATAGTATAGTCTTTAGGCTCGCTCGCCATTTGTGCTCAAGCACATCACTAGTACAACAACAGAACACATGGTAAGGTGTGGAACTTAATAAAAAAAAAGGTGATACTAAACTGCGCATGCTCAATGACAATTGTTCTAGAATGTTCAGTTATCTTGACAAGGGTCTTCATCCCCCCAAATACGAGAGGGTATATCCATTATACTTCCACAGTTATGCATCCGGGTTTGCTCACGCCAACTCGTGTAAACTCCAAAACCAGAGGGAAAGTGCTATTCCAAAATTCAATACAAAAGTCTATGGGAATAGAAAAGACACAGCTTTCCCACTCTACACATGCCCGAATTTTGTCATACGGTTCTGTGCAATCAATAACATATGAAGTTTTCATTGAGACTACAGACAACAAATTTGTCCCTTCTCCAGTGGGTACTTTCCTAGCCTCGTATTCCATTATTAGTGTAAGCTGTGAGCACGAACAGGTCTATAGTTGTTGTGCTAAGATACCGACAAGTCTAATATGCAGGTAGGTTTAATTTTTTCTCTGTTTAATAACGAATGCTGAGCTTTAAATAGAAAAATGCCAACATTTAGCTAGTAAATTGTAATATAGCTTTAGTGTCATCAGATTTCTTTTAATCAAGCATTTCTAAACTGTTTGATTATTAGACTTGTTGTTATGCAGAGTTCTTACCCTTCCACTTATTTGTTTTCTAGATTAATCGTGGCAATTCAGAGTGACTCCATCTTCAACTTGGGGTTTAGCTACTACAGAAGCTTTTCATTATTCTTATTTCTGTACTACTGTTATATTAATAGTTGTGATTATTTAATTGTAGTATTGCGATTACTTTTCAGTGAATATATAAATAAAAGAAATAATTTGACAATAAAATTGAGCTTGCACAAGTATAAAATGTTTAACAACTCAGCTACAGTGTCATTCTTATAAATTGTTGAAGATTTCTCACAAGTAGACAGCATGGATGTTTCAACACTTCACGTGAACGTTAATTTACTTGCGTGCCCATTGCTATTAGTTCACTTGACTAAATTACTTCCGGTTTTTACCAAGTGCACCTCATTTGCTACACGCTATTTTTTTTAAACAAAACCTTTAAATAAGATGTAAAATAACTTTCTGTTTCTAAATCTTATGTTACAGGTGATTTATTAATAAATTTTCTGTACAGGAGCTGTAATTCTAATCAGCTACATGGATCGTGCTAAACTGTACTGTTCATCTATAAACATTTTTGAAAGTTTGGTAAAGGCGACTCCATTCTGTGTCCTATCAGGTAACGCAATGTAAAATTTTATTCAATTATTTTTAGTACAATCTTTTTTTTTACCTCATCATTGTTACATTATTTTTGTTTTGGTTTTATTTGAGAACAACTGACCTACAAGAATGTCATAGTTGAATGAATTGCCAATAACCTGGTTTCGATTCAATTCAATTTTACTAATTGTGTGTGTCGAGTTCTTGACTATCAAAATCGCCATAGGAATTGTTAAAACCATCTTGGTCACATTGAGTAAGAACCATACAAAAATTCGATCCTTTCCTAAATACATGAAAGCCAAATATTGCCGTATAACTAGCTATATATTTTTCCTCTTTAAGATGATTTTTGGCCAATGAACATTTTAAATCAATAGTCCTTGAATCAATTGTACTTTAGTATAAAGTATGCTTATGATAAGTTCCCTTGAAACCCACAGTGTTGTTTCAAAGTCCAGATTAATTTTTATCTGCTCTCAAGTTGTATTTTTCTCTGTGTGTTGTTGTCTTTAATTTTTATTTCAAAAGTAACAACTGGTCACAGAATGAAAATCATCCATAACACTGGTGCCTTGACAACCTAACCAGGTCAAGGGCTATTCAATGTTCGCAACAAGAGTAATTGGTACATTCTACAGGTGCACTTAACAGCTGCTATGACACACACACACACACACACACATGCACACCTGGCAGTAGTACACATCACTAGCCATAATTATCCTCTTGTATGCTTTAGATTCTGCAAAATTATTCACAGATATTTGGGTACTAAGACCTATCACACTACTCAAAAATATGATGTGGTAAAGAATTACCATGCCAGCTTTTAGATTCATAATAGTCGAGTATAGTATTGTTGGCTTATCATCCCATTAAATATTACAATAGATTTAACATTACATTTTACTCTTCAGGTATCACTATAGTATACACGACAGTCCAGCTGACTCTGTGGTGGCTGTTCCATGTCATAGTGCTATTCCTAAAAATAATTTTTCCATTTCATGAAATATCAATGGGAAGTGAATCAAGGAAGGTAAAGTATCTTCATGCATTCTTCGTGTGTGCTGGTCTGCTTATACCATTTGTGCCTATTATTTCATCAATGGTGGACTATGCAATTGAAATAAGGGACAGCTCTACCAATGAGGTGTCATTCTGGTCAGGTGGGCTTGGATTTGGAATTAATAGTTTCCCTCCTACTCTGTGTTATGGGAAAGATAGAGAAGTTGTGTTCTACTCCTACATTCTTCTAATTGATATAATAACAGCAATTGGCAGTACTTTGCTGCTGATAATTATCTGGTCACTGCACAGAGTAAGTTATCTCCCTTATCTTGAATATACTTGAGATGCCATTGTCTCTCCTTGCAGAGCCATATTAAAAGAAGGAAGACTAATGATTCAAACACTTCTATGATTGGGAAACCGGAGATCAAATTATTAATTGTGTGTGCTTATTACATAGTGCTAGTAGCCGTGGCCCTGAGCTCTCTCACTATTTCTACAAGAAATATTGAGACATTACAGGAGGCATTGGTGAAGTATTTTTCTTGTGAGCAAGACGGACTTGATCAGAACAATCCATGCAGTCAGAATGACATCGAGAAGTTATTGCATCCTTACCTAAGAGCTTTCAGTTATGTGTTCCTTGGCCTGTTCCCTGTGTTCAACATGATATACATAGTTAATGTACAGGAAATGAGAAACACAATTAAAAAGTGGCAGAGGAAGACCAAATTTCAAGATTTTCCAAAAACAAGCATTAATCGCAATAAATCATTTCAAACTGACTCATAACGCACAATAGCTAATAGTGTTATGTTTACTTTTTCTTTAAAATTGTTTACCCCAAATAACAATGTGCAGTTACATATGTGAAAAACAACTAGCTACATAGAATCATGTACTGTAATTTAGTTGAGATACTGAGATGAAATACACATTCTCAATCATAGAAGTCAGTATTATTTAATAGATAATTTACTCATAAGTTTGCATGCAAAACTAATCATTATGAAACTTCATCAGATAGCTATGACTAAATGTCTTAATAATTCACTGTTGATCAATGTGACTATGTGCCTATGTATATATATGCACTATATATGCACTATATATATGCACTATATATATGCACTATATATATGTATATATATGCACTATATATGCACTATATATATGCACTATATATATGCACTATATATAATACTTATAGCACGAGTCAGAGTACAATATGGGAAAATATTTTACGAGCACGCAAAATATTTTCACGAGCCAAAGGCGAGTGAAAATGTGGCGTGAGAGTAAAATATCATTCCCATATTGTACGACGAGTGTGATAAGTGATTTATTGCTGCCTTGATATTTTTTCTCAACCGGTTACAATGATTTTACTCGCTACGCGCATGCGTAGTGTACCGTACAATATAAACCGTACAATATGGGAGAATACAGAACGCTCGCGTGATGCGGAAATATTCAAGTAAAAATATCAAAGCTGCAATAAATAAGTATATATATATGCACTGGAATTAGTATATGCAATTTTTTCAATAATATATGTTATTTATGATAGAAATAGCTAACTAGCAAATCAAATAAGTGGTATGTATCAGTCAATTATCAGTCAGTTGGAAATTATTTTGAAGTTGTCAATTATACGCTTAGTTATATTTAATTTGATGGTCCATTGACTGAAATTACAACGTCTGTTGCTAAGGAACTCAAATAGGTATGCTCGTTATTTGACAACCTTGAAAGGCAATATTTAAAAAGTGCAGATAAATTCAATTCAGTTAATTTATCTTCAATGTAGAATTTCACAATAAATAGTTAACTACGTCTTTCTAGAGCCTAGTTCAAGCTTATAGCAGTAGCTAGTTACAACCATTTGAAATTCTTACCACATTTTCACAATATCTCGACATCTTTATTCTAATTTTTATACCACTGAGCTGATAATTTATGTTGGGATATAAATATAATATCTATTTTATATAGCTAGGTAGATGCATATGTCATACATGGTAAAAACACAGTTATTTCAATAAAATATATATACTGTAGACCCTGCATATCTGGGCCTCAAATAACTGGCTCCCTGCTTTATCCGCCCAAAATTAAAATTCAATTAAAATTCAATTGAAGCACACAGGCAAGTTTACATTAACATTGCAGCTGCCAGCTGTTATCTCCAGATCTAACTCTACCTGGGCTGCTCTGTGGTAAGCAGTTAAGCAGCTAGCTATGGTAAATTCCTGAGCTTGAATGTAATGTGTGTGTTGCTGTAGGCTAATCATGGCTACCCCTACACCTTCAAATAGGAAGCATAGTTAATTAACTCTGTCATTTACTTTAATCATTAAAAAATCATTTAAACCAATTTTTTTCAGTGGCTTCACATATCCAGAAAATTCACTTATCCAAACTAGGGCTGGTCCCATATGGGTCGGATATGAGAGGGTCTACTGTAATACATTTAGCTATATAATAAATTCCCCAAAACTTTAATTGGGCATCACTATAAATCTTGATAACATGAGCTATGAGCATTGTGACCAGCTTAATTAGCTATCAAGCTGTGTGTATAACTAAAAGTGTGGGTGTGGCCACAAGAAGAAAGAAAGAGAAGAAGTGAGAAGAAAGAGAAGATCAAGAGGAACCTATATATTATATGTGTGTGTCATTAGTCATGTAAATTATTATTTTATTATTAACAGCTTGTTGAGTCGTGTCAGTTTGTGTGTGTATTTATTTCGGTTGTGCCCCGGATGTCCGGTGGATCATGTTTTCATTGTATACGCGCGTGCGTGGTCAAAACGGACATAAAAGCCTTTTCTCAGTATCACACTTCAGAGGTCTGTCGTAGAGAACTCACAGAGGCACTGCTTTATCACAATTGCAGCCCATCCAGCACTAAAGGGATACTGGTGTCTGGGATAAGTGCAGAACGAATTCATCTGGTGCTAAATGGATTAGAATTCTTAAATCCAAGTCAGGAATGCAAGGATAAGGTGGCTCCATTTCTCTGCCTCCATTTCTTTGGGTTGTGTGGAGATACTGGGATTTGCTTGCAACCAACATCGGACCAGTGTGTGAGAATAAGAGACAACACTTGCTATCGGGAGTGGAGGGAGGCGGCCATGTTTAACATAGAACTTCCAGATTGCAGTAACCTACCACTGTCAGCGCCATCTTGTGAAAACAATGGATACAATCAAGACTTTAATGACATTAATGACATTAATGATACAGGTAAGCCATGGCAGCATATTTATATTACATGGCGGCAGAAGGTAGGGACTCAGGGGGCTCTAGCCCCCCCAACTTTGAATAGTAGGGGAAGAGCACCCCAACTTTTTGACAGTGAATGTTTATATGTGTGTTGTATTTTGTTTGTTTTTATAATTAAATGTACCTATTGAGCGATGAAAGGGACTTGCAAGAGAGCAGTACTGATGTTTTTGCTTTCATTGGATCTCCAACAGTTACTTTTAGGGAAGTGGAAGCATGCTGTACATTCTTCTGATGATAGCACTTGCAATGGGTTTGAACTTCAGATGCTGAAGGTGAGTCATAAACACTGGGCATGTCTTAGATAGCTGTGCTTAGCAATGCAAGGATAGTTAGTTCTAGGTTTAGCTAATAGAGCATAGTAATCTCGTATTCAATGCTCCTTTTGCAAGGTCCATTTACGTATTGCACATGAATGAAACTGTTTCCTGAAATATACTCTTACAGATTTTTCATTATAAGCAACATTTTTGTAGAACTTTAGATTTTTCATTATAAATATATAATTCAATCATATAAATGTAAATCTAATTGCATAATCAACATTATTATCACTTTTATATTAAAATAATTCCGTAAATATTATGAAACATTAATTAAATTTTTGTGGTTTGCTGCAGGCAACATACATGCGGTTTTTCAAAATCCCTAACATGTGTGCTACATGAATATATATGGTTGCTAGGTACTTTTTTCAATGTTTAATTTGTTATGATTTATAATAATATTTACATGCTTAATATTAGAAAGTATGTGGTTATAGCGTATATTTTTATATAATTCTAGATAACCCACTATCTATGGAAGTGAATGATGGAGGTGTAAGTGATATACAGTGTAGAGAAGGATTTTACATCGTAAATGACACCAAATGCTTGCCAAGCTGCCATTCCTGGAGTTCATACAGTCGGGTGGACACAACCACAAGTGATGTTCTCATTATTCTTTCTGCTGTAATAGGCTTCTCTGCATCCATACTAGCCATTGTTTTAACATGCCTCTGCCACAGAAGAATGTAAGTTTAATGATATCAGGTGTTGAAATAGTGGCCATGTTGTTTGATTCATATCAGGTTGGAGTTTCCTTTGATTCTCATCATTTACATAGTTACTGACACACTGATTATTGGTAAGTGATAATAGCTAATGAATGTAGCCATAAAGAATGAATAGCTAACTAAAGTGGATGACACTAGTTAAATATAGTGCAATTAATTTTTAATCCAATATGTCTAATCGGCTGACTGAAATGTTTTGCTTTGGCTCAAAATTCCAAGTACATGCGTCATTACTGGCTATAATAGTACAGCACTTAAATTGTCCATTCAAAAAAGTACGGGGAAAATTGCTGTTCAATTGAAATAGCGAGAGGAAAATGAAATAGCATGGTAACCAAGTGAAAAAGAACCATGGTCGCTAAGCGAAATAGTATGGGTGAGTGTGCATACGTGTGGTTCTCATACTTGCCAACTATCCCGACTGACAGCTCCGGGACAATCCCAGATTTATCACTTCGCTGTCCCACAATGGAATTGTACTCTTTCTATTATTTGTCCTGGAAATTGATCAAACTTCAATGCATGAGTTGCAAAGACATTACTTAGCAAATCCACCAATAGTTGTTGGTAGCTATAACTCATGAATGCTTTCATATTTCTAAAATTTAGAATTATTCATGAATACACACATCATTGCTGTTGTTACTGACACACAAGTATATTGTCATATAGATAGCTAGCATATGAAATTTTGTTTGGTAGTTATAAAATTGCAAGGTATGTGCTCAACATAATATAGATATCATCAAATCTTTAGATACCAACAATCTGGTTGCTGGTTGTTGTTTTTTTCTCAGAAAGTAAATTGAATAAAGGCAGTAGAGCCACATGTCCTGATTACTAGGAAAGACCAGCTAGCTAAGTGAGAAGAATTGTTTAGTAAGATTACAATTACACCAGACAATAAATGTCTTTAATCACTATGTATTTGTAGGAGCTACTATAATCGTGAGCTACTTTGATCGCCGGAGCCTCTTCTGTTCATCTGTAAACATTTTTGAGAGTCTGCAAAAATCAACTCCATTCTGTGTATATTCAGGTAATGGAATAATAAATACTAATTAACTAAGAATTTGCCGATCATTGGTTTAATCTCAGTATGTATTTCACAATGCTGATGATAATTGCAGAACTAGATTTTTTTCAGTTTTTGCTGAAGTAGAAAATTATTTGTTAATACTTTTTTTATTTAGGAATGAGCTTTGTATACACTTCAGTGCAGCTGACTCTGTGGTGGCTGTTTCATATCATTATGCTATTCTTTAAGATTCTATATCTGTTTGGTTATCCTCCACAAGGACACTAACATTAACACTTTTAGCTATGTCACTCATGTGTACTAGCTAGCTAACTCGTCGATCGTCGATGTTCGTCGATCGTCGATCTATCACTTTGTTTTTGCATTTAAACTTTAGCTATTTTCATTCACTTAGTTACGGAATTTGTTATTGACTCTGTTACTGTTCCTGCTGTTGTTCAGAACTCAATATATCCATCTTTGATATACCACCTGTTGGTCATCACACCAATCTTCCTACTTGGTAGTAAGGTGTATTTTACTGTACTATTCATAGCTTACTTATCTTATCTAATAAGGTATTTGAGTCTCAGGTTTGTCTTAGTCTGGGTCAAGACAACCCTTTATTCAGAAGGTCCAGTCAGTGGGAGAGCGAGTTGAGATTTAAGACCTCTGTCTCTACTCCCAACGAAGCTTCCAACGAATTAACGAATTGATTTAGCTCAACTGGAATTCTGACGGCAACACTCGCTAGTGGGTCTTCACTACGCAGATCAACCCAACTAGGATTGATTCTGTCTGTGTAGTGCTTCAGTCTACATCGGGATCAGGTCCTCCACTTGCTGGATAGTCACGAACAATATCCCTTTCATGAAATATCAATTGGAAGATCGAGAAAAGTAAAGTATCTTCATGCCTTGTTCGTGTGTGCTGGTCTGCTTATACCATTTGTGCCTATCATTTCATCAATGGTGGATTTTGCGATTGAAATAAAGGACAGCTCTACCAATGAGGTGTCATTCTTGTCAGGTGGGCTTGGATTTGGGATTTATAGTTTCCATCCTATTCTCTGTGCTTTGGAAAAAATAGAGAAGTTGTGTTCTACTCCTACATTCTTCTTATTGATATAATAACAGCAATTGGCTGTACTTTGCTGCTGATAATAATCTGGTCACTGCATAGAGTAAGTTTCTATCTTAACCCAACAATTGTTTCCATATTTTCTCTTTCCACAGAAACATATTCAAAGAAGAGAGATGAATGAATCAAATTTTTCATTAATTGGAAAACCAGAGATAAAATTATTAATTGTGTGAGGATACTACATAATAGTGGTAGCAATGGCCCTGATCTCTCTGACGCTGGCTACAAGAAACTTCGATACACTAAGAGAAGCATTGTTGAAGTATTTTTCCTGTGAGCAAGACGGACATGATCCAAATAATCCATGTAGTCGAGAGGATTTAGAAAAGATACTACACCCTTACCCTACTGCTTTTAGTTTCGTGTTCATTGGTCTGTGCCCCGTGTTCAATATGATATACATAGTTAATATACAAGAAGTGAAAAGCACAGTTAAAAAATGGCGGAGAACAATGAAGTTGGAAGATATTCAGCTGAAAGACATAAAAGAAAAGTCATTTAAAATGTGAGCATGTATTGAAAACGAAACGATGTATGTCAGATTTTGTTTTGTTGTAAGGTTTAACAATACTTCACATGTTGTTGTTTTTTCAGCCAAACATTTAGTGTTTCATTTTTTTTTTTTTTTTATTACCAAAAAATAAATTTTACGTTTTTAATTATGTGATTAATTCAACAACTGAATACAGTTGTAATTTGGAACACTAAGCTAATGTTAATAAACTTGAACAGGTTTGGAAGTACTTGCACTAAAATTAAACGTTATCAAACATATGGATGTCAAAGATGCTACCGTGCAACCCTCTATCGTGTAACTATAGCAATATAAAAGACATAATGGGTACATAGGATATGTCTTATGCTATTTACAAATGTTTCCTTCTACTTTAATGTCCACTCATTGTTTAAATTAAAGGGTATCCATGGTATCCTATCATTGGCAGCTTATTAGAAAATTTGCATAGAGAATACATGTTGAAAGGAGTATACTCTATAACAATGATGCTCTACAAATTGTTTGTTAAAAAATATTGCAAAATGGAATTCAACTGATCATTCTGAAGAGTTGAATCAGCAATATTCATTAATATCACTGCATATCATTAAAATTGACTGCTCCAAAGTTGAGCGAGATGGATATAATGTATGCACATACTTGTCATAATAATATGTTTATGTTGTGTATTTTACTGATTTCTCAGAAGTAGTAGCTAAGACAGTCTGACAATTGAAGTACATTCTAGGTTAGAAACCTTACATGAAAAGGAAGGAGACAGCTTCACTATTCTTTGAGAAAATAAAATACACATACCTTTGACATTGGCCACCCAGTCTATGCTATACGTCTTCCTCCACAACTTACCCTTCTGCTATTTGCTGTGTCTTCCTCCACAACTTTACCCTCTGGTATTTACTGTGTCTTCCTTCTGCCATTTCTAGTTTCATGGTAATAACTGACTCTGTTCCCACGCAGTTTTTCATATATTAATTAGTCTTTCCTTTCTTTACTCCAACATTTACGTTCCTACACTATCACCGCATTATAGAATTTTAAGCACATATTATTCTGTAGAGCAGAAAACAATGCCAGGAATCTTGGCTAATACTTTCTCACTTTTTAAAATTATTCCTCATACCCTCCTCACAGTTCTTCTAATCTAGCAGAAAAGGAGGGGTGGGGGCTCCAACCCACCCCTTTAATAAGTAGTAGAGGTGCTTAAACCCTCCCCCTCCCCCACCCCCCACCACCAAATCCTGCTCAATATGCATGCACACAGGAGTGCAATTCAAGCCATACTAATCATGAGTTTAAATTCCAATGGCTGATTTTCTTCTTAAAACTAAATAACACTTTGCGCTTCTGTTGGTGACCTTGACATTTGGTAAAGAGACTTCCTATTTTCTACTACACTCTAAACCAGGTGTCTTAGAATAAAGACGATCAAGAAGCAGACAACCTTCAATGTGTTAGAAAACTACATAGATTTTGGAGACAGTCCGCACCAACATGTTTCTGATGATGACAAGTAAGTTCACTAGTAAGTTCTACCTGTGAAGCTAAGTGATTTTAGTAATGATGATATAGCCTATCAACCAACTGATAAGGCAACCTTAGTATTGCTAGCTTCTAACACACATAACTTCCAAGCCAATTAGTATAAGAAGTATCCATGGCTCAATGAGTGGGTAATGATGCCATCAACCAATAAAGAAGACTTCAGCTAATTTCATTAAATGTTCAATCGCAAGGTAGCTATAATCATGTTATTGAAAAGCAGCTGCACTGTGTATGTTTATCCAATCTGAGGTTCCAAAATGGCTCAGTTTATTTTATTAATAATTTTCTAAAGTCTTAATCATTCCAAAGTGAAATTATTGATGCGAAAGATGTATTTTAAGATATCTTCAGATAAGACAGTTTATGACTTCAGCCTATAAAAGAAAAAATCGCTCAAACTCTTGCCAGTTAAGAAAGAAGATAGAATGAAGGTATACTGGACTTCATTACTCATTCCTGCATTACTTATAATTCCAGTTTGGATTATAATACCAATTCCAGTCATCCTGTTCGAAACTCGACTAAAGGTAAGAATTCAACTCTAAAAATTAAGCCAATATCATTTACAATTAGTGTTAAAAAGTACGAATTTAAAAGCACACTGTCACACCATGTGTGTTTAGAACAGTGGTAACCTGCCAGACAACATTCCATTTGGGAACTTTACCAGTTTAGGTGAGTTAATGAAAAGATCTTTTATACTTTTGCTCAATTAGCTAGTGGCATACATTTCTTGGCGAGAATTGTTAAATGTAGCTTTCTAATATGAGATAACTGAGACGATCCCTTGAGTGGTTCTTGTACAATTCTACCAGAGAAGAACAGTTTACTTTATGAATTAAGAACATGGTTAAAATGAAAAAAAAATTGGACTAAATTAGCTATATTAAGTATTTTATGCAATTGGAGGGTGGCGGTCAACTTTACATCTGCAAGTCAATCAGCAACATTATTGTCTACAGCAATTGTCAATATAGCTACTTAGCAACAATTCTACCTAATGTACATCTCTTAAAATAGATACAACTCTTACTTTAGGTACAACTCTTATATTAGGTACAACTCTTACATTAGGTACAACTCTTACTTTAGGTACAACTCTTACATTAGGTACAACTCTTACATTAGGTACAACTCTTACTTTAGATACAACTCTTACATTAGGTACAACTCTTACTTTAGGTACAACTCTTACATTAGGTACAACTCTTGCTTTAGATACAACTCTTACATTAGGTACAACTCTTACTTTAGATACAACTCTTACATTAGGTACAACTCTTACTTTAGGTACAACTCTTACATTAGGTACAACTCTTGCTTTAGATACAACTCTTACATTAGGTACAACTCTTACTTTAGGTACAACTCTTACTTTAGGTACAACTCTTACTTTAGGTACAACTCTTACTTTAGGTACAACTCTTACATTAGGTACAACTCTTACTTTAGATACAACTCTTACTTTAGGTACAACTCTTACTTTAGATACAACTCTTACATTAGATACCACTCTTACTTTAGATACAACTCTTACTTTAGGTACAACTCTTACTTTAGGTACAACACTCTTACATTAGATACAACAACTCTTACATTAGATACCACTCTTACTTTAGATACAACTCTTACTTTAGGTACAACTCTTACTTTAGGTACAACTCTTACTTTAGATACAACTCTTACATTAGATACCACTCTTACTTTAGATACAACTCTTACTTTAGGTACAACTCTTACTTTAGGTACAACTCTTACATTAGATACAACAACTCTTACATTAGATACCACTCTTACTTTAGATACAACTCTTACTTTAGGTACAACTCTTACTTTAGGTACAACTCTTACATTAGATACAACTCTTACATTAGATACCACTCTTACTTTAGATACAACTCTTACTTTAGGTACAACTCTTACTTTAGGTACAACTCTTACTTTAGATACAACTCTTACATTAGGTACAACTCTTACTTTAGATACAACTCTTACATTAGGTACAACTCTTACTTTAGATACAACTCTTACATTAGATACCACTCTTACTTTAGATACAACTCTTACATTAGGTACAGCGCTTATATTAGATACACCTCTTATGCTAGGTAGTCACAGCTCTGTTATGCAACTTAATTGTAGCTATTGATTACTGTTGACTAGATTTTGGAGATGCAGAGTGTCATAAAGATTTCTATCAAGAAGTCAATTCCAGCTATTGTGTGCCAGACTGCTATAAGTGGAACTTGCTACCACAGTCATCAATACATCTGGTACAGGCAGGACAATTCTTAACTTTTACTGTCTCTTTCACAGTAATAGTAATATCATGGTTTAACAAGGAAAGGGCGTAAGTTTTAGTGGCTAACTTGTACTTGATATAATGAATTTTATTGCTAATGGCTTTTAAAAACATTCTCTTTTATTAAGATGGAAGTTTCCTGGCATTCTAGTGGTTTACATGACTGTGGGAATCTGCATTAAAGGTAGTAGCTATTCCTATGTTAGAGCTGGTATATAAAGTCTCAAAAATAAAAAAGAAACATTATATGCATTGTTTGAATAGAAGTCATTCTTGGCTAAAATAACTATTAAAATAGAAAATTTCCTCAGTTATAACAGCCAATATTATGTTTAATTAAAACTTAACCCAACGTTTCAACTTCTTGCCATTATAATTTGATTGTGACCCCTAAAGAGGACTTTGCAAGAAGTCGAACATCAAGTTAAGTTAATTAAACAAATATTGGCTGTTAAAACGGAGAAATTTGATATGTTTGTATATATAACAATGGATATATACATTATAATAGTCACTGTTTTATTCTCATGAGATTCATCAATGGTACTGCATCAGTAGTGACTGCTCTACATGTATTATGTTATTTATAGCTTTGTTCAATTTTATACTCTCATTTCACCAAGATCTGTTCTGCTCTTCCAGAAATTTTTTTGTGTCATTTCAAAGTGTGACTGGTGCTTGCATTATATCAGGCAAGTCAGATAATTCACTATATCTAATAGTACCAATTATCTTAGACTTATACCACAGGTATGCTAAACACCTACATCCCTGTACAAACCATGATTTGGTGGCTAGAACACTCGATTGTGGTGCTCTGGATAGTGAGAAATGCTTCAAGCTTACATCCTTTTGGTTCTAGAAGAAATAATAAAATTATAATACATGTGATATTTTTAGCAGCAGCTTTCCTGCTTCCTTTAGTTCCAATAATAAGTGCTGTGAGTGGATCTATCATGAATTACAACAATAGTGAAAGTCATTTCCCCAGCAGCTATGATGGTACCACCAAGAATTTGATTTCAAGTGGCCTTGGATTTCAAAAAATCTACATATGTACTCTCTGTCAAATGGCAGACTTCACACTTTCATTTTACACTTACATTTGGTTCCTGACAGTCTTGCAAGGGATTGGCACTACTTTTTTAGTTTTGATATTTTATCAGTTGTGGAAGGTAAATTTTGTTAATGAATGTCTCTAATTTCTTCACTCATAGTATTTATAATAGTTGTTGATTAATGCAGCTATAGATACTGGCTTAACGTAGAATCTATTATCCAGTGGATGAGTACAAATAGCCTTCACTCCCACATTGTAGGCCCAGTCTTAGCTACAAGTCTGAAAGCAACAGCTCAGCTTGGTTGAGATTTACACTGAAATTTGACTAATATCCTAGATTTTTTTTATTTATGTCTGCTCTATCCAATGTGCACTTTATCTGACCAAATATCTGAGTATCAACCTTCACATATCAATGGGAAAATTTGATATTCAGGTCATATGTCTAAAGTTGAGAGGGTTTCTTTCGCATTCTTTGCAAACACATTAGCCTAATAGCATGGTTAATTTTGTACTTAAGCTAAGCTACAACAGCACCTGCTCTAGTTAGTTACTGGTCAATATACTCAAATAAGATTTGAATTACTTGTTTGATCGGAAGTAAAACCACAACTATTGTATATCAATTTGTAATTTTATTGCTTAAATTGTTCAATGTGCAATAAATGTCATACAACAAACATCATTCTATATTCTTAAGCAATAAATATCAGATCTAGCTAATAAGAGTAAAGAATTATGAAATTTCAAGCAATATTTACTTAACTACTTCTTACTATTCGAATATAGATAGGTTATTATTAAATTGAATAGTATTATTTCCCAATGATTTATTGCAATTGTTTTCCTGTTTGTAGCATTACTCTGCAATGAAGAAGCTCAGAGACGAGAATTATTATATTGGAAGAAAAGAAATTAAAATTGTGGCTCTTCTATCATACTACTTCATTGTATTCTTATTCTACATAACATTTTCTATAGTACTGATTTTACTCCTTTCAGAACAAGACGGGTTCAGTCTGGATGATTTCTTCTGTGAAGCTATAAAACTGGATCCAAGTCAATCCTGTACCAGTTCTGGTGCTACTCACAGTACAAATGCATTTTTTGTAAGCACTGTTGTATTAGACGTTTTGTATCCTCTAGTTAACCTACTCTATGTAAGTGACGGACTGTACTTCATGAAAGTAATGAAGAAGATCACGAATGTTTGCAACTACAGAAAGTAAATTGACTTAATATTCATTTGGAGTGTTGTAATTTTGTTATTGTTGTTGCTGTTTTTGTTGTTGTTGTTTTGACTTTGAATTAATTTTTATGAAGTAAAAAATTATACCTGAAGCATTTTAATTTTTTGTCTGTTCATTTAGCTATTGCAAATAGATATGAGAGAATTTTGCCATCCTTTAATTTTGTTTTCTTAGATATCATATAAATGATATGGAAAATTAATTATATTAGATTTAAATTAAAAATTGTTGTTTAGTTATAGCTAGCTATATATCCAGTAATATGAACAATTTTATCAACTTAAATAATAATAATAATAAAAGGGGTACTGCTATGCTACAGTCTCACTCTCAACAGACCAACAAAAATTCTGTATTCAGTATAAATACAGAATTGGAGTGTTTGTTTGCTGGCTGGTTGTCGTAGCTCGGTGGCAGAGCGCTTGTGTGAGCAAACAGTCCTGGGTTCGATTCCCGGTGGCGACCAATCTTTTTAACTCAGTATTGTTTTTTTAAAAAAAAGCCTGTGAAAGAGAGAGAATACATCTAATGAGTAAAAGAAGGCTGAGAAAGAAATTACGAAGTGATTATAATTATTATTATTATTATTATTATTATTGATTTAGTCATTCTGTTAGAATGAGAAAATTTGCCTTTATTATTATTATTATTACTATTACTATTATTATTACGACTACTAATATTATTGTTGTTATTATTACTCTGTTTATCATCTTATCTTCAGGTTTTAATGTAAACATTGAATACCTTTTTTTTTCTTTCCTTTCCTTTTCTCTGCTCTGTAGAAGTGACCCATGAAAAGCTATGGGAATATTTATCATTTTCTTTAAACAAATTTTTTCGAAAGTGAAATTATTGACACCTAATAAGCTATCAGCATGCCAATGATAATCAATATCAATTATTTACATTCAGTTCGTAATGAAACCTCTTGGGAATTTATGGAAGGAAAAACAGGACAACAATTTGATGAAATAGTTAAATTGCAAAATTCACAACTAACTATTCAACAATTATCTATCAAATGTGAAGTAGTCATGAAAGTTTCTTGGGCAATAGTGATACTATCCTCACTCATTCTTGTAGTCTGGATTCTTGTGTTCGCTCCAGTGATCATATTTGAAACTAGAGATGCAGTAAGAAAGTTAATTTAGATATTATTATTTCTTTTCATAAATTTCCACTTGCAAACAAGCCTCAAAATAGTTTACCAAAAGTAATTAAATTAAATTGTTTGGTTAACTGCTTCATGTGTATAATCTCGTAGACAAATGCAGATAGCATTGTTGACATTATTGCCTTGGGAAACTTCACTGCTCTGGGTAAGTTAGATAATTATATATTTGTAGCTAGAGATAGATATTTATATCTTTACTAAGCTGTTGCTTTCTGAATAATAATGTATTTTTAGATTTAGAGGATGTAAAGTGCAATCCTAACTTTTTCCATGACTTCAACTCCACTATTTGTGTGCCAAACTGCTTTCGGTGGAATTGGTTCGGAGGGACTGCAGTAGTGTTACAGCAATCTGGATATCTTTTCTCAGTTTGTATCGCTACCTTTGTTATTATAATATCCTGGTTTAACAAAGATAGAATGTAAGTTTTGTAAAAGCTTGCTTGATTTGGATTTGTACAAACTTGAATATGAACCTGAATGTAAGTAATAGTTATTATTTTTGCTGAACAAAATGTGGATTAGATAGCATGATATGATTACATTACATACCACAATGCCAAACAAAAAGTGGTTGTCTCATTACAGTTAAAAAAAAATTGCGAGTTGGTGTCACAAATACTGAGGTTTGATGAGATAATAGCATGTCTATGACTACTATCTTATCATGTGTTAATTTATTTGTAGATTGAAGTTTCCCAACATCCTTGTGGTATACACAACTGTGGGAATTGGCATCAAAGGTACCATTTTGGTATTTAATAATCTGAGAGAAATTGTTTTTATTATAATTATTTCATGTGAGAATGATTGAATCAAATGGTTGATTTTTTTAGCATTATTTAATTTCATGTTATCGTTTCACCAAGAACTTTTCTGCTCTTCCAAAAATTACTTCATATCTCTTCAAAGTGTGACAGGGGTGTGTGTTTTATCAGGTACATTATAACTAATTTTTATTATAATAATTTACACCCATCATGTTTTAAATAGGTATAGTGAACACTTACATCACAGTTCAGACTACCATGTGGTGGCTGGATCATGTCACTGCTATCTTCTGGATAGTGAGACAAGCTCCAAGTTTACATCCTTTTGGTTCGAGGCCACGTAGCGGGAGATTGGTACACTTTGTTTCTGTAGCAGCTGCTTTTATTATTCCCGTAGTACCAATATTAAGTGCTATCAGTGGAGCCATTGAGAACACAGGCAGTAGCAGTAACAACAATGTTACTGGTTTAAGTCTCATGTCTTCCACAGGCTTGGGCTTTCAGAATGGCCCAACTTTAACTCTCTGCTATCTCTCAGACTTGAAGATATTTTTTTACACTTATATTTACCTCCTGGTGATTCTACAGGGAGTGGGATGCACAATCTTCATTTTGATATTCTACTATATATACATGGTAAATTTTAAAGCCTACAAATACTGCTGTACACAGTTCTTGTAGTTAGCTACAGCATCCTAAAATAAATTCATCCTAGCTTTAAAAGAAAAAACATTTTCACCCTAAGGACAAAACCATCACCTCATAGCCCAGAAAGGATCTGAACTATAGATTTAAATAAACTTGAACTCTAATGTATAAAAATAATCTATTATTTAAAATTCCTTTCTAGGGCTTTGCTAGAACTAGGGCTAGAGCTTACTAGGGCTGTAGAACTAGGGCTAGGGCTAAACAATTATATTAAAATACATTTGCATACAGAGGAATGACTTTATACGTTGTTGGAAAATATACTATAATAGGTCAACTTAAGAGCCTCATGTATAAACTGAATGGCCAAACCTTATTATTATTATATTAAAATGTTATTTTCTGTAATTTATACTGTCTATATTTGATCATTAGCACTATGCTGCCGTTCAGAAACTGAAGAAGACGGACAAGAATCATATTGGAAAAAAGCAAGCAAAAATCTTAGCACTGCTATCTTACTACATGATCATCTTTGTCTTCTACGTGGTATTCGCTTCCTTTGTTTTTCTAAGTGACTCGAACCTGTTCAACATCAGCCTGGATGACATTCTCTGTGATGCCATCGCAGGGCCTCCTCTACCATGTGAAAGTTCTAAACACATTTTCAGTGTGATTATCGCTTCAACAATTGCTTCAGAGACTAGTTTTGTTGTAGTCAACCTTATCTTCATAACTGATGGACGGTGGTGTGTAAATGCTCTGAAGAAAATCCAGAAACGGATCAAGTCTCGGACATCTCTACACACTGATCACTCACAATAGCGGAAATACTGTGACTACGTAGCTGCTGTTAACACTTGGTAGATCGTCATTTGCTCAGTTTCTGATTTCAGTAGTGTGCAATATATTTGTCAAATCAGATGGAATAGAGTCATTAGCCTTACAAAATAATTTGATGGATTACATTGAATGACAGTGTAAAGTGTCATGGTTAGCTATACAATAGAAAGAACTAGAATTATAATGTCCGTTATCTGAACTTCAATTATTTGAATATCTCAGCCGAACACCCAAAATCTAATAGTCACATGCAGACATGAAGAATTGCTTGACCACGCCCCTTTATTACTGTTTTTATTCATTTATCTAAACATTTCAGAACATGTTCAGATAACTGACATTCTACTGTACTGGTAGCTAGCCACCATACATCTATTTGGACCCGTAGTCTCATTGATCATTTGCTAGTCTTTTAAACGATGAACTTCACTTGTTATTGCAATGAGTTGAGTGGTCTTTAGTATCATAATTTTGTGGTAAAAATACGTCCTAAAGTTTGAGATCAAATTCATATTTATACATAATCAGTTTGTTTATATTTTGTCAGACTCGATTTTGAATGTTTGAATGTCTGCTAGCTAGTAACATAAGAAAATAGCCCTTAAAGTATGTAGTTTACTCATACTGAATCACACAGAACTACTATAGACATTATGGTCACCTATCATACGAGGCAGAACTCCAAAATAATGTGTTATTTGTCTTTGTCCTATTGGCTGTTGTTGCTTGTTGTTGTAGTTGTTGTTTGTTTTTTTGTTGTTGTTTTATCTTTACACGTAGTATTTTTGAATTTGTAAGATCATTTACTCCAGGAACCTAGCTATACCAGATAGAAATGGATATCTTTAAAGCATCTGTTGATTTACAGAAAGTTACAGCTAGCTATACAGTATAGAGAATTTGTATATGGTACTACTGAATGTGACACTTTGCAAGTGTTCAATTGGTAGAGATAGCTATTTCAGTCTATTTCCCGGACTATCCCAAATTTAGCTATATTGAAATAAAAAGTTGCATAGGTTAAAGAAGCAACGTGTGCATTATATTATGAAAGGGACATTGGGGTTGTAAATCCAGGCCTTCAGGGGGTGTGTGAATTCGAAGGACCATCAGATCTGGCTAACTAAGCCTGATCAGTAGGAATTAGATGGTGGATAAGTTTGATTCAAATCAGACAGAGCTTCACCTGTAAACTTGTGCAACTACAATAGCAGAAACTCAAATGTGCTGGTTGGCATGTGGCAGGGGGTGTGGCAGGGAGTTTGTTTAAGTCCGTTTAATTGCTACAAACAGTACAGAGAGAGAGAAAGGGTAAAGTAATGGTGAAATGGTTACATAAATAGGAATGAACATAGACAAAAAGTACTGTGGGTTTAGTGGTATTACAAACATCAGTCAAAATGAAGTATTAACCATGATAACTATTCAATTCCTTTGTCTTCTGCTGTTGGGGCTGACCCAGACATATTATATATATATATATAATTATATATATATATTATTCATTTGATACAGGAGAATATCACGAGTCTGTTGGCTTAGTATTTACGTGAGTGCCGCAGGCACGAGCGTAAATACCGCCAATCAGACGAGTGATATTCTCGGGTATCCAATGGATAATAAATTTATTAGGTACTGCTCATGCGCGAATACCTTGGTAACAAGAAATTTACCTAGGGGGACGTAATAACCCAACGTAATAACTATGAACACAGGTGATATGGAAAAATATTGCCCTAAGCCACATCCTGTTTACTTTAATGCATTTTCTATGTGGCAACAGTTATCAGGCTCTGTTCAGTACCTAATAAATATATTTATTGCAGCTTTGATATTTTTACTTGAATATTTCCGCATCACGCGAGCGTTCTGTATTCTCCCATATTGTACGGTTTATATTGTACGCTCCTTGTAGCGCGCGCGTAGCGAGTAAAATCAATGAAAATTGTATTGTAACCGTTTGAGAAAAATTTCAAAGAAGCAATAAATCACTTATCACACTCGTCGTACAATATGGGAATGATATTTTACTCTCACGCCACATTTTCACTCGCCTTTGGCTCGTGAAAATATTTTGCGTGCTCGTAAAATATTTTCCCATATTATACTCTGACTCGTGCTATAAGTATTATATATATATATATATATAATATGTATATATATGTATATTATATTTATATTGTACTTTGTATATTTTCTTCTGCATCACACAAGCATTCAAGGTTCTCCCATATTGAATCCTCGAACATGCCCAGGCACAGTTCTGAACATCTGTATTTTTAATTGTATGGTGGAGTCACCGCTGAAAATTGAGGCTTTTTTTAAGCACAACCATTTTACTGTTCTGGGAAAATATCCAATGTATAATACACAATTTATTACACTCATCATACAATAAGGAGATGATATTTCACTCGCCATATTTGTAATTTCACAAGAATTTGGCTCGTGAAAATACTTTGCATGTGCACTTGAAATATACCCCCATGTTGTTATGCTGTATGATTCATGCAATAAGTGTTATAAGTGTTACTGTGGAAGTGTATTGAGAGGAACTAGTTTAAGCAAGCCTGGGCTCTTTGAACCATAAGTGCAACTTCCCAACACTGCTAACATAAAACACACAAGATGTGTTCCTACTTGAACTAGCGATGTGGCACTTACAAAATGTTCCAGAGACAAATATGTGTTGATGCCACATTAACGTTGAACAATTACATGTGAATCATAACTAAATCTGTTCTGTTTACTGAGTGGGTAGGAAGAGAGGGAAGGGAAGGTTGGAATGAGATTAGTATACCTATGTCAAACCAGCTACTTGGAAATATACGTGTATAATTTGAAAGTAGCCAAAGGCAGGTACTGGAAATTTCTGACAGGCCTGTAAACAGAATATGGTAAGGATTATAAGATTCTCAAGCAGTCTTCAAAATATATTGTTTTTGGAAATCCAGTCTCAGACACATGCGCTTTAATTAAGGTACATTTATTTAACCAATAGAGTGTTAGAGGAATCCTTAAACATGTTTCCCCCAAAGCCAAGTTTAGTGATGTCACCATTTGTCAGCCCAGCCTGCAGACATGAGGCAGAGATTCACTGGGAGCTAGACAAAGCTGCCACACATGTGTCAAGTCAATTGGCACGCAAGAATCCTTTCAAAGACTAAACAATAACAGGACATGAAAGGAAGTCCAGTTTGCTGGCTTGGAAGAAAAATACCCAACTGAAAAATATGGAAACTTATCAAAGAGTATCCCAAGCTTGCTACAGACAGTTGAGTTGATTTAAAGCACATCCTGGTGCTGTGGTGAGCAGTCTGTCACAATATAAATATTCACCTATCGGTGCATATTAATATATGCCTTTGTGTATGAATATATAAATATAATAGTGGATGACTCCAGTGCTAGAGGTAAGAAGCAGCCAATCCAAGAGTGTTTAGGTCAAAATTTTGGCATTCAATATAGAAACTAGTGATGGATTTGGACATAACATTTGAATACACAGGACATTAAGCATTAACTAGTGTGCAGTGCATCCGGTCACGGTCTGCATTGCCTGTTTTACTTATTTATCCTACATTATAATTTGTCGACAGACATAGATGAGCAGAAGGGGTCCCTTAGGTTTCCCCCTAAATTTACCACTGATACATATGTATTATATATAATTTATATATACACACACATATATATATACATTATAATATATATTATACATATATACAATATTATAATTATATATATATATATATATATATATATATATAAAGTCACTTATATGATGTCTTGATTAAATAATTAGCTCTTTAGGAACCATGTCCTTTTATGCTTGGCCATGCACCAAATAGCACGCATCTGCTCTACACAACTATTGACCACAGGGTTGGGCTACAGTGCATGAAATTTGAAACACTTCCTGTTTTTCTGTATGTAAACAACTTCAAGCTTGTCTCAGTTATCAGTTCTGCTATCCACAGCATGCCAGTGGTTTTACTAAACTAACCAGTAAAATAGTTCATTGTCAAAGGATGAATTGAATGCACTGCATAAAGTGGTCAAGTGGATAGTCTCTTGAATGTATCATCTCTAAAAAGCCTCTGTTAGCATGATGAATTTAAAAATAGTTTTGAATGCTATTCTGGATCTTTGGATAGTTTCTCTTGCCGGTAAGTAACTTATGAAGAAGCTGTCTCTCCTTTTGAATTTGAAGTGTCAATTCTTATTTGCAGCTGCTTTACAGTCCACGTCTCAACTTCATTTCTGTGGCAATGATGATATTGGCACTATCATGGAAGATGACCAGGTGATGTATGCTAACTATAGCACACTAGTCATTGTCCCAGAGATGAGACTGGACTTCTCAGGCCACATCACTGGATGGAGCGCACGAACCCTCGTAAAAACAGAGTCTAACTTTTTAGACGTACTCAACCATGCTATCACGTTTCAAGTGTGGCGGCCTTCAAGCCCAGTGAATCCAATGGGATACACTTTAGTAGGCTCCAATGAACTGACATTTGAGGGTTCTGAAATCAGGCCCGGACTCACAGAAATTCCGAATACCAAAACAACTTCATACTTCAATTTTACAAACAAAGAAGTCCCCCTGGCAGAGCAAATTCGCTTTATTTCAGGGGATATCATAGGCTGGTATGTGTCCAGAGATGAGAGGATTGTAACTATTCCTTTGACTGTGCTATATAGAGCTAGGAATCCTGGGACAAGCTGTACTATTCATGAATACAGACAGAACACAACAGAAAAAATATGCAGTCTGTGTAATAGTCAAAGTGTGACTTCTTTGTCCTCTGCTACTCCATATGTCTCCATAAGCTATGGTGAGCATTTGCATGCAAAAAAATTTGACTTACATATTATTTTATGCTTTAGCTGTAGTTGTTAGACAATTGTTTGGTGATGGTATTTTTGAGGTCACTGAAAAACTTAGACAGAATTCCATTCTGGTGGTTATTTAAACATAAACATGGCTGGCTCTTTCAACAGTTCAAATTGTGGTACAAACAAGATGAATAATAGGATAGTAGAACGTAGAACCTTAACATGGCTGGCTCAGTCCAGGAATTATTTAGAGATCGTTTCACAACAGAGACAGTAACCCAATCAAGAGTGTTAGATTGTAGCTACTGCTACTAGGCTACCCCAAGTGTGATCCCTTCAAGAGATAGAAGTCAAGTTTAAACCATAATATTTCGGCTTGTTGGGCCTTCTAGTGGTGAATGAATAAAACTCAGAAGAGATGATTGATATATACCCAGAACTTGTTTGTGAGTGTGATGATTAATATTAATTGGTGTTGACCTGTGAACAGAACTTGTTTGTGTATGTGTGATGAATTGGTGTTGATTGACCTGTGTATAGCTCCGCTGGAATGACAATGCTCACCCCTATATGTCAGAGAAAGATAAAGAAAAATTAAAGATGAGATGTGGGGGATGGAGTTAGAGAAGGCTAAATGAACAGGATACACACATGATGGCTAAATGAACAGGATACACACATGATGGCAGGTTTTCCGAGCGCCTGCTAATTCTTTTTCTTTATCTTTCTCTGACATATAGGAGTGAGCATTGTCATTCCAGCGGAGCTATACACAGGTCAATCAACACCAATTCATCACACATACACAAACAAGTTCTGTTCACAGGTCAACACCAATTAATATTAATCATCACACACACACGAACAAGTTCTGGGTATATATCAATCATCTCTTCTGAGTTTTATTCATTCACCACTAGAAGGCCCAACAAGCCGAAATATTATGGTTTAAACTTGACTTCTATCACTTGAAGGGATCACACTTGGGGTAGCCTAGTAGCAGTAGCTACAATCTAACACACCAATGCTATATGCTGCCATTAAGATTCAGCAAGAACATTAGAACATTAATTATACCACACACATCATCACAAATATTGGGGGGGGGAGAGGGGGAGAGAGAGAGAGAGAGAGAGAGAGAGAAAGATGAAAAATAAGGAGGGTAGGAACTGGGGGAATTTGGGGGATGTAACTCCTCCCCCTCCCCCTCCTCCATACTAGATAACCTGCCTATAGTATTGGCTTGACAACATTTAACTAATATATAAATAAATACTGCTGTTTATGTAGAAATGAATACTTCAATTCAAAAATCTTGTTGGAGTATAGCAATATTATTTTAAACAAGAATGATTAGTTAATCAATCGCAAACACAGCAATGTACAGCAGAGTATTGAATAATAACAATAGCTTGAGATGTTTACGTATCTGGATATCATAGACTCTTTCAATGGGCTGAGAATAATGTTGCCAGTAAGGCAAACATCGCAATTGAGAAGAGCAATATCACACAAGCTACATGCAGGGAAGGTCAGGCACATCCTCTGAAAATGGGATAATGTGCAATTCATTGTTTCCATTACACGATAGATTCAGTTGGTTTTTGTTTTAAAAAAAGTAACAGTTTTAGGCACAGCTTAGACGAGAATGGAAGAATAGAATTCTAGATCAGAACGGAATTGAAGTCATCAATCAAGTATTGGTAGTTGACTTCAAATACAGCAATTGGATTGAATTAAGTCTAACATCGAGCTTTACAACACATGAATATGTGCAAAAAAACAAACTGTGAATGAGAAACACAATAGAGACCCATAACACACACAAATGCAAAATGCAAATTCTCTTGCTGCCGCTAGGCGGTCACGCGCACCTGGCAGAGCCAGGATGCCTATGCACTAAGCAGGCACTGTGAGCCGTGCAAGCAAAGCTCCTGGAGCCGGGCTAGGAACTCGCAGGAGAACAGGCCTTTCCTCACAGCAAGTGGTGTGGGCACCCGAAGTCCCACCTGGACCATTGCTGTTCCATGAGAAAAGGCCTTGAATTTGCACCCCAGCAAATACCAGGTAGACTGGTGGGGCTGGGAAAATCAGATGGAAAAATTGCTGGGCTTGAACTCAGGACCTCAGGCTCTGAGCCAAGGACACAACCACTATACCATACAGCCACACACAGCCATAATAACACACACACACACACACACACACACCTTGACCTTGACCTTGAAAGGAAGCTACCCATCAGATGATGCTTCTCTGCCACAAGTGACAGACTAAATCACAGTTATTAATGTTTCTGATGAGTGGTGACACATCTGTGTCTATCAATGTCTTGCTTTCGTCATCTGAATGCTCTCACACATACTACACTGGTATGGCTTATCTGTAGCTGTACTGCTACCACTGTTCTCAATACTGTCTTCCACATGTGTCCTTCTTCTCCTCTCATCCTCTGCCACTCTAGCCTCAGTCACATCCTCAAGTCCTGTCCTGCAACTTCCCCTCCAACCACTCCTGTCCTGTGCCAACTGATACCACCTCCTCTCATCAATATTAAACTTTTTCAAATCTTTTCTGACACGATCTTGCCACCTCATTCTGGTCCCATGTGCAGGGCGGCGCTGAGGCAGCCAACCAAACAGTATCTTCTTGGGCAGTCTGTGGTCATCCATTCTTGCCAGGTGGCCCAGCCATCTCAGTCGTCTTGCTATAACTATATCTTCCAGGGACTCCTCCATTCCAAACTGGCAGGCCACCTGGACACTAACACACACACACACACACACACACACACACACACACACACACAGATGGGGTCTCAAGAGTACAAATAATATTTAATTAGGTACAACAAGTTTGGAATACTTTTGCTGTTGGCAATAATGACACATGTTTGCAACGAGGGAAACTTTGGTTGATGGTCTTTTGTAGCCAGCAAGCTGCCGGTATGTCCTCAACTTAGAAGTTAATTAGACTTTAATGTGTAAAGTTCGAGTACTTTGTATCCACTAATTTTCTAATTGGGCGATGAATAGAACCAAGGAAGCAGAGGGAAACTTCCAGTTCAGCTAAAGTGGCCTAAAATGAACAGTGGACACTTAACTTAAACAGAGCAACACTAATACTATAAGAACATTACCAAATGTTTCACAGGAACAGGGATTGTATAAGCCTTTTAGGGGACATTTTCCCTCTCTGAAAATGGTTTTGCCTCCCCTGAAGGTTATTATGATCTTCATCTTTTGCCATAAAATTTCATCAATTTCACGAATATGGGAAACCCTCTGAAATGTCAAAAATTATTGCTATAAAAATGAACTTGGTCATAAATACTAGAAAACGCCAGCTGGGTGTTGGCCCATGAACATCTTGCTACAGATAAGGAGGGGCAACAGAAATCAATCGCATGTCAGATTGTGATGTGATTATACGGCTGTAATTTAGATAACCTTAGCTCATACATCATGTGATATTTAATTCAATAGCAAACGAAATCATGTGATTCACTTGTGTCATACAAAATGTCACGTGACATCAATACCATAAGCCTTGATACTTTCAGAAGAAGGTACCGTGTTTCGTGCATAGTTTACATGTATAATGAATTCAACCTTTCAAATAAATTGATTCAAACTAAAATATTTGTCCCCTGCAGTGAGAGCACAAGTTCATGATTCTTGCAGCACATCAGTTGATGAGTGTGAAGCATATGGAAGAAGCAAACCTGTTCAAGACAATGTCACACATTCTGAGGAGAAGGCTACAGACACCAGCAGACAACAGTCTGACTGTGAGCAAGCAGTAGTGCTAGGCATCGTCATCCTTGTGTCTGTGGGACTCATCTTTCTCATTCAAGTAAGTATAGTTTGTTCTATGTAGTACGTAAAAAATACATCATAGCTTAGAGGTTTTTTCTTCTCCCTCCACCACTTTCCTCTAATAGCCTGTTGCCAGTGTAATTTACAAATTCTTAAGTGTTGGTTGACAATGAAAGTTTCCTCATTTATCAATATAAACTGTATATACAAACAAATATATCCGTATTTCCCCATAATAATTTGGTTTCAATGAAGGGAAGACTTTGTATCCTCAGATGTGGGGACTTCCATCTTGCTTAGTAGTAGCACTTCTAGAGCTGAGTCAGGACAGATGTCTTATAAACAAATTTATCTTTTTTCACATTGAAGTTATTTCAAACCAAACTTCTCATCATGCTATCTACCTACATTGGAATTTTAATACCCCACCCATTAGCTCTATCACTGGGACTTAGTCACGTAACGTTTGTTCTCAATAGAGTGCTGCAGCTATTATGCCAAGAGCCATATAAGTTTAGCTTTAGCCAAAATTACAACAAAACCTCTTTCTTTCCACATATATTTAACACAATATTAGTTTGCTAGTCACTTAGATTTCCCTAATTGATTTTATTGACATTTACCGGTACATAGTGTACTCGCATAGCAAGTCTAGGCCATTTTCAGCTTTGTATGTCAATTCTCACGCCTTTACACTGGCAAATTACTCCTATAAGAATTTAGATAGACTTAATATAAAGAGGAACTAGCTAATTGTCCTCTTTCGTAAAAATAAATATAGAGTAATACTACCAAAGATGTAACTAATCAGTCATAGCTACTCATAGAACACACACACACATTGTAAAGTGGGAGTGGTCCAAGAGATGAAAAATTAGCGATGACATAGTGCCTAGACTCTGCAAGTGGGAAATCTATCATGCAATGTGTCTTTCTCCTATGTCCACACAGAACTGAAACTCCTTGCTGAATTATCTAAGCAAGCAAAACAAGCAAACTAAAACCAAGACTAATATAGCTTGTCTATGCCACCAAAATGAGTGATATTTATATATGCAAGTTAACAGTTACATGGGTTGATGTGCAAGGTATTATTTTAATCAACTCAAAGCATGTTGCCATTAATCACAAACTGATCGAGTACAATAACTATTCTTTGTGTTAGGATCTCTACTGAAATAAATTCATTAAAATTCAGCCTAATGTGTTCCAAGTTCCTTGCAATACTTTATGTAGCTATTAGTGATAAGAATTCACAAACAATAACAATGTGGGTTGCTTTGAAAGTGGGAGTTAAAGGAGCAAGTCCAAATGGTTACCTAACGACCCCAATAAACATGTGCAGCTAACCATGCACAGTGTGACGTAAGAGTACAACCGCTGAAATAAAATGGCTGTGATGATATACTCCTGTTACTGCAGCATCTACTGAACCATGCATCATACTGATCAAAACTAGAAAGTCATACACTTGTTAGACAAGGAATGCAGTTGGCTCACCATAATGGACAGATAGCTATAAATGTCTCACGATAGCTATTTATGTTCCATACCTGCAGACATGAAGTTATCACCCATAGGTTAATGCACACATCATGTAAGAACCTATGTTCCATTAAAATGCCATGTTTCTCTCACAGATTGTAGTATGCATCACCTGCATCTATACACTGGTCAAGTTTAAGCAGAATACTGCCACGTCTTCTTCAGACAAGAACTCGGTGACTCTGCGCATAGTAGCGGATACAATCGATGACGAGACGAAGGTCCATGACCTTATTGGTCACAATGACAACCAGACATACCAATCAGCTGATACCTCACAAAAGACAGCTCCCGCAACTTACGAAGAAATTGATTTAAAAAAATAATAATTTCAAAGCCAGCCAGTTCATTATTACTATGTTCTGAATGCCATTATTATAATACTTTGACAACTTCCTTAACATTATTTGTGGCAGATATAAACTTGGCATTTAAATTTGAGTGTTAAGAGTTAAATAGTTATTTAACAAAATATTATTAGGTCATACACTGTGTATAGTAACTGCAATTGTAGCCAGAACAGTAGTTCATTATCACTATACTTTATAAATAAATCTTTCTTCATAAAAAAGTATTTATATACAATAATACCTTGTGTGTCAGTGACGAAGAAGACGGTGTGTATTAATGAATAATTCAAGAGCTTAAACAGTTTGGTAAAAGGTCTTCTTTACCAGAATAGGTACAGTTTCGTCACATTCAGTAGAAGGTGCTTAATTGTATGTAACTAAGAAGCGGGCGGAATAAGTACAAAAGAGAAGGCAACAGTTTACATAGCCTAAGTCCATAATCATAAGAGGACAGAGATTCAGAAGAGATAGAGATAGACAAAGGAGGGGAGGAGAAGGGACTCCGTGAAAGAGCTGAAGAAAGGAAATGAGGGGGATAAGAAAAGCCGAGATAGTTCAGGGGAAAAGAGAGCAGGAGAGGGTAACTGATGTAACCTTAACCAATGGTAGAGAATAATAACAATGAATAAAAATAACTTGTGCTATTGCATTCTTACTTTGTAATACATCAAGTGTCACTGTGTAGTGGGGTATTCACTAGTTCTTATATAATTCAGTACAATACCCCCCATCAACATAAGTTGGCATTGGGCAAACAAAAACCAGCTATTTGAAATCGTATATACTGTATATATTTTTTACTTGGGTCACAAGAAAAACAAAACACAATAAATAATTAATGACACTGTTTGATTATTTAAGAAAGAAAATGCACTAAAGTCTTCAGGTGAAATAAATAAAAAAGTGTTTGAATATTCCCAGACACACCCCTCGACAAAATGTTGCCCTGCTAGCGCTGAGTGCCAGTCTCCCAGGCCATCTTCTGTCCATGCTGTCTAATAGAATCTTGCACACAAGACTTTAGTCGATCCAGAGTCAAAAAACCTTCCTCTGATCCAAAAGCAGCTGCCTGTGTTGCCATTTCAAAATAAAGAAAAAGGGGAGGGAAAAAGAAGAAAAAAATGAAAGAACTGTGACACAGATTAGTTCAACATAAAAGAATTGAAACGTCATCACCACTATCACTGTGCTAGTGAATAGCTAACAGTATGCACGTTAGATTGAAATCCCTTCTTTCTTTCTTTCTTTTTTCCTTCTGAATTGTAAGAATAAATATTTCTTCTATGGAAGTATACAAGAGTAGTAAGATTCTCGCAGCCCAGCTCTATAAAATGGTGAATTGAGCAGGGACAGTGCTTTAGTGAAGGAGTGCATGAACTAATTGTGTTTGCTATGAACATAACTTTCTCAATTCAAACTTTTCTAGCTGGACATACTAAATCGGTATTCAAACACAACCCTAAATTAGTAACCATGCCCACAACCTGTAAGAGACCACAACCACTAATCACCTGCCATGCGATTGCCAACTTTGATATTTCCCTGCCAGAGAATCCATCAATGTCTTCTGCCACTTTAGTAATCTCCTCCTGCCAATCTACGCCAGGCTCAAGAGGCACGCTTCTGCACAGAGAAAAACAACAACAACAATATAAACAAATACACTTATCACCTCAACAATACTAAAGTGTACATCTTGAAAGATATTAGGTAAAGGGTCGTTAAACTAGATGTTCGCAACTCTAACGAGTGCAACAAAACATGACGTATCACTCATTTCCAGATTTACAACTTGAGAGTTTAGTCGAAAACTTGATAAAGTAAAAAATAATAAAAGTTACAGGCTTGGGATGGGGGGGGGGGGGGGGAGAAGAGAGAATGGAGGAAGAGATGCACATTCCTTGCTCTCGCCATTCTTACTTGGGTTTCTTCCACCACGACACTCTGGGAGGGTCCAAGATGTACAAGCTGAAGTAAAGCTTTAACATGCGCAGTCGCTCAGATTTCCCAGGGAGGTCAAACTTCACCAGGCTGTCCAGGCGATCATTGATGGCCCAGTCAAACTGGTCGGGCTGGTTGCTTGCCAGAATCAGCATAAACCTGTAGCAGGGCACATGAAGTAAGTAGAGTCACTAACAACAAAATATTCGCATAATAACAAGCTACACGTCAAATGATGACTTCAATTCACAATTTCTTTCTCAGCTTTCTTTTATTCATTAGATGTATTCTCTCTTTCACAGGCTTTTTTAGGAATCAAGTGGTCCTGGGTTCGATTCCCGGTGGCAACTAAATATTTTTTAAATTCTGTTTTGTTTAAAAAAGCCTGTGAAAGAGAGAGAATACATCTAATGATGACTTCAATACAGTGACTTGCTTTATTTATAAAAATATATGCTGTGACACTGGTAAATAAATCACAGTAAATGACGAAATAAGGTAGCACACCAACTTACAAAGGAGGACAGCTAATTCCAAACTTATTTAAAACCAAATCATACACTACAAGAAGGTAACAAATCTCGTGAACGAATATTACTAATTCCCCCTAACTATCCCAGAGCATTTCAGGGTCTTCATTTCCCCTCTGTTGCCACAGCGTCTTGACAATCAAAATTAATCCTGCCATTCCTCCCTCGTGCAAATCAAAGGAGTATTTTAAAACTTCGTATGATCCAAATAATCAGTTCAGCTGAATACACCACTGCCCCATCACTCCTAATTAGAGCAGCCAACAGAGCAGGATGACTAGCACGCTAGCTTTCACATGGCACAGTGCCGACATAGTCAGTGTATTGACATAACGTGTAACCACACTTTACCAGCTACGCCTATGGACCTGGGTTTTCGTTCCTTAAGCGAAGCCACGAGCTTATGAGTCAATAAGTCACTCCTTAAGTTCCACTAGACATACTCTATTACCAGTTACAAATAAATTAATCAAAATTGTAAGCATCCACATGGTTTAGAGTAAACTTTCTTATTTATAAAGATGCATTAAGTGTGTGTCTACACTATAGTCCAGATGAACAGCAAAATTTGAATTGCCGTGGAAATTAGGAAAGAGTTGAGTGAAATAAACATCACATCCCTGACTCCTACGTCTTCCCTTCACCACCATCTCTATACTAACTGAGTGCATCACTAGTTTATGTCATATGGTACAGGGTTTCATTTTCACAAAACACAAACAATAAGCTGAAAAAATTTTCATGCAAGTAGCTGTTGTAGATGAATCAATTTTAATTTAACAGAATTAGATAAATCTGCATATGAAGAAGACATCACATCACCACAAATAGACCAAGTGCAGTCCAAGGCATTATCATTAATTTAATGACACACCCAGAGACTAATCCCACCATTTCAAAGAGACACTTCTTCTGCAGTAACCCTCAACTGTGGTCAGTCACCCAGTATTGTTACACAGCCTGAACATGAAGAAGGACATGAGAAAACGCCATATTGAATTAGTATTCTGTTAGTGTGGTCACAAAGGAACAAATTTCCCAACACCTTTAACTTCAAAACTTGACGTCGGCATTTTGTATTCGTTCATGCACACCTGCAATAGCAACTCGAACATTAGACATCTATGATACCTTGACCCCTCCCACTTGCCAAGCGATCATACCTATGGCATGCAACGTGCATGTGGGGGTTATATTATAGCATGCCCAGTATTACAATATACCAGAAGGTGAGAATTAATTCTTTATTTTACTTGTGAATTACAAATGTATTCATTACAATCTCTTTACCTACAGACTACACTATAGAACATATTGAAGAACTTATTATGCTCAGTTTTCAGCATTTAATGTTACCAGCAAGCAAGCAAGCACCCTGCCACACAGTGGAGCTCGATGTATTGCAAAGTAAGAATGCAGTAGCATAGTTATTTTTATTCATGGTTATCATTCTCTACCATTGGCAAAGGTTGCATCGGTTTCTCTCTCCTGCTCTATTTTTTTTCCTGAACTATATCATTTCTGTATCCCCCACCTTTCTTTTTTTTTTCAGCTCTTTCTTCGTGAGTCATGGAGTGCGGGATGTACGGGATGTTATCAGCAGACGCACCTAATAGCATTACGTTTTCCAGTAAGAAAAAAAAAAAAGGGGTGGGGGCGGGGAATTGTTCAGTATCACTCAAACAGATGCAGAGGGAGAAAGACAGGAAGGTTAGCTATGCTCCAGGTTAAGGAATTCAGCCAATGAGGAGACTCTCACTTTCAGCTAGTCCATAACCTGAAGCCATTTCTTTTCCTGGAATAACAATGCTGCCGACATAATTCAATCTCATTCCAATATTGTGATGTAAGAAATCGAATGATTAACTTTAAATATCATGTATTAATCTAATCGAGTACCATGACGTTCTAAAAATCCTATTCCAGCACCATAACTAATTCAATCCCACTCCAACACCTTAACTAATTCAATCTCATTCCAGTACCATAACTAATTCAATTCCATTCCAGTACCATAACTAATTCAATTCTATTCCAGTACCATAACTAATCCAATTCCATTCCAGTACCATAACTAATTTCAATTCCATTTCAGCACCATAACTAATTCAATCCCATTCCAGCACAACTAATTCAATCCCATTCCAGCACCATAACTAATTCAATCTCACTCCAGCACCATAACTAATTCAATCCCATTCCAGTACCAAAATATTAGAATCATTTCACAATCTTAATTAATCTCAGGCAATAACCACAACGGAATGTCTCAAGTTGAAACACAGTCAAACCCTCATTTATCTGGGCAGTGTGGGACCAAGGGATTCCTATTCAATAAAGCCCGCACTATTTATTTCACACTTGTCTATAATATATTACAAAATGCAAATTTCAGAAATTTGTAAACCTCGCTACAAAGTTGCTGGGATTTTGATAATTATACCGTGGTACGTTCAAACCATCCAATCAGATTGCTCAATTCGCTGTAAATATATTTCTTACCCACTTCCTAGGAGATGAATAAGTGAACCATACAATTAAAAATTAGTTTTTATGCATTTCCTATAGCCTAGAGTCACGGTACAAATCAGTTGCACCACTCCATTTGGTCGATACAGGATTAACACCATCCTTGGGCCTAAAGCCCTTAGTTCTGTAAAACCCGTACCAACCTCCACATCGTGGCGTAACCTACACTTAAACACTCCTTTATTTCATAACGCTTGCAATATGGTACCCAACTGTCCAAGTATTCTGAAATGCATTCGGTTGATTGAGATGACAGCAATCGGATAAACGAGGGTTTGACTGTGGATACAAAAACTCAAATGCTAAATTCTTTCGTAAAAGGTCAAACCTTGTCCCTCCGAAATCCCATTCCAGAGTTAATAACCACGGAGATTAGTAAACGATACTACCTAAGCATGGCAACATGTTCACTAAAGTTATTTTCCAGAGCTTGTATCAGAGTTGTCACAACTGAACCCACAGAAAAGCAGAACAGAAAACTACCCACTCACGCATGCAGTCTAATAATGAATCTTTCAGAAATATCATTATTGTTAGTTATAATATTGGCACTGTTCAAATTGTATCAAGTAGGCATGGAAAACGACTGGCAGAAATAATATTGTCAAACGACCTAAAATTCAGCGCTTAATTTACACTAACTGCAATATATAATGCACTGTAGTTCATTATATACTGTTATGCAGCTTTCTCCACTGACTACCTCCAGCCCCGCCCACTATACCTACACTCTCCATCACCAGCTAATATATTTTTCATCATCATCATCAGCCCAACCTATTTATACCCACCAGCCCCACCCACTATACCTCAGTACTCAAGCACCACCTGCAATCTAAGCATCATCAGCCCCACCCATTTACAACACCCACCCAAACACAAACAACATAATTTGTTGTTGTGCCAAGCCAACAAGTGGGGGAGTTGGCAACCTGGCAAGTGCATGACTCGTGAATAAACTACCAACACCACTTGGACGAGCTCCTTAATGATATTCATACCTGAAACCCACAGTGATGTCACCAATCAGTAAACATGTGGTATAAGGAATTTGTTTGCAATCTGCAGCCTGGCAACTGATAAAAACCAAAGGTTGCAACCCAGCTGGCCAGACTGAACCAGTAAATAGCGAGAGTGACAAACAAGAAGAACCCACAGTGACCCACCAACACCATGAAGCCTTGCTGGCAGCTGCTTCTCTGTATTGCTATTGCAAGCTCTCTGTATCAAAGAGGTGAGATACTAACTTGATAGTAAAAGCTAGAAGCTAGTTGCCAGAGTAGTAGTAGTGCCTGGAGCTAACTCCTGGCAAGGATAAATGAGAACTAAGGACTAGCTCTGGAATACAACCTGAGCAGTAGAGAAAGTGAGCTTCCCTAGAATTAAACATAAGGCAATGTAAAATATATCACGAGAAATCTGTTTCACCAGCTACTACAAGAAGCTTCTGTCTGGTTTGACCCAGACTAGTAATAGTAGTAGTAGTAAGTCTATAATATTGTGCACTGCTGGCCAGGCTGCTATGGTAGCATGAGATGAAGAATCTGAAATAACAACATGTTTCTCAATTCAAGTCTTTGAATGGAATTAGTTTGTTTTTTCTTAGAAAGTTATGGTGAACGTTTACGCTTTAGTGCTCTTTTAAAAAATAATGAAGTGCTAGACTTTTGTTGGATATCGCAATAAATCATTAGCTGGATCTATCGTGCTGGTTGCAAGCTTCAACTCGTATTGAAGACACCTCGGTTTCCTTGCCTAACTAGAACCATTGCTGGAGTTGACATAAGCACAGATTGACTAAGAGAAAGAATTACTTAAAAATTATTTTAATGTTTTCATGCAGCCTTTGCCACTGATGTCAACTGTGCCACTGGCACGGGCAACTTGCAGAACAACCTCCCATTACCAGACGAAAATGTGGCACGCTACCTTTTGTCCAACGTTTCCACATCTAATGGTACACAAGTCATCGTCCCCCAAATGGCCTTCGGTTGCTCAGGGAGAATCACGGCGTGGACCGCACACACGCTGATCATTACCAAGCCCAACTTTGTGGAGTTCCTCACGCACCACATCGCCATGCAAGTGTGGCGGCCATTGACCACCAACCCCAGGAAATATTCCCTAGTGGGCTCCAACGAGCTAATGTTTACTAGCACGGAGCTAGTAAATAACATCACCCCCATGTCAGGGACAACTGAGATGTCGTTCTTTTCGTTCACCAAGAACCTCACAGAGAACGAAGAAATCTATTTTTCCGCCGGGGACGTCATCGGATGGTACGAGTATCCACAGATGTCCATCGAGCCTCCGCTAAGCATCATTTACCGAGAACCGTTCAGAAATGACTCTGTATCTTCCGTCGTGAGACTGCTGGCAGATCACGCCGCTCAGGAGAGTTGCTCGTTGTGCGATACCGACGGCAGACTGGGAGTCATTGATGACGTTGTTCCACTAGTGTCCGCGGCATTTAGTAAGCAAAAAATATAGTACTGGGAGGGGTGGGTGTGGCTATTTTACACTTACAAGAAGCATGAAAGATACATCTCAATGGCAAATAAGTGATTTTAGATATGGTGCTTAATAGAGTTAATAATATGACAATTGTTTATTTAGAATGCAACTTTATTAGAATTTAAGACTTAAGTATTCAGAGATATGGAGTCTACTAATTCAAAAGTGACCGCCATTTTTGCTGTAGGATATACTAAATGAAAAATATTAAATAAATCACCAAGACCGAGGTAGATATGTACATTGAACTACAGATAATAGAGCATTTCTAAGAATGCCAGCCAACACCATAAACAACAACAACAACAACCACAAGCCTTGCCAACACCATCAAGGAAATGTACCAAATATTCAGCAAAGCATTCCTTTAAAGGGAGGGGACACTTTTATTTTACCCAACATCTTAAAAAAAAACTTGATGAAAATTTCTAGAAGGTTGGCAGCAGATAAGCACAACATCTACAAAGGAAATGATGTCCATAAGAAAATAAATTCAGCAAACGATCAACTGATCAACCTAGTAGCTTCATGTGCACACAATCAACTGAAGACAGCATTCTCACTCCTGTCCACTCTAAAGCTTGAAAAACACATCCTGCATTATGTCAGGCACTCACTTAAAAAAAAAAAAAAGACACACGCGTAAACTTCAACTTATGACCAAAACTGCCGCTTGCTCAGCTGTATCATTTCCAAGGAATCCTTACTAAGTTTCAACTCCTTATTCATACAACACAACATCTCTCTCTTCTCTAATAAAGTCCTCCCCCACTAACTGAACTATCCCATAGTTAGTAGTAGTAATCTCAATGTGTGTTGTTGCTATGGCTTGAACATTACTAAATGAGCTAAGCAGCAGGATGAGAGAACCAAGCCACATAGTGGAGTCCCTTCCTAAAGGTTGCCACCTGGACAGGACATTGAAACTTGAGAGCAGCTGCCTTTGAGGGGCTAAAAAGGTTTGACCAGCCAGTGGAGGTTAGTAAATATTAAAAAAACAAAAAAAAAACATTTTAACCACATGTAGTGTTGCAAGAGAAGCTTCAGGTAAGTGGCCTGCAACATCTGCAACTACTGACCTACTTCTAGTGAGAAAGGCAGGGTTGTTTAGGACTTGTCCCTAGAGGATATTGTGCCCTCCATAATGACACACTGACACATGCATGCTGCATGCTGACAAAAATCTCAATTTTGCTATCACCTTAAAAAAAAAAATAAAAAAAAAACGTGAAAGGGTCCAAGACATTACAACATATGTAGCCAAAAGACAGTAACCATAACAGAAGACAATGTTCAATTCAACTGTTGCATCAACTCTTCCAAACTATGGCTGTTTCAATGCCGTCATGGCGACGCAGTTCTTGTTTGTATCCATAACTACAGCAGAAGCCACTCCAACTCTAAACCAATCAACAACAACCAAAACTTCAAAACACAAACTAGCTACCTTCAATACTTCTCGATAAACACCCTTCATGTTCAAATACAACTTTGAAAAAAAAGTAAAAAACATTTCTATGTTGTTCAAATAACCCTGACCACAATCTCCTTATGGTACATCTCACCGAACAAATTACTCCTTCTTAATCTTGCAAGTAGGCAGCACACCTTCTTGATGTGAAAGTTTGTAATTTCTCTCACACCCACACGCTGCAGATCCTAACATCTTGAAAGATAAATGACATGCTCAATGCCTGGGGGTAATGGAGTGGGGAACGCAATTATGACAGTTACTAATATGCTGACTCACATCACACACACACATCACACACACACACACACATCTCACACACAATCAATCACAAACACATGCACAGACACATGAATAAACACACACATGTATATGCACACACACACACATGTATATGCACACACAAACTTGTGTACACACACATAACCATACTTACACACACAACTACAGGAGCCCGTGCTACTACCAAAATACTATGATCGTAACATCTGCTATGCTAAGAAACCCCGCCCATTTATATTGAATCAATAAAGAAAAGTCGTTGCAATATAGATAGGAATGACAATCTTTATATATAGCTATAAATATATTACTTCTAACTGTGAAATTGTCATCATGTTAATTTAAAAAAATCTTTATAATTGCAGAAGTGGGACAAGAGTTGATGCCTTGCTCTGGTTCCTGCGACAATTCTAACTCAGACTCTGGCCCTACAAGCTCTCCTCCCCCTGCCACACCCACCTCCACTCCACCGTACAATTTCAACAGTGGAGGCCAGGCGGCGGCGACACCTCAACGTGACTCGATCACCACCAGCGACGTCGTGTGCATCGTCATAGCAACCATCACCATGGCGCTGCATGTGATCCTGATCATCCTCTGCGGGCTGAACTGCCTCGCGCTGAAGGAGATCAGAAAGAAGCTGAACCCGTCCATCATGCCCCAGAGTAAGAGCATGAGCCTCGCGCCTGCGTACAACTCCAACAGGAACGTGTCCAACGAAACCCCAGCAGACTACGACGCGAACCCCAACGCCCCTACCACCACCACCATCCCGACGAACTACGAGAGGACGCAACAAACGCCTTCCCCGATTGCTTACCAAACGTATGAATCGATCGACGGCTCGAAAGGCGACAGATCTGTTAAACTGCGCCTGCAGGTCCCCAAACACACCTCGGCCGGGACAGACTCTCCGGCATGGTCACGAAGTGAAAACAACAGTCTGAACGGTAGCAAAATCGACCTCATCAATCACAGGGTGTAGACACACGCCCACATCGCACCTCACATCTTCACAACTAACCCGCCACTAACTAATTACTCGTTCTTCATATTTATGCAGAGCAAACGTTTGAACGTCTCAACCGGCCAATACCCAGCAACTTAGCTAGACTGTGGAACGGATTGTGTTTTGCTGTTTCTTTGGGTTGTCTTTTATTTATACTCTTCACTTCATCCAACTCAACACCAGATGTACAAATAGTAGCCAATACTGATGTTCCAATTGTTTCAAAATTATATAAATTGAAACACTTTCAATATTATTTCGGTTGTTATGTAGCTATTCTATCGATTGCAGCTGCCACACACTGACTCTTGAGTACCTTCACTATTTGGTAGACACAAACATTGGAGTATATGTGTGTGTGTGTGTGTGTGTGTGCGATCTCATTGACTGAAAGTTTATCATAACATTATATTTTCCAATAATCAAACACTCAACAACGTAATGCACACAAACACACAAACGTACAGAATATTTCCTCGGTAATGTTCTGGCTCATTGGTTCCAAGATTTGATACCACCAGGTATGTAGTGAATCACAAACTCAAGCCAATAAAGAATGTCACTGCAAACACATTTTAAATTCTTCTCATTCCTGAAATCGAGCCCTGTATTAAAATCTGATGATTCGGCTTTCTCGTTCTGGTAGAGCAAGTCCAAATTAGAAGATCTGAAGACTAAAGGAAGGAGCTGTTCTAGGATAGAGGCCTACTCATTCCTTCGCAGTTTAGAGCCTTTTAAGGTACTGGATAATGCCAACAACTAAACAGTCCCAGAAAAGGTTCTTGAACAATAAACAAAAACAAAAAAATTGATTTGCAGCTTTAGACATGTGCACCTCTACTTCATCATGACTACGCTAATGTCAACGAAACACAAACAGACAATAGCTAGGTATTAGATTGGTAATGTTGGCCTATAGTCATGTGTTAGTTCAACGAGTTGTAAAACAGAGCAAGTAGCATTGCATATATCGCACCTACCTTCAGGCACTCAAATCACAAAGTACTTCAGATATACAAGAACAAGTAACCATAATGTACCACTTGAGGCTAAGCGTTGACGAAGTTGCATGTTTAAACACCGCTGGCCCCACCCTGCCCACTCACGCATGCACATACCACCTCCCTCCTGACCCATCCATCCCCACCCACACACATTAACAAAAGCACACACTAAAGCCCACCTGCGTGAAGACTCCCCAGTCCTGTACAGGAAGGCATTGAGAGTGCTTCTCAGATCTTCACTAATGGAGACCTGGACATCAACACAGAACAACAGCAACAACTCCACGTGACAATTTAATCATTTAATTGTGTACATTTGAGGTAAATTCAGTTATTTTTGTAAAGTACATTGCTGCTGAGCTAAAAGTGTTGATAATACCCATCTCTGATCCAAACCCCTCATGCAGGGATAAACCTATCCATGCAAGATCGCAAACTAAAGCAAAGACGTCACTCTGTCAGAGTGGACTACAAGATTGGTTATCAGCAAGAGCAGTGTGATCTGAGAGTGACGTGATGTTTTATGTAGTACTCTATAAACTTAGTGTTTCAAGCTCTTCAAAGGTGCTTGAAGTTCAGGCATTGTCAATGAAGCACTTCTCCAAATGCTTGCACATGTGCTCGAAGCACACGGCACTAACTGCTTGCCCCACGTTGCCCTAAACACATCCCTCCCCCCACCCACCACACACACACACATGAGTACTGCCGCAACATACCTCACTTCTCTTCCTCAGGAACGCGTCTGCTTCATCCACAAACAACAGCACCCTGCCACCACACATGAAACAATGACAAACCACACAGTGTGAATCTACATACACACACGGCAAGATCACTGCCCTCCTTCCTATTATATCGCCAACTAGACGAGTAAAGACCACACCTAATTCGATTACTTTAGCAAAATGGTCATCAACTAGTTGTTTTTTAAGTAACATTATGTTTATGGACTACTGACATAATTTCAGGGGTCTTGTAAACATGTCTCTTGCCATCCAAACATAAGTAAATTCAATTAGTTTAATGAGCTCTCTTCCAGCTGCCGGCTACAGTGCAAGTTTCAAACAAAGTTGTTGTATGTGTCACACACATAGACACTAGAGATTAATCAATAACACAAAAAAAAAATGTTTCAAACTTGTTGCCATTGCATATTCAACTGGGGAAGGTAGAACTAACTTCTTGACAGGTCAAACAACATCTATAAATTTCAGGAATTTTCTCATTTTCATGATATTGGTGAAAATCTTGAGGCAAAGGTCATCATAAAGGTCACAATAACTTTCAGGGGGTAAAACATTTTTGGGGAGGAGGCAGGAGGGAAGGGATGGGGGAGGGGGAAGGGGACAAAAAGCCCCCTAAAAAAGACCTTTAAAAATGCATGTGTATATCCTTACCCTTTCTTGCTGGCATTTGCCCAGTCAAACACCTTGTGCATGGCAGTCACGCCCTCCTTGCCCAGAGGTACTACATCTCCGCCAGTCATGACCGCGTAGTCCATACCAGAGTGGGTCGCGAGACTCTGGAGAAGTGTGAGCATGTGTGTGGGTGTATGCATGTGAGTGGGTGTGGGTGTGTGCATGTGAGTGGGTGTGGGTGTGTGCATGTGAGTGGGTGTGGGTGTGTGCATGTGAGTGGGTGTGGGTGTGTGCATGGGTGTGGGTGTGTGCATGGGTGTGGGTGTGTGCATGTGAGTGGGTGTGGGCATGTGTGTGGATGTGAGTGTGAGCATGAGCATGGGTGTGGGTGTGTGCATGTGTGTGGGTGTGTGCATGTGTGTGGGTGTGAGCATGGGTGTGTGCATGTGTGCATGTTGTGTGCATATCAATGGGGAAAAGGTGGCATCATCTATAATCTTGGAGGTTTTACTAAATTGTACATATTTTGTCCCTTTCACTGTCAAGTCCATGGCAGACATCAGGTCAAGTAACATACAATTCATCAATATTTTTTTCTTTTCAGTAAAAATATTCAGCAAGAGATGAAATTTTTTAAGCAAGTTAAAACAAAACTATTTACTAATAATTATGCAAAAAATAAAAAATAGTATGCTAGTCTGCGTAAGAAGAGTTCAAATTTGAGATCAACTGTACAAATGGTATTAACTGAAGCTCATTTCTGACGGACTCGGAGCTGCTACAGGCTGCAAACAGAATGCATGGCTTATTCACCTTCAAGCTGGTGGATTCTGAGCTTCGCAACTCTGTACTGTCAAACTATTTCGAGAACACAGATGTTCAATGGTAAGCTTCCCAGTAGCCAAAAACAACAATAACTGTAAACAACAAAACACCAGTGCTTTGTTTTGACTTTTTCTATTACTAGATCAGAGTAAAGTATAAACAAAAAAAAGGGAATGTTATATTAAATATTCTTTCTTTAAGGGAGAATTGCTGACCAAACATAGAGTGCCATATGGCAGTATAAAGAGAAAGGGGTGCACAATTTCTAAATTACTGCCTAATGTAGAAACTACCCAGGAAGTGAAACCATGGTGGATAGTACAACCAGTATGCGAGTAGGTTAACAATCCCTAAATCACATTATCACTCAAATTAGTAATCACAAGGAGTTGCACACATCCACAACCTTTCACTGGCAATGACTTCCCCCTACCCCCTTCCTAATAAAACTACACATGAGTGTTCACTCTCTCTCCTTCTTCCCCACTAACTGACTGACCTTGGCAAACATGGTCTTGCCCGTCCCAGGCGCTCCATACATGAGCACATTGCGATAGAGGCCTCCATTCTGCCTCGTGTTGATGGTGGACTTGGCAAGGGAACGCATCTTATCTTCAAAGTTTGGCTACACACACAAAGTAACACACAATAATTATATACAGCAGAGATAATGTAAAAGACTTTAACACACACACACATACATACACATGCACATACACATACATACATACACGTGCACACACATACATACACATACACACACATGTACACACATACATACACACACACGCATGCACACACATACATACACAAAGGTCAATTTCATTCACAGTAATCTGTACTGTTCATTCCTCCTGCTGGTATTACATGTGTGAGTGTGTGCGTGTGTGTGGGTGTGTCCAGATTTGCTCAGTTCTACAACATTAGGAATTACTTAATTAAACAACATCTAGCGAGTGCGGCACCAAAATAAAAATAAAACAACTACGACATGCAGTCACATGATAAATGCCCACTAATGTTGTAAGATCATGGACGATTAAGTTAGCAATCATAGCGAAGGATCAGTGTGCCGTGTGCCTGTCTCTGGATCACTCCTCAGTGGCTAGCTCAGTCCAGTTAAATGGGAAGTGTTTTTGGCCAGCAGGAAATAGACAAGCCCACCCAAGAGCTCAAATGGCAAAGATCTGCCTAAAATATAATGAGTTTAATAAATTAATGGTGACTGTAAGTTTGGAAAGTAATGTAGATTCATATGGAGTGCCATGTGTACCAAAATTGGAAAAACTCCAATGCAAAGAAAAGTTGCCGATTTAGTAAATTAGCACCTGATTTACTAAATCAAGAGCATGGTTTGCTAAATCAGATGCAGGATTTAGTAAATGGGGCGCAGGATTTTGTAAATTTGGCGCTTAATTTAGTAAATTGGTTGCATTATTTAGCAAAATCGAGCTCATTATTTACTAAAATCGAAGCTCTTGATTTAGTAAATTGGGTGCATACTTTACTAAATCGGGCACATGATTTACGAAATCGATCGATCGAGTAGTTTACTAAATCCTGCACATAATTTGCTAAATCGTGCTGGTAAAGATATAACCTTTGACCTTTTACTTTGAAGTACTCTTAATATTACACACCTAGAAGTGGACTAGACTATGGCTAGTGGAAGTAACCATTCCAGAACTGCGGACTTAGAGTCGTCTTCCAGTCAAGCCAGAGGTGTTTCAGGGACGCAGTCATCAACACTAAGGTAGATAGCTACCATTTAATTTAGTTGGATGCATTGCGCTTTTTTTTTTATAACTATTTTGATATATGTATTCATATTTGTTGGCATTTGTCCCCTGGCAGGCCCAAGAAGATTATAAATTATGATATGGTTGTACAATTACGAGGTTTGGGTTTGCCATGGACAAGAATATCGGAGAGGTTAAATGTAAGTAGGCAAACGCTATATGTGACCGTCTACGGGAAAACCGGGCACAACGCGGCGTGCGTAATATCGAGAAAAGATCGATCGATTTCTTTAAAATGTATTGTTTCAAGCCCACGGAAGGGAACGGTTAGGTCTATTATAGCGGGAACGACTTACGCTACGACGATAAAACTTGGAGAGCTCAATATGTGGACGCCGACAACTCCGTAAGTGCAACAAATTTTTTTTCGAAGGATGTCGCGTTGTGCCTGGTTTTCCTATAGACGGTCACATATCGACATTTTGAAGAGTCAGTTTTTGTCAGATACACAACAATATCTGACCAAGATTTGGATACGCTCATTTCAGCGTATGTATTAAACCATCCCAACGATGGGGAGCATATGATTTTAGGATATTTACAGTCACAAGAAGTGCATGTACAAAGGGAGCGTGTTCGTGAATCAATACATCGTGTAGATCCCCCAAGGAGTAGCTATCAGACATCGCTTCACCATCAGGCGAAGAGTTTACTGTGTAGATTTCCCCAATGAAGTATGGCACATTGACAGTAATCACAAAATGATAAGATGGAAGTTTGTAATTCATGGGGCAACAGATGGATTTTCGCGTATGGTTACTATGATGAAATGCTCGACAGATAATCAAGCGACTACAGTGTTAGAGCATTTTCTATCGGCTTCTTCCTGTTATGGATTGCCTCAAAAAATTCGAACTGATGGTGGTGGTGAAAATGTAGATATCTGGATGCACATGATTGAGCAAAGAGGATCTTCAGCGTCAGTAATTGTGGGAAGTTCAGTTCATAATACCCTAATTGAGCGACTGTGGAGGGATATAAGGAAATCTGTTGTTGATCCGGTGCGGGTTACATCATTTGCACTTGAAGAAGAAGGAATACTTGATCCTGACAATGAAGTTGATTTATAATGTGTTCATCAAGCGTTCAAAGAAAGAATCAATCTTAAATTATCAGAGTTTTGTGCCAGTTGGAACAATCACCCTCTCAGAAGTGAATCTAATTACACACCACTACAGCTCTTCCACTCTTATGCTTCTAATGTAGATTTTATCCATGATGATAATTCTACTGTTAATGTTGCAGTCAACATACCAACCAATGGTGATAGTAACTCAGGAAACTCTGTTGCAGCTGTGACTCCAATTATTCCGGATATTAGAGACCATGTAGCTGTTTCAAATAACCGCTTCAATCCTTGTTTTTTTTTATAAATATTTTAGTGAAGACAATATTACTAACTCATACGTATTTGGATGATCGTGCTCTATATAAAAAAATAGCGGAATCAGTTGGTTTGCACATAAGAAATATGACTAACAACTGCTGCACATTCAACTAATTAAGTTTGCATTCAATAGCTGTGCTTGTGTCTACAACTAGATAGTGTCTATTCATTTGTAGCAATTGATTTGTATACTCTGTTGTTGTTTTTAATTAAATCATGGAATAATGCTAATGGATTAGATGTTCAGATAAGTAGCATGAAATATTATGTGCAGTGCTGTGGTGCTGTTACTATGTAGGGGTACTCCACCACAATATCCTTTGACAGATACATAGGCTCAAACTGTCCTTGAATGCGAAGGACAGTCCTTAATTTTTGGACTGTGTCCTTCGTCCTTGAAGGGTTTGGTACTGCCCTATTGTTTGTCCTTGAAGTGTCTTGCCATTTATATAACATTATATTTTGGAATAAAAATCTGTTGTGATAATGTAATTATGCTCTGTTGGACATGTGCAAGGTCAGCTGCTGTATTAAGTTATTTGTAGATATATGGTATCAGGTTTGATGTCAATTTCAGCTTCAAATGCTGACAGTGAGATGGGGTTTTTTTTTCCAAGTTGAGAAAAAGGCATACAGATCAAGGATCAACTCTTAAACAATCAACAATAGTTCCTTTAATGGCCATAACTTCAACTGTCACATTACACAATTTTCTATAAAGAACTACTCAATATGTGCAAAAAAAAAACTGTTACTTCATAACAAAAATAAAATTCCAATTAATATGGATGTGTTTGGGTGTGGCTATACTAATTAGGGGAGTGGTGATTAATGGGTCCAGTTTGTCCTTGAATAATCTTTTTAAAAGTTGGAGCCTATGTGTGTACTGAAATTATATTTCAGCCACAAAATAGACTCATAAAATCTCTGCAGTATAAGAATGTGAATTAAAAATATCTATAGTTACACTCCAAATCTCTGCAATACAGTATGAACAATTTAAGGGGTAGCTAAATTCCGTAATTTTTGACTTCCCTTTGCAGTACATTTACAAAACCGCGTGCCAGCTTTCCCG